>Ga0160420_100136_pt1 | contig 42858 bp, 65 predicted proteins | sample CelAP2metagpilot_FD_108197 | JGI IMG/M metagenome (GOLD analysis project Ga0160420, IMG submission 108197) | Phycosphere-associated microbial communities from algal ponds in Kailua-Kona, Hawaii, USA - Cellana AP2-5-5 metagenome pilot | ecosystem: Engineered > Artificial ecosystem > Aquaculture >...
AGCCGCTGCTCCTGCAGCCTCGGGTTCTTTTTTCTTCCCCACGCCGTCGCCATCGCGCTGAGAAGAAGGGAAGGAAGGGAGGAAGCGAGGCAAAGGAAGGAAGGTCGGAAGGGAGGCAACGGCAGGCCGACAGAGACCGCGAGAGCCAGGACCGCCACCGAACATCCGTACGTCCCCCCCGACTTCCATCCCTCCCTCCCTCCCTCCCTCCCTCCCTCCCTACCTACCTTGAGCTTGTGGTCGCCGCGAGAACAGCGAGGCATGTTGTTGAAGAAGTGGGGAGGCCCGTCCACCTCCACGATGACGGGGAGGGGGGCAGGGAGGGAGGGGTCGGTGCTGCCGCTGCTGCCCCTCTTGGGCATGAGGACTATGTCTTGCACGTACACACCGTCGTCCACCTCCTGTCAGGAATTTAGAGTGAGCCAGGGAGGGAGGCGGGAAGAAATGAGAAAAGGAAGGCAGGAAAAGGGAAGGGGAAGGGTGGAAAGGGAAAAAGAGGGCGGGAGATGGAGCGAGAGAAGGAGGGAGAAAGGGAGGACTTACTGTCCGCGCGTCATGAGCAGCCAAGTCCCGGCAGAGAAGACGTAGCACCTCCTGTCAAGAAATGCGGGCGGAAGAAGATATCAGACGAGATAGATGCCTACATCCTCCCTCGTTTCCTCTTTCGTTTCCCCCCTTCCTTCCTCCCTTCCTCTCCCCCTTTTCCCTCACCAAATGCAAGAGCGAGGACGAGGTGGCTTGCTCGGGCTCGGCCAGCATGTCGGCTTCCACGGAGCCGCCAACCGCCGCCTGCACTCCTTCCCAGCCCAGCACCACGCACACGAAGCGCGCCACCTGAGGAGGCGGGAAGAAGTTGAAAAGAGGACGGGAGGAGAGGGGAGGGAAAATGTGAGGAACAGAGTACAGTGAGCGATGCATGATCCTGGCCATATTTTCATCCAGCGACTTCCTCCCATTACCTGCTCAACCCCTCTTCCTTCCCTTTCATCTCCCTCCCTCCCTCTTCCACCCCCCCCCCTTCGTGCCTGTCGCAGTTGTCGGATGGCATGCACTGAAACCGCGTTGCAGTCTCCGTCCTGGCAGTCCACCTCCCTGCCCAACCCCTTCCGCGAGGACAAGGCGGAAAAAGCTTCGCTGGAGGAGGAGCCGAGGCGGGCAATGGCAGCTCCCAGCAGGCGGCGGAAGAGGTCTTCGGCTTCCACGGGCGGGCCCATGGCGGCCAAGGACCAAAGAAGCTGTGGGGAGGGAGGGAGGGAGGCAGGAAGGTGATGAGCTTGGTGTGAGATATATTAGGTCGGGGAGGGGGATGCTGAAAGCTTGCTGATTCTCTTTCATTCTCCTCCTTCCTTCCCTTCCTCCCTCTCCTACCTGTGTCAGCTGCTGCGGCTCGAGGACGTCCCCCCACATCATCTCGTCCTGCCCCTGCGCCACGAGCCAGGACGCCGTTGCTTGCCACAGCCGCATGCCCGTCGGGATCTCCCCTTCCCTTCGTCCGTCCCCCCCGTCTCCGTTTGAAGGCGAGGAAGGGGAGGAGGAGGGCATGCGCCAGCCCTTGCCTGAGAGGTCGGCGCTGGCCCGGGCGGAGTCAGTCAGAGAGGAAGCGCTGCGACCCCCCACACCACTACCACCAGCACTACCACCAGCACTACCACCAGCACTACCACCAGCACCAGCACCAGCACCAGCAGCAGCAGCAGCATTTTGGTCCCAGCTCGTAGACTGAGAGAGAGGGAGGGAGGGAAGAAGGGAGGGAGGGAGGGAGGGAGGGAGGGAGGGGGGGGAAAGGTAAGGATGTATGGGTGGAAGAGGCAGTCTAGCCCCAGCCCTTGATCTTTGGGAAAGATGGAGGGGAGAGGAGGGAGGGAGGGAAGGGAGGGGGAGCGGACAGATATACCTCTTTCCACTTGCCGCCGAGGGGGCCCACCCCCGGGTGCCAGTCAAGGCGGGCGAGGCCATTGTAAAGCGTTGAGAGCGTCCAGCCCGTCATGCCCTCGCTGGAGAAGAAGAAGGCGGGAGGGGAGGGGAGACAAAGGGATTTGCGGGTGAGAGGACAGGAAAAGTAGGGTCGAAAGGGGGAGGGAGGGAGGACGCACCGTCCTTGCGTGGCGCGTTCGAGGCGGCAGGCCATGGCCTCCCCCAGGGCATCGAGGTAGTCGTTGCCAGGATGGTGCCCTAGCGTGGAGAAACTGGAGGGCCGGGAGGAAGGGACAGAGGGAGACAGGAAGGAAAGGAGGGAAGAGACGGATGAGTGCGCTTGGAGCGAGAAAGGGAAGGAGGGAGGGAGGAAACGAGGGGGGAGGAAACGAGGGTGAGAAGGCGGAGGAGAATGAATGCTTTACCCATGTGCCAGGGCCGCTAGCCCTCTCGACTCGAAAGCAGGCAGGCAGGGAAGAGAAGCGTCTTTGAGGGCCTCTAGGAAGGCCGGGCCGGGGTGGAAGGGAGGGGAGAGGCGAGCGAAACCGTTGAGGAGGTTGGAGAGACCCTGAGGGACGGAGGACGGGAGGGATGGGGACGGAGGGGTGAGGTGCGTGAGCTTCGCGCACAAGGACGTGGTTGGAAGCCATCACGAGCATCCAGAAAGGGGGAAAGGAGGGCAGGGGGGAGGGAGGGAGGGAGGGAGGGAGGGAAGGGACATGCCTGGGTGTTGAAGTGCGGGAGAGTGTCGTGGGCGCGGGCGGCCATGCGCTCCAGGAAGGCGATCCCAGGATGGAAGCCGAGCTTGCCCAGGGCATTCATCGTGTTGGCCAGAGTCTGAAAGGGGAAGGGAGGGAGGGAGGGAGGGAGGGAGAGGGACGTGGATGTGGTGGCACCGACACTGACACGCAGCCTCTGCATCCTGCAACTCTCCTTCCCTCCCTTCCTTCCACTCTCCTTTCCTCCCTACCTGCGGTCCAACGTCGTCTATCATGGTGAGTTGCTCCTCACAAAACAGCTCCAAAAATTTCCGGCCCGGATGGAAGCCTGAGCGAGGAAAGGAGGGCGGGAGGGAGGGAAGGAAGGTGAGATAGAGGAACGAAGAGGGCGATCCAAGAAAGAACAAGAGGGAGGACGACGACACCGACGCAGAGACAGCAGGCACAAAACATTATGAGGTGGTGAGTGGGAGTGGAAGGCGTACCGAGGCGAGCATAGCCGTTGATAATGTTGGCGAGACCCTGCGGCGTGAAGCGCTCCTTGGCCTGGTAACCGCTGCTGCTGCTGCTGCTGCTGCTCGCTCGCTCTGCATCCACTTCTCCCACTCGTCGCTCTTGGTGAACCAAGAAGAGTCTTTGCGCCTGCAGAGAGAGAGAGAGAGAGAGACAGAGAGAGAGAATAGAAAACGAGTCAGTCAGTCAGCCAGCCTTCACCATGCCAGCCTTTTCTCCCATTTCTGTCCGTCCATCCCCTGCCCCTCTCCTCTTTCCTCCCTCACCTGCGCGGTGAGCCCCGAGAGGAGCTGAGGCGGCAAGGGCAGGGCAAAAGCTGCCACGGACGAAACAAGCCGCGCCAGAGAATTCACAGTCGTGGCGATGCATCTAGAAAGGGAACGAGGGAGGGAGGGAGGCTAAGCTTAAATCGCAAAAGAAGGGAAGGAAGGAGAAAGGGAGGGAGGAAGGGAGGGAGGGGACGGCGGGAAATACCGTGGGCTCATGTAATGGACGAGTTCCAAGGCTCGGGTCAAGAGGCTGGGCAGAAATGCGGCGGTGGGAGTCGTGGAGAGCCGCTGCTGCTGCTGCTGCTGCTGTGTAAGTGAGTGACGGGAAAGAGAGACGGACGACAAGGAATCGTTGCTGAGCTGTGGAAAGACAGGAAGATGAGCATGCAGCAAATGAAGCAAGACCGAGAGATTAACTACCTCTAGCCTTTAAACCTAATATCCTTTAGCCTTTAAATCAAATTACCTCTAGCCTTAAAGCCTAAATATCTCTCGCCTTAGAGCCTTATCACCTCTAGGCTCAGTGAGTGAAGCTGTGTACCACCCACCATGCTCGCTTTCCTCTCCCACCCATGTGCCCAGTCCCTCCCTCCCTCCCTCCCTCCCTTCGTCGTTCCATCCCCCAATAATTCCATTTTACTCTTCTTTCCCTATTTACCTCCTCGTTGGTCGTCGCCGCGAACACGCCTGCCACATGATTCCCTCCTACCCCCTCCTCCTGCTGTTGTTGTTGCTGCTGCTGCTGCTGAGGCTTTCCGCTCAGCCGGTAAGACGATGACAGAGGCACCACGTTCCGGAGAGCGCTGGGAAGAGAGGAAGGGGAAGAGGGGAGGAGGGGGAAAATGTGAGTGGAAATACCTGAGGTGAGAGCTCTTCGAGCGCGACAAACCATCGAGCGCGACAACCCAAACTCCCCCCTCACCCTCCCTCCCTCCCTCCCTCCCTCCCTCCCTCCCTCACCGTGGGTGCAGCTTGGATAGGGCATTTATGACTGTCGAAACGGCCTCGGGCGTAAGGGAAGGCAAGTTACGCTCAGCCACTGCCAAGAGCGCGCTCAGTTCCCGCTCCATGTACTGGAGGGAGGGAGAGAGGACGGCGGAAGGGAGGTACTAAGCATGCACAACCTACACAAAAAACTTGTCCCAACACACCCTTATCTCTCTCATCCCTTCCCTATCCATCCCCTCTTCCATCTCCTTACCCGTTGTCGCTCCCAGGCCTTCCTCTGGTAGGCTGCTTTGGCCGCTGCTTCCGCCGGGCCGGGACCTGCTCCTCTAGGCATGGTTGTTATTTCCTTGGGTGGAGGGGGGAGGAGACGGCAGGAGGAGGGAAGCAGGATGTGGGCGAGGGGTACGAGTGTAAGACACGAGAGTGGCAGAAAGGAGAAAAGACGGGAAAAGAAGATACAACAACAAAAAGGAGCATAGACCAGAAAGGAGGGAGGAGGGAGGAAGATAGGGAGGGAGGGAGAGAAGAACAGAAAGAAAAACGGACCTTGACGAGCCCGTGAATGGCCGCGGCCAACGAAGCGGGAGAGAGGGAAAGGGGATCGAGCCACCCGGTCGTGGGAGAGAATGGGCTGTAGGGACGAAAATAGGAAGGGAAGGAGGGAGGGAGGAAGGAAGGAATGTGAACATGAATGTTTGGTGCATCTCCCCGTTGCTCCTCATCGTGTGGACGGACGTACCGCTGCCCTAACCCAGCATTAGCCGAGGAGGAGGAGGCAAAAGACGAGGCATCTGCTGACGGTGGGACTGGTGGTACTGACGTACGAGAGGGGGAAGAGGAATAAGTGAAGGAGGAAGGGCCCGCAGCAGCTGCACTTGCCACTTGTCGGTGGTGCGGCTTGAGGGCGGAAGACGTCGGAGTCCGAAGAACGCTTGAATCCCATGCATCTGAATCTTTGCTGAGTATAGAGGCTGGATCACTGCTACTGCTGCTGCTGCTGCTGTGGGGGGCTTTGGCGAGCTTCCTCTTTTTCGGGCTTTCATCCTCGTCGCCTTGGCTGTTGCTGCTGCTGCTGCTACCGCTGCGGCTGCCTCCCCGGTCCCCCTGACTGAAGGAATCGCGGTATGCAGGAAGATGTGATGCTGTGGCACGTACCCTCCGTCTTGATGCGGCAATTGACGACACCGACGGGAGGACAAAGGCATGCACTCCGAGGTTTAGAACGGCGAAGAGGGATAACCACGTCAGGAGCTGGTGGTGCGGGTGAGCAGGCTTGGGCTCTCGTTGCCTGGCCCTGACAACCATGCTGGGTGTCACTGTGTGTGTACTGGTGGAAATGAGCGTGTGGTCAGATATTTGTGTATATGCCGCCCGATGGTACAGTAGACATGCTTTTTTCATTTTTCTGCTTCGCGGCTCGTTCATGCGAACCTAGAGGATTCAGTCCATTGATGAGACGACATTCAGAATCGGCGGCACAACACAGCGACAACGACACTTGGCATAGTAGTACATGATTGTGCAGCATGGTAAGGCAATAAAGGAGGGCGTGGCACGACTTCAAAGGTTCCTGCTTGCACGTCTATCCTCTTGAGCTATGACTCGCCGCCGAATCGCGGAGTCAAGGAAGGTGTTGCATGAGAAGGGCACGGTCACACGAGTAGCGAAGCCATGCCGGCGCCCGGCATCAACATCACCGCTAAGAGCGCGTGTTTGGATACTAACAAATGCGAGACTCTCTGTTGTCTGAGCCGGATAAAGATTGTCCCACACTTTGTTTGTTAAAAGCCCGCCGCTTTGATCCGAGGAAAGAAGCAGTCAACACTTTGAGGATAAGCAAGTCAAACCCAGCCAATGACGCTGGATATGCTTCACGAGGAGTTAGGCTTGACATTCTCGCTACCGAAATAATGCCTGTGCTGTGCTCTAGGGAAAGATGGAAAGGGTTGGGGCAAGGGGGGGTTAAAGAGTGCCCCAAAAGTTCCCAAATCTTCTGTGCTCTCCCTCTCTTGTAGCGATCTTTCGCTCTCGGTGCTTACTTTGGCGCAGCGAGATGACCGGAAGCGCCTTTGTGTCAGCATAAGGGCCCATGTTTAGTCGTGTGTTTTCTATGTATGTAACACGCATGCATATATCTCGTATCTCCATTTGGGGGATGATGTCCAAAAGGTGGGAGCCTCCATTCGGAAGATGTCGAAAAGCCATGAGAAGAAAAAGGACACGATTTCATTTGCACACGACACCAGGAAGAAAGTAATACCCACGATGGAAGAATGCCGAGCAAAACATTTCAATGAATTAGTATTTGTTCACACTGTTTTTTTTTTTAATTCATTGAACAACCTTTTGCTTTTCAGTAGTTGCATAAATGCTTTCTTCTGTCCACCCCCAACTCCGAGGTTCGAAAGCCAGAAGGTCGCCCAGGACCTGTGTTGAAAGAAGGAAGGAAGCGGGAAAGTTGCATGATTGCTCATTTTATTTGGGGGGTTTCCTTGCGTCATATATCTCTACCGCTAATCCTTACCTCGTGTGCATGCTCGTGGAAAGGTGCCAATTCCAGGCGAGGGTCAGGGATGGCCACGACGTGCATGCCCGCCGCTTTGCCAGACAGCACCTGTCACGGTGGAGGAAGCGACCAAGAAATAAATGACTGCATGAAGGACTGGTAGACTTATTGGACCTCACGATTTACACGTTGACAACCAAATTAAAAAAGGACGCATATGGTGCGGAAAGAAGAATAAATAAGCCGGAAACTAAATCATGAAGACTGATAGTGAGCGACCGTCCTACCTCTCACCCTCACAAATCCTTCTATCTCTTTCTCTCGGAGACTTACCCCATTCAGAGCGTCTTCAAATACCAGACACTCCTCTGGCGTTACCCCCATCCGCTGGGCTGCCGCTAAGTAAATGTCAGGGGCGGGCTTGCCTTGTCTAATCTGGGAGTGAGACGAGAGGAGAGAAGTGGAACGAGTTGAGGGCATTTATCAATCAAAAAAAAGAATGGGGGACAATATGGATTGTGCAGCTGAAGGCACGATTGAATAAGCATAAGAAAAGGGTTTAAGGCGTCTTTGTTAGCCTCATCCTGATCTTGATCCTTCCACTCCCTCCCTCCCTCTCTCCCCCTTCTTCTCCTCCCCAACCTCTGGGTCATCGCCCGTGACCACCGCCTGCATCCTCCCGAACAGGTGCTTCTCGTGATGTTGCCGCTTATGTCGCACCAGGTCCATGGAGGATGACGTGGCAATGCCCTGGGGTAGGCCTTTGGAAGCAAAGAATTGGATGATTTCCTTCGCGCCCGGGAGGAGCTGTGGCGAGGATAGCAAGGAGGCGAGGAGGATAGAGTAAAGAGGGGAGAAAGAATGCGTTTAAAGGTACAGTGCCACGCTAGAGAGACCATAAGACATATAAAAGCCTGCGGTAGAATTGATCACCACGAAGGGACGTGCGACAGGTGTAGATAAAGGAAGAAAGGGTTGATTTCAGCCGCGCATACCTGGACGGTTGGCGCCATGCGTTCTAGCTCCACTTCCCACTCCTTCACCAAGGTCAAGGGTTCCAATTGTCCATGAAGCTCGAGGTCTAAAAGTTTTCATGAGGAAGGGTAGTCTGAGTGGAGATCGGGATACGAGATAGGAGGAGGATTGTAATATTCAGCAAAGGAGAGCCTGCTCCTGCTCAACGTACCGTCCACGACGATCTTGCCCCATTCTTCGCCGCGCATGCCCAGAATCTTCTTCTTGATCTCCCTGTGTGCATATTAAAAATGGAGGGTTGGGTTCATCTTGACCGCGCGCCCTCCCACGGACACAGAGATACATACACATACCAAGTGAAGGTCTTCTGCCAGCGCCCTACCACCGCTTGGATCGCCTCGGTCGAAAGTGTCTCCGTGTCCAGCAAGGTCCCGTCCAGGTCGTAGATGATGGCCTTTATGTTTTTCTTACTCAGGCCGCTAGTTTCATAGTCGCTGGCGACGGTGACGGTGGTGGGTGTGTCCGCAGACATGTCGTAGGCTGTTGTTGTGCGGGGCAGGAGGTTGATTCGGTGATGCTGCCAAATGCACCCAGAATTAACCTCGTTCTGGGCTCCCAGTGGCTTCTGGTCGTGGACTTATTCCTGTCGTTGCCTTTCTTAGTTATCGAGTAGAATTTAATGAGGATTGGTCAAAGATGCCTGTCTTATGTGTTGCTTTGCTTTTGGACTCCTGTTATCCCTGCTCCTAACGCCGTTGCAGATCGTCATCGCCAGCGAAGTCCTTCAAGCCTCTGCCTACAGCCACTACGACCCGCACACAGCCACCTACAGGACACATACGCCATCCACAGGGCTGTATCTTGAGCAAATGCTTTAGTTGTCGTCGTCGAAGCATCTATTGCACCTCCTTTAGATCAATCACACCCCAGCCCTCACCTTTCGCTTCTTCTCAACCGACACAGGCTTGCCCTTCTCCTCCCCTCCGTCCTAACCCATCCTAATGGCGTCCCGCCGCTCGCCGCTGGCGGGAACAACGACGGTGCAGGCTGACAATAAAAAAAGATTGGAGAATCTTTTGAAGCAGCCGGACAACCAGGTCTGCGCTGACTGCCCAGAACGAGGTACGTTTCGATAGGTTTACACTCCCCCTCTCGCCTTCTCTTCCATTCCCCCCCCCCCACGGCTATACACGGACGGTACATCGCGTAACGAGAAGGGCTCTCGAGGAAACATGCTGACGAGTTGGAACAGACGAGACGCGTAGAGCTGGTTGGTCTAATGTGGAGGAAGACCCACAGAGGGCTCTGCACCTCTCGACCCGCTCTCTTCCATACCCCGCACCACCCGTGACATACAAGCCACCTAGGAACGGTGCTTGTCAATCATTCCCTTATTCATCCCCTTTCTCACAGTAATCGTATGTACTGTCGTTCAACCCCTCCCTCTCTTCCTCTCTGGCTCTCTTCACACACAGGGCCCCGCTGGGCCTCGGCCACGATGGGCACCTTTATCTGCATTAAGTGCAGTGGCATCCACCGCAACCTGGGCGTGCACATCTCCTTCGTCCGCTCTGTTAACCTGGATGAATGGAAGACGGAGCACGTCGAGGTGAGGGAGGGAGGGCGGGAGAGAGGAGGAGGGCTGTAGTTGGACTGGCACCTGTGTCATTCAGCAGCCTGGGAAAGTACGTGCTCTGTCTCTTCCACCCTACTCACCGCTCTTCGAAAACAATTAAAACCAACAGCAAATGGAACGCTGGGGTAACGGTCGCGCGCGAGCCTACTTCGAGGCGGAGGTACCCTCGTCCTATGCCCGCCCCTCAGACTGGTCTAATGTGCAGCAGATGACCAAGTGGATACGGGTGAGCACAGGGATAGAAGGAGGGAGGGGGGGGGGGGGAGGGGGGCAGAGAGTGAAAGACCAGCCAATTTGTCTGGTGTACTATCATAGATGTGTGTACTCTCTCGTGGTCTCACATCCCTCCCCTCCCTTCCTTCCTTCTTCCCTCCCTCCCTCCCTCCCTCCTCCCACAGGACAAGTACGAATACAAACGTTTCCTGCCCCGCGACGGCTCGGTGCCAGCGCGTCAGTTGGTGGCGTCGTCACGGTACGTCTCGCGGGGAGGAATGAGGGAAGGAGGAAGGGAAGGAGGGAGGGAGGGAGGGAGGGAGGGAGGGACAGCCACAGCTGAACCTAGTTATGCCACCCCACGTCCCCTCCGCGTCTTACGTCTTCCTCCCTCCCTCCCTCCCTCCCTCCCTCCCTCTCCTTTCCTGTCTTTACCCTTCGCAATATGCACCTGGCAGCAATCACGAGCCCTCCTCCTCAACCTCCTCCTCGACCTCCTCTTCCTCGCGGGAGCGCAAGCCCCGGGACCGTCCCTCCCCCGCCCCTCCCCTTCCCTCCCCCCCCTCCTCCTCCTCCTCCTCCTCCTCCTCCTCCACCGCACCTTCTTTGGTGAAGGCCAAAGCGGCTCCCACGCCAGTCGCCGACCTCTTGGACTTCACAGCACCCGAGCCCACCCCTCCCCCTGCCTCCATCCCTGCCTCCTTCCCTGCTTCCTCCTTCCAGATGGAAGCGCCTGTCGCGACGGCGGCCGGCCCACCTCCCTCCCTCCCTCCTTCCCTCCCTATGGTGGAGATGACGAGCAGCGGTAAGCCCAAGCTCACCACGGATCAGCTTTTATCCATGTTCATGGGCCCTGCAGCTCCCCCACAGCCGCAGCAGCAGCAGCCAGGTGAGAGGGAGGGGGGGAGGGAAGGACGGAGGGAGAGAGGCTGCTTGCATGTCCTATTTCCCTCGAAACAATCATTCATTCTCTCTCCTTCCCTTCCCTTTTTCTTTTCATTCCTGTCTCTCTTTCCTTCCTTGCTTCTTCTCCTTCCAGGCATGTATGGGGGTCAGGGCTTCGCGCAACCCGGCTACCCCAACCACCACTATCAACAGCACCGGCAGCATCAGCAACCGCATTATCAGCAGTATCAGCAGCACCAGCAGCACCAGCAGTACGACAAACATCTTTCTCATCATCAGCACCAGCTCCAGCAGCAGCAGAATCCGTTCGAACCCCCTTCGTCTGGCGGACTAGGGATGATGGGAGGGATGGGGGGAGGAATGGCCGTTTCTCACCAGCAGCAGCAGCAGCAGCAGCAGCAGCAGCAGCGACAGACGCATCAGGATGGATTCGGGTTAGGGGTGACTTCCATGATGCCTCCTCCCTCCCTCCACCCATCCCTGCCTGCTACCTACCCTCCGCAGCAGCAGCCGCAGCAGCCCGTGTGGTCGCCGCAATCGCAGCAAGGGGGAGGGGGAGGAGGGATGAATGGGTTTCCTTTCTAGACAGGAATGGGGGAAGAAGAGGGAGGAGAAGGAGGGGGAGGAGGGGGAGTGTAAGAACAATAATGAAGCGAAAGGGGGGATGGAAATGAGGTAAAATTGAAGAGGAAAAGTAATGAATTGGACAGAAAGAAGTTAAGTTAACAAAAAAAAAAAAATCAGAAACCAGAAATAAGTCAATAGAATGCGGGCACGCAAGTGCGGACAGGCGCTCATGCGGTTGCAGGCCTTGACTCACAAGGAGGAGCGTTTTAAGCGCGCTGTCGGTGGCTTGGGCTTTGGCCTGTGGCTCTCAATCTTCATTTCTGTCATCCGTCAAGCAGTCAGTCGTTTTCGATCATTGTCGCCTATATTACGTTCTCAATCCTCGTCCTCCAATCTTTTTGTCTCTTTGTAGCACATGTACCCCGAGAAGCGAGTGGGAGGGGGGGAGGGAGGTAGGGAGGGAGGGAGGGGAGGAGGGTATGTTGGACCTAAAGCCCTCCTCCTCGCCCTCCATCTCCTGCGCCCTATGCCATGGAAGACGCAGGGACTGGGAGAGAAATGGGGTCACTGCAGAAGGGACAGGCGCCAACCAGCGTGTGCGACGCTGCCATATGCCCGCCTGGGGGGAGGAAGGGGAGGAGGGAGAGGAGGAGGGGAGACGGACGAGTTCTGTTGGTTTCATTTCCCTTCATTTGCTTCTGTTAGCGGCATTTCCCCTGGTTTACAGTCCTTCCCTCCTTCCCTCCCTCCCTCTACGATCTCCCTCCCCTCCTCACCCAAGACTTTGGTGTCAGGCAGGGTTTGCAGCCACTGCCGCAGGCACAGGGGGTGGAAGAGGCGGCGGCAGCGCTCGTTCTCGCACGGCAACGTGGGGGTCTCTGGGAACGGAAGAGGGAGGGAGGGAGGGACGGAGGGAATGAAGGGAGGAGGAAAGTCGGTATATACACATATTATATACATCCGCCTTTAGCAGCCAAAAGAGAAGTCCTCCTCCGCCCTCTTTCTCACTCCCGCCCTCATCCCCTGCCTACCTCCTCCCTCCTTTCCCTCCTCATCCTCCAATCGATAAGCGTAGCAGATGCAGCACTCCTCGACGTACTCCTGCTGCCATCCTTCCTGCTCCCCCCCCCGCTTCGCAGCAGTGGCAGCAGCAGGAGGGGTAGGGAAGGAGATGCCGAGAATCGCCTCTAGATTTTCCCGGGGCTTCTTGCTCGTGTCCCTGAAGGGAGGCAGGGGCGGAGAGAAGAGGGGGAAGGAAATAATTTTGTGGGAGAGGAAGGGAACGACGGAGGGAGGGAAGGAGGGAGGGAGGGAGGAAACGCACCAGTCGCCGACGTGCGTGTACATCCTCTCGCTCCAGGGCCGAATGGTGGCCTCGGGGCCGATAAATTGGATGTCACAAGCCTAGAGGATGGGAGAAGAGAGGGAGGGGGAGGGCGGGAGGGAGGAGAAAAAGGAGGGAGATCCGGGTAAATTGGAAGAAAGTGAAGCCATGAGAGCAGGAACGGGAGAGGGACAGAGGAGGGGAGGGATAGCTAGAATGAACAGGAGACGGGCATAACGCGGAAGGCGGATGCAATGTAGCAAGCTAGAGGATGGGATGGAGGGGGGGGAGGGAGGGAGGGCCGGGAGGACGCACCTTGTAAGGCGCACTGACGTCAATGGTGACGACACATGAAGCGTGAGCGTGGAGGACGAGGCGGCGCTTGGTGCTATGGCGACGGAAGCGCTCGGTTTCGCCGCCCATGACCCAGGAATAGGTGTCGAAGTCATCCATCACCTTGGACAGGGAGGGAGGGAGGGAGGGAGGACGGGAGGGAGGGAGGGAGGATGGGAGGGAGAAAATTAGGTATGTGTGCACGAGGGAAAAGATTGTATGACGGCTCGAGCGCCCGATATGTAAAGCCCTTTCCATTTTCCCACTTATCCCACCCTCGCTCCCTCCCTCTCCCTCACATCCCAGAAGTCCTGGCAGGCGCGCAGGCTCTCCTCAAACTGCCGCTTGGCCGCTTGGAGATGGAATAAAGAGGACGAGGGGGAGGACGAGGAGGACGAGGAGGCGGAAGTAGAAGAGGGTGGTGGCCGGAACTGTGAATGTACAGGGGAAGAGAATAGTGCACGGGCGTGAGGATGATGCAGAGGGGCATGTCAACACCAAGGCCTCCTCCCTCCCTCCCTCCCTCCCTCCCTCCCTCCCTTCCTCCATTACCTCCAACAAGCCTGTGCCTTCCCCCCCCTTCCCTCCTCCTTCCTTCCCAATCGGTGGCAAGGCCACCCGACACCGAGGCAAAGTGGTAGGGGGGGAAGAGAAGGATTGATGAGGAGGGAGATCTACCATCATCTCATGCTTCCTCCCTCCCGCGTCCAACACACAGATGGAAAGCGTCATCCACCCTTCCTCCCCCCCTCCTGGCCCCCGGGAAGAGGGGGAGGGCGAGATATCGTGGATGCAGTCCCAGCCCAAGGCATCCAGCTCGCGAAGCAGCTGGGGATGGAGAAATATGAGAGAGAGAGGGAAGGAGGAGGAACGGAAGGAGGGAGGAAGGAGAGTAGATAAGTATATTTCACTTAATTGAGACGCTTATGTTGCTTCTTCTTTTCTTTCGCCCCCTATTTTTTGTTTCTGTTTCTCCACTCGCTTTTCACCGTCTTACCTGTCGGTATTGAGAAGGTGGTACCGTGCAGCTCCTACTACTACTCCTCTTTGTCTCCCTCCCATCCGGACGGCCATCAGGGAGTGCGCGAGGCAGGGCGGGAGGGCGAAAAGAAGAAGGGGGGGTGGAAAGCATGTCTTCTAACTCGGCGGAAAAAGAGGCCACATCGCCACATCTCTCTAAGCTGCGTTTGTAGTGTTTTGACGGAATGGCGTGAGGGATCCTGCTTTGCTTACTATGCCTTCCCTTCCTCCCCTCTGTTCGATCTCGTAACAGCTCAGAGCCTCTTCTCATGAGTAGGCGCATTCAAGTACTTCGTCCGCTTTAATTCATAATCATTTGCCGCCATTTATTTCATCGTTACCCTTCGTTTCCCCTTACCGTGTGCGACTCAACCATCCGCCCTGCTCCCACAGCGCACGCAGCCGAGCATCCCCTCGAAGGGACGATATCAAGACACGCCCTCCCGGAGTCTCGCAGGAGAAGGCCAGTGGCAACTGATGTGGCTATGTGTTCAGATAGGGAAAGAATTCGCGGTCAGTTCACACTTACCTCGTTGGTTCAGTGTGACCGAGTCTGTCCTTTTCTAGGCTCCTGGCCTGTGTGTTCTCACCATCCTGCCCAGCTTTTCAGACGTACTTACCCCTAGAGACACGAAGCCCTGGAACGCCATGAAATCCGGTGAGGCTGGAAGCAAAGAAAGAGTCACCTTCTTAGTCCTACTGCTGCTGCTGCAGCTTGTGGTGGTGGTTGCAGTGGCAAGGGAGGCGAGAAAGAAGGAAATCTCTTCCTCCTCCTCCTGTGGCGAGGCTCCTGGCATTGGGATAAGTGGTGATGGTGGGGCTTCCATCCTTGTACTCCCCCCTCCGACTTTCATGCCGCCGCCATCGCCCTGCCTGTGTCTTGGTAGAATGGTGTGGAATGGGAGCGTGGGTTGTCTGTTGCTGGCGTTGTCACGTTGCGTGCGACCTTGCCGTCGCTCTTCCGCGATAATTCTTCTTCAACCTCCTCTTTCACGCCTTCATCTTCATCATCCTCTACCTGCCAAATGCAATTCACGCCCCACGCATGACAGACTAGCCATGCTCGCCTTCCGGGGCGTGGGTACCAAGCTTGGCCTTCATCGACTGCCTGTGTCTTCCACTCGGCCAGTGCTTGTATCCCTCCCTTATCACGCCTCGCAGCAGCAGACACGAGGCGTCACCAAGTCAAGCAGAAGCAGCAAAGGCACTGAGACTAGCACCACCACCAACAGCAGCAACAGTGCCAACGGCACGTCCACTTCCACGAGGAAACGTAAGGGTAGGGACGCAGGCCCGCCGATCAATGCTGCCTTCTTTAAAGTGGACGGCGCCAATCCGCCTGCAGTAGAGGGAACCGGTACGGCCCAGGGCGATGGGTGGGTCGTGGGAGAGGTGACGGACCATGCCATTAACCTGCACGACGTGCGCCCGGTACGTAGATGCTTCAGGAAGGAAAGGAGGAAGGATCTGGATGGGTAGATACCTTTGGGCTAATTCGATTCTGGGCCTGTCTTTTTACTCGTCCCTCCCTCCCTTGTTTTTGCACAACAGGGCGAAGTCATCGACATTCCGTATGAGCTGACCATCTCCCCGTCCTTCCGCGACTTCTGGCAGAGCGTGTTCTACTCCCATGATAGGCTCAACACCTCGACGCCATTTGCGCGCAAGGTGCGTGTGCAGAGATAGAGAGGGAGAGGGAGAGACAGAGAAAGGAAGAGGAGACAAAGGAGGAAGGCGAGGGACGAGAAGTCAGCAGATTATGCTTATTGATTATGCTAATCCTCTTGTTCTCCTTGTTTTTCACGCTCGTATGGCAACAGCTGGGTTTCCAAGACCAGGTGCTGCCATTCTCTCTCATGCTCTTCTTGACGGGCAGCATGAGCCACGCGGACTCGGCCACTGTCCAGGTAGGGGGAGGGCGGGAGAGAGGGAGGGAGGAAGGGATGAAGGGAGGGAAGGATGAAGGGAGGGAGGGAGAAGTGGAAGGATGGAGGGAGAGAGGAATGGAGGGAGGGAGGAGTGGAGGAATGGAGGGAGGGAGGGAGGGAGGAAGGAATGGAGTAAGGGAGGAGAGAAGTGAGGGGAAGAGGGAGGAAAAGATGGACACAAGAAGGGCAAATAAAAGCGTGACCGAAGACTTTACAAATAACAACAGGTGGGCTTCAAGAATGGCATTTACCACTGGCCGGCCTTCGCGGGTGAGAAGTGTCCTCCCTTCCTCCCTCCCTCCCTCCCTCTCCTCCTCCTTCGCTCGCTTTGTCCCATTCTATCCCTTCCACCCTCTCTCCCGTGTAGGTGATACCATCACGAAACGTTTCATCATCCGTAGCGTGCGCACCGTCAGTAGCAACAAATACAGGTGGGGCGTGGGGAAGGACGGACGACGACAATCTATTTCAGCCGCCCCTCCCTCCCTCCCTCACCTCCTTCTTTCCTCCCTCCTCTTCGTTCCTTCCCCCGCCCAAACAAGCGTTTTCTCATTCTCCTGCGAGCTCAAGAACCAACGCGACCAGGTCATCTTCACCGCGGAGAAGAGCATGATCTTCCCCGTCGTCCTGCCGCCCTCGGACGTGGCCTTCCCCGTGCCCATTCCTCCGCGACATCTGGAGGAGCACCTGGTCTCGCGCGCGGACAGGTAGGGACGGAGGGATGGAGGGGGCGTGGTGTTGCGGCCTGTGGTGGCATCGGTCATTCCCCCCACTCGGCCTCCCCTCCTTGCGTGCTGACAGGGCAGGATAGAGGGAGGGGAAGGGGGGGGGGAAAGGCGGGATACCGAATCATGAATGGCAAGCTCGTGATACAGACTCCGTCTCGTCTTTCTCCTTTTTCCCCGCCCTCCCACCCATTCCCAGCCTGCACATCCTGGGCTCGCAGTCCCTGCAGTCGCTGCGGCCCGGCCAGCTCCTTCTTCACTCCCTCGCCCGGCCTCTGTCCGCGTCCCAGGTAGAAGGAGGGAGGGAGGGCGGGCGGGAGGGAGGGAGGGAGGGCAATGTGGGAGGGGGAACCAAGACGCTGCTGCCACTCTCCTTCGTCTTCTGTTTCGACTTCGCGATTCTGCTCGTCCTGCTCACACGCTTACCCCACATTCTGACGTGCCTTCCCTCCCTCCCTCCTTCCCTCCCTCCCTCCTTCTCTCCCCCCTTCCTCAGAGCATGCAGCTATCCTCGCTGGGCCGGCTGACGCATGAGCGGCACTTTAACACCCGCAAGTTCAAGCGCGAGGAGATGTACATACCAGGTGGGAGATTGGCAGCAAGGAGGGAATGAGGAGGGAGGGAGGGAGGGAAGGAGGGTGGAGAATGAGGATATACGCTGGCAAAGAGTGCAAGGGGTCGGCAATTTTCCTTACGAGCCCCCTCTTTCCCCCTTCTCTCTCTCCCTTTCTCTACCTTCCCACCTGCTCCTTATCTGGCGTTCCTTCCTCCTCTCTTTCGTCTCATCCCTTATATTGGTACATGCCGCCTTCCTCCCTCCTTCCTTCCCGCCCTTCCCCAGGCGGTCTCGTCCTAGGCCTGACCCTCTCAGCCTCTGCCAGGGACCTGCATGAGGTGCTGCATGAGGAGCTGGTGGAGTGCTCCTTCGTCAACCACCTCCACCCGTGGGGTGAGGACGGAGGGAGAGAGGAGGGGGGGGAGGGGGGGAAGGAGAGCAAGGCGGGAGAAGGGGTGATTAATTGACCTTCCTCCACTTATGTTCGCCCTTGAAGTGCGAGGAGAGAGATGGAGGGGAAGAGCGGGAAAAGGGCCGATTCCATCACGGATTCAGTTGGAATAGCAAATCGCACCTACTGTCTCTTTTTGTCCGTACAGCGGAACGAACGACTCTGTCTGTCGTTCTCCCGTGACTTCCGGTTGTTCTGATCGTCACTCATTCTCTTCATCTCCCCATACACAGACATAGTTTCCTCCTTCTCCTATATCAAGGAGATGGACGAGAATGTCACTGGCGACCTCGAAGGTAGGGGGGGAAGGGGGGAAGGGAGGGGGAAAGGGCAGGGAGGAAGGAAGGGCCGTTGGAGTACACCCTTCTCTCAAATTAATACCTCACCTCCTCCCTTCTGTCTCCCCTTCCTTCTCCCCACTCGCAGCCCTGACCATTCGCACCATCGGCGTCAAAAACGTGGATGTGCACCACGACCTGCTGACCAGGCCCTTTCCTCTCGCCCTCTTCACCACCCACTCCCTTCGGACCAAGCACGTAGAGGCTCTCTGCCAGGAAAGCATGCCCGAGCTTAGCAAGAAAATTGTGTGTGTGGTGGATCGACGCATCCTGCGCCAGAGCCCCAAGACGGAGGCTTTCTTGTTGTGAAGTGGAGGGAGAGTAGGAGGATGAGGATTGTACAGAATGAGGAATCTGCAGAGAAAATGGGAAAGCATTGTCAGACAAATTGAGCGTTTGCGAATCGTTGTCTATTGGTATTTACTTTTTAAATTGCTTCGTTGCATGTCTCGTTGCATCTCTGCTCCCACCAAAGAAGACTTGGAGTGTGCTCGCCACCACGATGAAGACTTTGACGCCGTTTTCAAAGACGCTACTTTTGCGGCCTAGACGCTCGGCAAAGGCTGAAACCATGCCCAGGTGCATTATGCTGCCAAGATACGAAGGGTTTGAAAAGGCATTTAACTAGGTATGCGAGCGAAGTTTCATTTTCGAGAAACCCCAAAAATCGAAGCAGGTCAATAAAAAAGATGAAGCACAAAATGAAACACAAATTTTGAGCAAATGGACGAGCCTTTCCACACTTACATTGTCATCGTGTGAAGTCTGGTCCAATGATATCGTTTGCAGAAGGGGCTCGCAATGCTCAGAGCGTCCCACAGACCACCAAAGACGCCGCGCCAGCTCCACCGTGGCTGGCCCATCCTGCAAAAGAGGGGTAGAGGTGGTGCGGAAATACTACCGAGGCCGAGTGCAAGAAAAGAAAATAAATTAATCGTGTGGGAAGCCAGCATCATAAGCATAAGGGAAGCTCAATAACTAGAATCACTTAATTCCACATTGCCCACTCCCAAAACTTTTCGCCAGGAGAAACAACCAGCAAGCCACCCTTTTTTTCGATCCCTGTGAAAACGATGAGGAGCCGAGGCGCACGCCCTCCACGCCCTCAGGACGTGTGGCTCCCATATCTCGAGCATTGTATAAAGCCATTTTTACTTTGTACAAAGACGAAGACGTGCTTACAGTGCGTTTATGCATTTGGCGAGATTTAAGACCGACCGCCCACTGCGGCTTCGTCGGAGCTCGCATAAAAGTGGGATCGGAACATATACACTTCTGAAATTTTCTCAATCTACCATGGTCGGGGCGAACATGTGCGAACATGTGTCAGAGCCGCGCAAGGCCATCATGTGCAGGATTAGGGTTAGGTTTATCCCAAGACCTTAGCGCTCTGTCCATGGTGATGTGATGCTCGGCTCGGTTCAGTGTCAGTCTGCTTCGGCACGCGCCCTACTGTAACGAGCCGTCCTCGTTTATGCAATGATGCTGACTGCTTTAAAGATTCCTTTATCGACTCTGCCAGGTTGCTTCCATGCTCCTTATCTGCTTGCACACACACACGCACACACACACACAACAAAAGGTCGTGGCGTGCAGCAGTGAGAAAACCGAGTTTATTGTACCTTTCAAAATATCAACTCGCTCATCATCGCTCGCCGCCTTCCTTTTCTCGCCGTCCCAATCCCCTACAGACGCCTTCGACTCCCAAGGGCATGCCAGAGGAGGGTCATTTGCAGCAGCATCAACAGCAGCCGCAACAAGAGGAAGCGCAGCAGCATGAACGTCAGCTGCAGGAGCAGCAGCATGAATATCAGCTGCAGGAGCAGCAGCACCACCAGCACCAGCACCACCCGCACCACCAGCACCAGCACCACCCGCACCACCAGCAGCAGCAAAGCCAGCAGCAAAAGCACAACCACCGGCAACAGCAGCGATGGCAGCGATTTCCATGTCTACAGTCGAGGAATGTGCAGTGTTGTGTGGTGATGGCCGTGCTCATCACTGTTTTAAGTGTGGTACTCTTTTTCAAAGGTGGCGGGAAATGTTGCAGCAGCAGCAGCAGCAGCAGCAGCAGCAGCAGCAGCAGCAGCAGTGCCAGCACCATTACCAGCGCCACTGGCACCACCGTCAGCACAATCATCAGCAAGGAGAAAGGGATGAAAACTATAGGGACGGCAAAGGCAAAGTCAGCAAATGGGGACACGGCACAGACACCATCATTTGTCTTGGAAAAAGAAGAGGAGACCACACCCTCACCTGGCATCCCACCTATGGATACCCTTGCCGGCACCCCTGCTCTTGGCCCATCATTTCAACAAATCTTGGAAGATACCGCCGCCTTGACCGCTGGCAAGTCTGCAGCATGGACGCAGGGTGAGAAGGCAGGTGAAGCGGGGCACCTTATGATCACCACGACGAAAGAGGAAGAGGGAAATAAACGAGTATGCTTTGTGGGCAATGCCGTGGAGCTCCGAGAAGCTATTACTTATGAGTCTTGCAGCCTAATCCAGCTTGCGGCTTTATCGGACGGCGTAGGAGAGGAGGAGCAGGAGCAGGTAGATAGGAGGGAGGGAGGGAGGGAGGGGGGGAATGGGAACAAGTGCCATGTTTGCAGGGTTCGTGTGTGGGATATCATGTGAGGCAGGAACGATGTGAGGACAGGGATATATGATGCATGTGAGGGGCGTAGAATATCAGAGGAGCTGACTTCTGCCTCCCGCACTGTCGCCTTCCATCGATGCTCACAATAGGACGACGACGATTACTGGCCTAAATTCCCAGTGGATGGGGAAGAAGAGGAGGATAGTGAGGAGGGGGCCTACAAGCTGTACAAGGAGATCGTGATTCGTCGGAAGGTGGTCATTCAGGGAGATGCGGTCATGATGCCCTTGATTGACTGCAGCGCCTCTGTGCGAGCGTTTCGCGTCGAGGTAAATACATATATATGGGGGCTTCGGAGGAAAGAAAGAGGAAATGGAATGAAGGAGAAGATAAGGGAAGAGGCGATAGCGATGCTGCCCGTGATAGCAGGGCCTCGAGCATTGATCGTGATGTGTGCATGCGCTTGAGATTAAGGGATGGACGAAGGTGCAGGAGAACAGTGATTTTTATCTTGTTCCATTCCAATATCATCATCCACCCGAATATGAAGATGAATAGTGCTTCAGCATCTAGGCTTCCACTTATCCTCCATCATCATCGCCGCTTATCATCTCACTCTTCCCCATCGCACATCTCCCTAACCCCCAGGCTGGCGGGAGCTTGACCATGCGCTTCCTCCGGCTTAACCAAGGCAAAGGCATCTTCCGCCCACGCTCTGCTCTGGAGGGTGCCCTTAATGATGACGAGCAAGGCGATAGTGGTAATGGAACCTCTAAGGGCAGCTACGGCAATATGGTGCTGGAAGTCCGCGGGGGCTCTATACTGTTCGAGCCGGGCGCTGAGGGAGGGAGTTTCGTGGGTATCTACTTTGTGGGGGAAGAGCCATCGGCAGCGAGCGTAGAAAAGGCCATCAATCAATCGTTGGGGCGAGTGTCGATACGTGTATATGGAGGCCGGGTAAGCGTTAACGTGGAAGAGCGCATAAAGGTAAAGCTGGTTGCTTCCAATTGCTCAACAAAAAAAACGCATAATACATACATACGCAGATCTTCATGGCCGGAGGGAGGATTTTCTTCACGGGCTGTCTTTTCTTTGATATCGAGGTGAGAGTCCTGCTTGTATTGTGAGAAAAAAATCATTTCATCAAGTGTGTACCACTCCCTTTCATTCACTCCATCGCTTGCGATTTGTCAGCTATCCAACTCACCCTCGGTCCCTCTCTTCCTCTCCAGCTTTTGAGTCCCATTACGGACCGCATTCGATTCGGAGATGATATCTTCATGCTTCGTGGCGAAGCATACTTTACTGGCTGTTTGTGGATCTATACTACGTTTATTGGTCTCGACATAGGGCTAGGTATGGTCGGAGGAAATAAACTGGGAAGCACACAGGGATGAAGATAGTACGGACGTGGGTATATTGATTACTTTCATGTACTTTATATGGAGAGGCCGGTGATACATCCAAGCAAAGATCAGCGTGTTATAACGTTCACTGACTTTACCTGCCTCTTCTTGTCACTCGTACCTCCATTTTATTCCTCCCCTCTGCAGGGCTTAACTTTTCCATTTGGGGTGGCTTGGTCGTCATTCAGTTCTCGACGATCATTCTCAATAATCTGGCGTCCTTGACAGCTGTTGCAGGGCAGGTATGCACCAGGGAGACGGCATAAAGAGAACGGTGATTTTAGTGATTGATCTTTGCGCTCAACTTACCCGTATAGATTTTCTTCCAGAGCTCGGGCTGTTTGGTCCTGACCGGTGTGGAGGTGATGTTTAACAGGTACGAAATAGTTGGAATGGCAAGTAGAATGGCCACACCAAACTCATGTGCTTCTATACCATGCATTTATACAGTGCAATGGAATTATTTGCTGGCATGGGTGGACTTGCTCTTGGTGCAGGTAATGTTTAAGGAGAGATCATGCTGCTGATGATAGGAAATTCTTGCACGTAACACGCATCACTACGCTTTGACTAGGTGCCGTTATTATGACCGCGGTCGCAGTGCAAGATGTATATGCTATTTTAGCTGCATTTGGAGTTGGATTGGACATCGCCCTAGGCGCAGGGGTGATGATAGCCACGCATGTTGCAGCAAATCAGGTAGACACTCATCAGCGACTTAATTTTGACGTTCTATAGACCATTCATTCCCACCTTCTTCACATACATACATCCTATAGTTCATGGGGATCCTCTTTAGTGGTCTTCTTGGCGGCTTCATGTTCAATGGTGCCGGTGTATTTGTCGGGCACTTGTCGCCCTTTGTAATATTTGCGGCTCTTGGAACAGAAACAGGAGCGGTGAGTTCTTTGTCATTTCCGAAGGTAGAAGCTCAAACGGAATAAATAACATACGCAAAATGGGATGTACATCTTGTCGATTTATACATTTAGCAAGACACATAGGAAATCATGGTTGACCACAGCATGGGGCATCGGACCCATATAATCTCTTCTCATGAGTCGAACTCTCTTATATCATTCATAACCACAACATCTTCAATTTGCAGGGTGGTTTTGTGTACAACGTTGGCATCACATCTTTTCATTGGTGTCCCGTTATCATGATGTGCGGCATATTTGGTACTTTTATGTACGGCACTTTTGTTAGCGTTCCTGCAGGCTTCCTGGTGTGGCTCTGGTCACCGTTTGTGTGTATGTCCGGGATTGAAGTCTTTTACGGCATTGGAGGCTGCATGTTTGTAGGTGCGGGTGCTGCTGTAATGGGAAGAAGCCCTTTGATAGAGCTCATTCCGATTGTAAACCTCCATGTTGACTTCTGGATTATGGGAAGCTGTGAGCCCTTCGTAGAGGCCTGGATTCGAGGTCCCATAAAATTTTATGCGCCGCTACAAGGTTGTGAGCTTCGGGAGGAGGTAAGAACTATGGCATTTGCGATTGATTCGAGGAGATGGAGCTTAATTCTTTCATAAGGACCTTAGATCTATCTCTTAACTGTTTACATCCTCTTTGTGTCAGGCTACCTGTTTCCTTGTAAGAGCACATATTGGTATATCTTTCTAATTCATGCCATTTCTTGATCCGTCACAGCCCCCCGAGGGAGATGAACGAGGTCGCAGCCTAGAACAGACACAAGGGTCTCTTCCTGTGGGCGCTTCCCCGACTGCCAGGGCTGCATTTACCTCAAGCAACACCTCGGACATTACCAAGCCTATCTCTCAGAGCTCTACAATAACGTCCCTTCTAGCATTTGGTCTCTCCCCGCATGTTGGTCAGCGAAGGTCTCATACAGAGGCCGAAGAAGCTCAGAAAATTGAGGACAATAAGGTGCTGCAAGCTGTTCTGTCCCCCAAGCTTTTGAAACTCACCTACTTGATGAAAGGCGCGCTCTCTCGTATTCGGGTCGTTTCCAATCCATCCGAGTCTAGGAGTGTCTCTACATACAGAGACAAGGCGGGACTCTTACAGCCTCATCCTGTTTCGATGCGCATCCAGGACACACCAGACTTTTGTGGTGTATGCGGGGTGGATATTTTGGAGGGTAAAGGATCGGATGTCTGTGCCTACCAGCAGAATTGTGACCCTGCCTTCGTGTCGTCGATCCAAGCCGCAGCTTTGTATGACGACTCGGCCAGCGCCGTGATTCCATCAGCTGCCCCGCCTTCACCTATACCAGTGACACCTTCCTCTCTGCCGGTGATCCCTTCCTCACTTTTGCAGGCAACTCCCTCTCCCGTGTCTGTGCGCCGCATCGCTCGTGCAATTCAATCAGTAGAAAATGATGAGTTGCCGTCGGCCGCCTCTCCGCCTGCAGAGGCTCGCTTCATCGTGCTAGCATCCTTGGATATCGTGGCTTTGGCCATCAACGACCCTCTGGCCCTTTCCACTCTGAAAGATGCGATTTCCTTTTCGTTGGGGGATGATGTGGATGATCCGTACCACCAAGTGAGTGGTCAGGATGCGGTTCAGGTTGAAGTTTTCTCCTCGGGCATTGATGAAATGTTTGCGCACATGTACCCGAACGAGTTGGGGAAGGAAGGAGGCCACGTTTTTAAGGAACGACGACGAGTGCGGCGATTGATAGGGGAGGGAGAAACTCTTAAAGAGGTGGAGGATATGGAGGTTGTAGATGAGGAAGTAGTGTTACAGTTGCGAAGATACACTGTCATATTGACATCCACCTCCAAGCTCAAGGTGCGTCGCACATTACGGGCACTAGGTGTACAGAATCCAGCTCAGGAGGTATCGCGGCATTTGAAAATGGATGTAGGAGAAGATGAAGATATTATCTTGACGACAGATATGGCATCAGATGTCGTTACATATCTGCGCGCTCACTGTACAGGCAGCAGTGTGGATAGCGCCAGTATGGGCTTTGAGCGGACGCTCTATATACCTGCCTCTGATACAACCGCATTTGCAAATAATGACTTCTTGACGCCGGCCTTGGGCGATTACAGCATGCGGCTGTTCGACCCCACTATGCCGGCTATCCCGCTGTCGAACGTGGGTTACAAGATAGCTTACGAGCTGATCCTTGAAAATTTTCCTTCCAATGTTCGAGTGCAAGTTATAGCCCTGCGAGCTTCCAGGGGCGACGATCATAATGATAGAAGTCTTCCTTGGCGATTTACCCTGGCAAGCACGACCACAGACAAAGATGGCACCGCCTTGGTTTCAGTCAAATTTTGGTCGACGGTGGCGTTTCCCCCAGGCGATTACGAAATTCAAGCGCGGGTGACAGAGACGGGAGCATTTGGGCTATCACCCTTGTACACGCTGTCTAGGGAAGGACATCGGAGAAAGCTTTACGGGACAAACATATGGTTGTGAGTGGATGGAAGGAAGCTTGCTGTAAAGAGCCTACTCATGAGCATTTTTGAAATCATAAGGTTAAAGCGCGCGAACATTCGCGGCGAGGGGGATATACTTAGTTATCCTGTCTCGTCGATATATATATTAATTCGCGATCCTATGGTTTTAAGATGATAACAAAAGACTGAAGAGGATTCTGAGAAGTAAAATGATACAGATATAATACATGAATATTCAAAGGCCATTAAAGTACCACGGAGACGCTGCGACATATTGAACATAAAAGGAGGGAGAACTACAAATACAAACGAAATGAATAAAGGCCACAGGGAGCAGAGTACATGATAATCTCTTTTCTTTTTCTTCTTGTTGTATTTTGGGTTTGGGTTTGTCATACTGTTTCTCATATTATAGCTTTTCTCACTATGATTTCTGAAAGTGGACACATTTACTTAAGATTTCACTTGCATATCCATCGTTAAATATCTTCTGCTCAGCGTGTCTTTTTTATGCCTGTAAGATTTTGCCTTCAAGCGGGTTCTTCTTGTTGTTGTCTTATTATTCATGTTTTTGGATATGTACAAATATTTAAATCTGTTTGTTCCCTTTTTCTCTCGTGGCCAAAATCGCTCTCTATGTACACTCTTGATCTCATTTGACATTCGGTTCCCTTACAACTTGCCATCATACCTGCCAAAGCTGTAGCTGCCGTCCACCAATGGCTTCTTGGACATTCCTATTGCTGCAATAAAGCCGGACGTAACATTTTTTTCAGCTTGACGTATGCATGCGGAAAAATAACGGTCTACCTCATTTTTCTTCTACTGGTAATACAAGTCGCCTACAATATGAAGAATTGAAAGATACCCTGTTAGAACCCAGATTCTAGAAGAGTATAAAATTCTTACAGGAGAGACCTTTTCGATACGCATCGCAAAGCTAAGAAGACAAATGAGATATACTCACTCTTAGCCCCTACCTTCACATTTCTTTGCCACATATCACGGTTGATTTTACCGCCTTCTCCCTACCCTTCGCCACAACTTTTCATTTCCTTGTCCACTTTCATCGAGATCTGTACATTCTGTCATTCTTATTTGATTCCTCTTTTATTTCCGTATTTTCGGGTCCTTCTCATCCATCCATCCGTTTTCAGGTTCATCCCCTGCGTTTCTTTCCCCCATCTTCCCTAGCCTCATTGTCCTTTTTGTTGGGTGGTGTGTACCGCTCGTTTGCCAGTTGTCCTCCCGGACCTTCCCCTCGTCGCAAAGAATCCATTTCCCCCTCCTTCTTGAGAGTACGCAACACATTAGAGTGGACTTCCTTGGGATTAGGCGCAGCCTCTGCGCCCGGCGACAAAGCCTCCCGTACTGCGTGCCCGATATTTGGTTCCGCCTCTATCTCGGCCTCGATCTGGCCTGTCGCGCCTTCTACAGATAGCTGTGTTGCTTCGTTCTCGGTCAAAGACATGGGCACGCCCCCCTCCCAGGCGACGTCTCCGTAACCCTTTCCACTCTCCCGGGCTCCGTGCGACCCATAGCCTGTCGTTTTAAGCATTGATTTGATATCGCCCGGACCTGACTCTCGAGTAACGCGCATCTGCCCCGCTCGCCGGTAATGCTGACCTTCTCGAGGGTGCACTTGAGTCTCCTTGTACTCCACCAAACACTGCGATGCGTCCTCCCGCACACATCGAGCCTCTTCCTCCATCTGCTCTTGTAGGCGATGTTGCTCACAAATCATACAGGGTGTTTTTTCATCATCCATAATGCGAGCACGAGCTTCCACGATGCGTTTCCGCTCCTCTTGACTGATACCCGACATCTCAGGCCCCTCGCCTTGCAGGTATGCCTCGTCTCGCACGTCGTCATAGGTGCCAAGTTGTGGGCAAGTGTGAGCTTCTCCCGTCGCACACATCGAACAAGGCGCCAGGGGATCTCGCTCCTCCAATACATGGAGAAATGTTCTGGCTTCCTCATTTAGCACGACGTCATCTTGATGGCCCTGAGCAGAGGCTTCTTCAGCGGAATCAGAGGAGGAGATGTGGACGTGCTTCAGGTCCTCGAGGGGGTCGTCACTGATTGGGCGGCCAGGCACAGGCAGAGCAATAGAGTTGGACACAGGATACTTGGTACGATCTTCAGGGTTACCCAGTGTAGTAAGCTGACACAAGCGGGGACGGTTGTGGAGGGGGTTGGGCTGCAGTTGAAGAAGAGCAGGCTGCAGGCGGGTGAGTCGCGAGGGAACAAATATCGTTGTGCGGCGCAGCACGCTGGCTGTAATTCCAAGCATCTTGCTGTGTAAATAAAGTTAATGGCTGTCTTGGCTGTATGATGGGAGGTGGTAGGGAAAGGGGAGTGTCAAGGTGATGGAGATGTTTGGGTAAAAGAGAATGTTCTGTGCGGCAAACGTACGCGTGAAAAAGAAGGGGAGAGGGAGGGGTCTCAGGTCGAGAATGCATTACCAGGTGTGATGCGGGCCTTCAGGGACTGGTGGGGGCCACTGCTTGGCCTGCAATTTGGTATGTGCTACACCTGTGATGCCCCCTTCTCACCTTGAAGAGAGGAAAGACACGACACCTCCCAATTTTCTTGTCACGGAAGGGTACAACATGAAGCTTGTTGGCGATAAGGCATCAGAGGCCCATCAGGCATCACGCCTTGACAGCGACAGCGATCCTGTTTTTCGAGGGGATAAATTTTGCCTGTGCTAGGATCGGCCATTTAGAGTAAACCCATGACTCAGACTCACGCCACACTCATCATACACACTCAAACAGGGTGTCCAGGGCCCGTCACAAGTCATCCACAAGACACTCCAAACTCTTTTCTATTATTGCCACAAGATATCCAATCACTTCAGCAGCGCCATCTCTTGTATTTGCTTTCTAACCCAATCATGGCCCACCAAACAAGAGCATGCCGCCAGCTTTCTGCTACCCAGGCACTTTCCTTGCCCACCCACGTTCTCCTTTCTCACTTCCCATCCCATCCCTTCTCTCCCCCACTTTCATTCTACTCCGATCTTTCACAGTCCCACTGCTTCTGCTGCCGCACAAGACATGCACGATGACGAGCATCAGGCATGCATCGTCACAATTGGCCCCGCCCCTCCAGCTCATCCTCCCTCCATGCGCCTTATTACCGCTTCCCTTTTAGTAAAGCGACCACGCGCCGCCGTCTTTCGTGTCCTGACCGCGTACGACCGTCTTTCCGACTATCTTCCCAATTGCACGCACAGTCAAGTGCTCCCGTTACCGCCAGGCTCCCAAGCCACGGTCCGAATCACACAGACCGCGGTCGAGACCATGTCTTTCTGGAAATGGCAAAAGCGGGAAGCATCCTCCTCCTCCTCCTCCTCCTCTTCCTCCTCCTCCTCCCGCTCCTCCTCCTCCTCCAGATTTCTCTCCTCTCTATCTTCCTACAACCCCCTCTCGATGCTCACGCAAGCCTCTGTCCTCTTGGACGTGTACGAGGACCCGATCAGCTACACTATTACATCCTACCTTGTCGAGAACTCCTCCGCTTTCCTCCGCACCTATGAGGGTCGCTGGCGCCTCTTTGCGGAGGAGAATGAAGAGGAAGGAGCACAGTCGGGGACGCTAATGTGCTATGAGGCCTTGGTCAGGCCCAAGGAACTGATCCCGATCATGGCAGTAGAGTGGAAGATGAAGCGGGACCTGGCAGCGAATCTATCAGCCTTGAAAAGGGTGGCGGAGGAAGAGGGAGGGGAGGGGGAGGTTGAAATGGAGGGCGAAGAGGGGGAAGAGAGGTTTTGGGATTGTGTGGAAGAGGAGGAGGAGGAGGAGGAGGAGAATATAAAGGTGCGGATAGGGAGAGAAGACGTTCAAGCGAGAAAGTCTTTGGGCTCGACCACAAGGGGATGGTCTTCCTCCTTCCGGTCCTCCTTTACTTCCTCCTTCCCATTTCTGCCCCGGCAAAGTCCACAAAAAGAAGAGGCTCGAAGCACCCTCTGTCTCCCTTCACAGCAGCAAGAGCGACGCGCACCCATCATGTCCTCCTTCTTTTCTTTCCGACGTGTCGCTGTCGCTTTCCCTCGTTTAAATGGCAAGGGCGCGGGAGAGGGAAGGGAAAGGTGGAATACGAAGAGAAGGAGGGGGAGGGAGACGATCGAAGAAGTGTTAAGTCAGTGATCATTAAGTCAGAGGGCCAATGCCGACCCCACCGAGGTAGCAATTCAATAAATACAAATACATTACAACATGAAGGAGGAGGTGAGGCTAGACGTTGCTTTCAACAGAAACAAGTCAGGGCAAGTCAAACCATGCCGGAGGCAGCGAGTGAACGAAGGTGGAAGAGATTGAGGAAGTCGGCAGATCCAACCCGCCCGATGAGGCCCTGAATAAACAGAAAATTGGTAGGGAGGACTTGCTGGCTGAGTGCACAGAGAGTGGGGAGGTATTGACATAGACAAGGGAGGAGGCCGGCGAGTAAGATACCCTCGAAAGAAGAGGATGAAGAGGCATGAATAGAGCTGGTATCCAAAAAATGGGGACGTAGGGTGGAAGGATGGACACACGTACTCGAAGACTGATGTGGTAATGTTGAGAAGAAAGTAACAATAGGGGAGGAGTACAACAGGAAAAAGAAGAAAAACAGTATAGTCGCGAGAAAACCCATAGGACCTACTTCGAGAAAATCCAGCCAACCAAGGCCGGCGAACTTCAAAATGAAACAGCGATACAAAAATAAAGTGGACTAAAGACATGTGGTATGCCTTCGGCGCACCAGAAACAAAAAGGAGGACCGCCTCCGCGCACACGCGTGTGTGTAAAGCGAGCAATTACTTTTATTTTATTTGTTGTATTATTTCAATTTCCTCGTCCGCTCGGGATTCTCTTTCTCTTGTATACACTATTTATCACCCGCCCTATCCTGTCACCGAAAGAGAATTTCGGGGATAAAGTCATTCAGTGGGTCTACACTTCTGTCAGTTTCTACTCCCCCTCGCGACTTTTGGTAATCGTTTCCTCCTCCTTGCCTTGTCGCGCCTTGCGCTCTTCTGGGCCTCCATACATTAGCTTTATTGTAATCCTTTATGTTTGACTTTATTGAAATACCTACATTCCTTTCAATGCATCTTATTCGTGATTGAAAAGGTAATGTTTGTGTCCACTGTTGACTGGCTTGATTCGATCCCCTGGGTCTCTCTCTCTCTCTGCCTACAGCAACATCAGCAACAGGCACACCAGGACTGCTGCTGGAGCTGCTAAGACTGCTGCTGCTGCTGGACGGGCTACTGACTACTAAACTGCGGATGGTAGCACCTGTTGTGTGAGCGCGCAATGCGTCCTCCTCAGACACAGACTACGTCACCATCACATTTCAACTGGCTGCTCTACATCCTGCAATTTCATCTTCAACTTTTTCTTTCGCTCCCTTTCCTATTTACTTCCCTACCTTTCACGACTTAAATATACCAACATTCACACATTCACACAACACCCACACACACGTAAATTTACATCCACCCTCCTTCCCTTCTTTCTCCCTTGTCCCTTCCTCTCTTCCCTTCCCCTTCCCCTTCCCCTTCCCTCCTCGTCCTTTCCTCTCCCCCTTTCCCTGTGAAAGGGTCAACTCACCGTCTTACAGTTGCTGACAACAATGGCCGTCGCTCATGCACCCTCCTTTTGCCTTCCTCCTTCCCTCGCCCTCCTCCCCTCCTCCCTTGTGCGTCCTCTATTTTTTGGCTTCGCACAGGGCCAGGGAAGAGTCGTTGAAGCCGTCTTTGACCTCCTTCATCACCGCGTTATCCTATCGGGGAGAGAGGGAGGGGAGGTGAGAGGGAGGGAACGGAGAGAAGTAGAGAGGAAAGGATTGTGGAGGTGAATCGAGTAGAGGAGGGAGGCGGGGTAGCAGGGAGGGAGGGAGGGAGGGAGGGAGGGAGGGACGTACCACATGGATCAGTCCAGTGAGCATAGTGATGGTGTCCCGGAGCTCGGGGTTGGCGGTCATGTTGGCAAAATCGTGGGCTGGGGAAAGAGCGTAGGAGGGAAGCAATGAAGGAGGGAGGAAGTGAATGAGGAAAAAGGTTCAAGAGATGAGTAAGGGCATACAACTTATGCGGATTACCATGCCCTTTCTCTCCCTCCCTCCCTCCTAGCCCCCCTGTCTCAGAGAAGGAGAGGTGAAAGACCTACCGGACTGGCACTGACCCACCGTCAGCTTGTCCTTTGACCGGAGGAAATCTACTGATGGACTCGAGACGCCTGATGGAAAAAGGAGACAGATGGAGAAGGAGGAGGGGGTGGGAGGGAGGGAAGGAGTGATGGTGTGACTATCGTGGTTTTTCACGAGTATACTTTCCTGTCCCTTAAATTCCTTTTCCATTTCCTACTCCCTTCCTCTAACCTTCATAATCGAAGCACAACACACTGGGCGCGGTGGGCGGGGCCGGGTAGTAGAAGACGAGAGACAGGCACATCTCATCTGCGGTGGTGGGCCCATATACCACCGTCTCCGTCTCCCTGGACGAGTCGTACGTGCAGCGGGTCTGGAGAGGGAGGGGACGAAGGAGGGAGGGAGGGAGGGAGGATGAGCAAGAGGGAGGGCTCGGGTACAACACTCTAAGTTTCTCTCAGTCAGGACTTTCAAAGTCTAGCAGTACATTCCCTCCCTCCCTCCTTCCCTTCAGCTCTCCTGCTATCCCTCTTCCCGCACCAAGAAGGAATCGCCGGATAAGTAAGGAATGCCAGGGCTGGCATAGGTGACGCCTTGCGGGTTGTTGTAGTCCCAGATCGAGCGGTGGTAGAGGCGGGTCCTCTCCAAGGCCGTACTGTTACGGGGCGTGCGGAGGAGCTACAGGAAAAGAGGAGGGAGAGAGGAAGGGAGGGAGAGAGGGAGGGAAAAAGGGAGAGATAAATTGGAAAATTAGAGAATCCATATCTTCCAAAATTCATTCCTCGATGCATCCGATCATTGAGTGTCCCTCCTCCCCTCCCTCCCCTCTTTTTCGCTCTCTTTTACCTGTATTTCGCCCCCCGTAGCCAGGGTGTGCATGTGGAGGTGGGCATGCAGAATAAAGCGGTCGGGCACAGGGGCTTTACCCTCTTTCTCTGAAAGGTACCGCTGACTGCAGCCTGGAGGGCAGTAGCTCAGGTAGTCGAAGGAGTGTTGGCCTTTGGGGGGGAAAGGTGGGAGGGGGGGGAAAGGAAGGAGGGAGGGTGGGGGAGGAGGTGAGGGGGAGGAAGTGTGAAACGGAGCGTATGGAAGAAGAAAGGGAGGGAGGGAGGGGGGTTGGGAGGGAGAGAGGGAGAGGGGCATGCCATACCTGGATGGACAATGAGGTTGGAAGTAAAATTCAAGGAGTTCACGGTCGCGGGGGCACCCTGGCATGAGTGGTAGAAGGAGGTAGAAAGAGAGGGGTGAATATCATGACCAAGGCATATGAGCACTATCTTGGCCTCCTCTGCCTTCCATTCTCCCTGCCTCCCTCCCACCCCCATCCCTCTCATCAGTCGTCCGCCCCTCGCCTCCTCTCACCCCGCATTTCGTCCTCTGTCCATTCTCCCTTCCTTTCCTCCCCTGCGTACCCCATCCAAGGCTCTCACGTCATCCTTAAACCTAACCCTAACCCTAACCCTAACCCTAACCCTAGTCTCCCAGACGCATCTCTCCGCACGTACCATGACGAAAGCCCCCATGTCGTGCTGTCGTAAGGTAGGGGAGTAGTCAATGACGAAGCCGGCCTGGTTGATGCGCTTGTTCTCGGCGCTGTTCCCGTAGATGAAGTGGACCTCCAGCATCTGAGAGAGGAAAGGAGGTAAGGACGAATGGAGGAGCATTCAGCGACCCAGCCCAGTGATGACTCAATCTTGACTACAAAAAGCGAAAAAGGAATGATTCCCTCCCTTCCTTCCCACCCAGTATTTGTCGTAGCCCTTTCCAAATGGGATGCCAGCGTCCACGCTCTGGTAGGCAAGGGGGGAGGGCGTGGACCAGGAGTTGCGGTCGTTAATGATGATGGGTAAACCCATGTCTGGGGAGGAAGGGGGGGAGGGAGGGAAGGAGGGAGGGAAGGAGGGGGGAGGAGAGGATGCGTGAGTCCTGTCCTATTCGAGCCTTGTTCATGTAAATCATGACTTGACGTGTGTTCCTGTAAATCATGATTTGACGTGCACCTTCCTCCCCCCCTTTCCCCCCTTCCTCCCTACCTGGCGTCATGCTGCACTCGAAGGGCTGGCCGGGCTTGTGCGCGGGTGTGTTGTCGCCGGTGGAGTAGATGCCCATGTGGTGGACATAGGCCTCGTTCACGTCCTGCCGGGGGAGGGAGGGAGGGAGGGAGGAAAGGTGAGTGACTGGACTTTAACGACCAGAAAGGAAGGAAGGGAAGGAGGGAGGGCAAGGGGAGAGGGCAAACCTCTTGTCCGTCGGTGAGCTTGAAGTTGTAAATGTGGAACTTGGTGTCTTGTGGCGGTTGGAAAAACATGCATATGTAAGTGGTCTCGGCCGTGGGGAGGGCCATGGGCGGCAAGGCGACGGTAAAGGAGCGGTGGGAGGCGGGGAGGAGGACGACACTGTCGGAGGTGGGACTGGCGCCGTCTGTGGCGTGAACGGCAGGGAGGAAGGGGACGAGGCCAGGAATTGTAAGATTTTTGGTGGTGGGTAACGGTAGCAGTAGTAGTAACATAATTCTCCCTCTCTCATCCCTTTCTCCCACCCTCCTTCATTTCCTCTTTCCCTCCCTCTTTCCCTCCCTCCTTCCTACCGTCTTTTTGATGCAAAGCCGTCCATGCCTGCGGCGTGGTCAAGAGAGGGACCCGAGCCCCTCCCATGCTGTCATCGCCGTGCTGGTGCGGCTCGTCATGCGAGTTGAGCTGCAGCGGTTATAATAGGTAGTATGAGTGAATAAACGAAGCAAATGGACAAAGTCGAACCAGTCTTCACATTCTCTTTTCCTCCCTCCCTCTCTTGCCCCCTCTCTCCTTCCCACTCCCCCTTCCTTCCTTCCTCCCTCCCTCCCCCCCTCTCTCCCTCCCTCCCCCGCTCTCTCCCTCTCCCTCTCTTCCTCTCGTCCTCGCTCCCTTGTCTCCTTACCTCACCCCAGGCCCACATAACGAACATGTCCCTCCCGGCAAAGATGCGTGTGTCCTCGTCCTCGTCTTTGCAGTTGTTGATAGGCATGGAGAAGACCAGGGCGGCCGCTTGGTCCGCGCTGGAGCCTGCAGGGGGGAGGGAGGGAGGGAGGACAAGAAGGGTGAGTACGTTACTGGTCGTATAGCCACCGAAGCGATGGTCACCATTGCCAGAGGGCGAGGCAGAGATAAGAGGAAGGATAGTGGGAGGGAAAGACACTGTTAAGAGAGGAAGTAGAGAGGGGAAGGGGTAAGGCGCCTGTTTCCCGCTCCTTCCTATGTCGCACCCGCATCCTTGATCGACTGAGGGGTGAGAAATGCCTGACCCGCCTCCTTCATGGACAAGCTGACCGCGGCGGCGGCGGAGGAGGAGGATGAAGGGAAAGAGGGAAGGGAGGAAGCGGTTGAGGTGGTGGTGGCCAAGGGGTAGGTGCGGGCGCGGAGAAAAAGCTTGGATTGCTCGGCGTCTACGGTGGGCGGCTCGAAGTCCCGGGAGAAACGGTCGTCAAAGGCGATGGTGCCGTCCTAGGAGATGGAGGGGGTGGGGGGGGGGGAGGCATGTAGGTGCGGAGTGTGCAGGTGAGGTGGGGAGGAAATGGGAATATTGAGCCGTTGGGCGTCCTCGTCTTTCATCTGCAGAGAGGAATACTCCAATGCTTGTCTTTCATCTGCAGAGAGGGACATTCCAAAGCTTGCCTTTCATCTGCAGGGAGGGACACTCCAATGCTTGCCTTCCATCTACAGGGAGTGCAGGGGGAAGTCCACCAAAACCCCCACCGGCGTCCTGCCCTCTCCTCTAATTCACACCAGACCCTCCCACCCTCCCTTCCTCGCTCCCTTCCTCCCTCCCTCCCTACCGTCCTCCATCGCACCATGCCCAGGTCCATGCCCTTCATGCCCATGCTCTGGGACGAAATGCCCAGGGCGAGCCAGCTACCTTCCCTCCCTACCCCTTGCCCCTTGGTAACCAGGCCGAGGATCAGGCTGCCGGTGTCGTCCGTGACTGAGAAAGGAGGGAGGGAGGGAAGGGAGGGAGGGCAGAGTGATTTAAGGGACGAGTTATTCACAAATGCAAAGACCTTTGATGAAAGAAGCTGATGCTGTCATCACACGCTCTCAACAATGAGGAAGCCCCAATGAAAAGGAAGCGGTATGCAAATATTGAGGAGGCGCGAAGCGCTAGGCTTAGGCTTCGAGGCTGGACACACGCAAACCAGGCCAAAAGAATGCGAAGGGGAGAAAAAAGGAGGAAACGCTCTCTTTAAGCCAAAAACCACCCGCCTTTTGTAAGTAGTATGGCTGGGACTTTCGGGCTTGGACGTCTCCATGTCACCCAGGCCGCAGACAGCAATGAAGCTGCTCCTCAGATACTCCTCAGTGCCCCAGGGTAAACATTTCTCCCTCCCTCTCTCCCTCCCTCCCTCCCTCCCTCCCTCCCTCCCTACCATCGGAGCTGTTACCCCCCTCCCTGGCCCAATACAGGACCGCCGTTCCTTCATTCAAAATGCTACAATAAGGGAAAACCTCTCTCGTGAACCCCTGCGAAGCCAAGGACGGCTCGTAGCACTGTGTGAGGAGAATGCTGGTGGCGGGGTGAGTACCCTATGGCGAAGGAGGGAGGGAGCGAAGAGGAAGAGAGGGAGGAGCGAGTTACAGAGTGTCCATCATTTGAAATTTAGTCTGAGGAAGTTACCAAAAAAGCTAATGCATGGGAAGATATTGAATCTCCCTATAGATTGCCTCACATTCGTCGTACTCCACCCTGTCCTGCGGGGTGCAATCTCAGATCTACCTACCTCTTCTTGGACTTTATGAGGCTTGCGTAGTGCACGGTCGTGATTCATCATCACGTGATGGTGCCGCGGCATCGCGCTTTTTTCATTTCCGGGGGCAGTAGAGTCGGCAGTGGCAGGAGCATGGTGGTGGGAGAGGACAAGGAGGAGAGCCGGCAACAGGCTGGAAAGTAGTCCACTGCGGTGCTGCATTCTTTCGCGAAAAAGGATGTATGAGCAAGAGGCTGGATACACCTATATATATATATATTTATATATATTGTGTGTGTGTGTGTGTGTGTGTGTGTGTGTGTGTGTGTGTGTGTGTGTGTCTGTGTGTGTATGTGTGTGCGTGTGTGTTTGACTCACATAATTCTTTTTTACACACGTCTCCCACCATCACAAATCCCATCACAACATTGAAAAAACAAGTTCAAAAAACGACCAAGCCTGCTATTTACAGCGCCCTCCTTGTCAGACACCTAGGTCTTGGCTCGGAGGTGAAAGGCAGGGCGCTGTATTTTTTAAGCCAAGGCGGTGGAGGAGACTTCGACTCCACCAGGATCGTCGACTCCACCTGGTATTGGTGGTCGAAGCCTTACGGATAGTAATGTCATAAGTGTAAATGATTTGTGTTGTGTGTCGTACGTGTGCGTGCGTGTGCGTGTGTGGATAAAAATGAATAAGGATAAAGCATGCTCTTCAAGTTCTTCAAGCATGGTCTTCAACTTGGAAGAGTGGATGGGTGCGTCCACGACAGTTAGGTGGTTTGACTTGCTTAAGAATGCGAAGACTTTGAATGTGCCAAAAGGAACAAGCACTATGAGAACCAAACGCACAAACGAGGCGTTCATAGAATCCGAATCTCGTACGGGATGGTACTGTCAGTCAAAATCGCTGGTATCCCCGGACAGGGGTGAGCGCCGGGTCCGGTATGTCCGGGTAACGGGCAGACCGGGAACTGGACGCGGGTAAAGGACGACTCGGGTCTCGGGCGTGGTAACATTGCCACCACAACGACACTCTGAGGATTTTTGTAAAACGAAAATTGGAGCACCTTTCATCGTGGATGTAATTAATTTGGCGTGCATCCTGAGTAGAGAAGAATGCGAAACCCGGGACTCGCTTGGCAGCTCAGATCCGCTGGAGACCCGGGGGTTTCCGGGTAACCAAGTTCAAAAAATGTTATACAATAGGCAGAAAGGGAAAGAAGAGGAAAAGGAAAAAGAGAAAGAGAGGATGAGGACCGTAGCCTCTTCGAACCGATCCATCGCGGGGGGGCTTTTCTCTGGTAATTTTTACGCCCATTAACAGCAAGGAGGTGAAAGGTGATAAAAGAAACAAAGTTTTGCCGTCTGTCGAAAAGGACATAAAGACACTGAGTCTCCCATCCAGAGCCATCCTTACTCCCTCCAGCCATCCAAGTCAGATAAGATGACTGACAGGCGTTTTTGTCATTCCTATTTTTCCTTTTGTTTTATCGTAACGTACACAAAAATGTCGTATTGACTTTCCCTCCTTCATTCCTTCCCTTCCTCCCTGCCTTTTAACACACGTAGAGAAAAATACGAGTACTTTAACAACAACCGTCTGTCCTTCCCTCTGTCTTATCCTCCCTTTCTCCCCCCCTCCCAACCTCTCTACCTTCAAGATTTCTGTGTCCTCCGCCTCCCCTCTTTCTCCCTCACCGCTTGACTCCTTATTGCCCTCCCCCTCAAGGGCTGTACGGAGAGCAAGGCAGAGTAAACCATCCTCTCACACCCTTTGTTTTCAGGCATATCTGGAGGAAGGGGCGCAGGAGCTTGGACTGAACAGGTTCCGAGGCGAGGAGGAACCATACCAAGGCACAGCCGACGGGGGTGAGGCAGAGGAAGAGGAGGAAGGAGCCCTGAAATAAGCGGGAGGGGGGGATGGGTGGGTGGATTTGGAAGATGAGTGTAAAAATGGAAAATTCAAAAAGCGAATTTCCTGAAAAGACTCCCCCCTTTCTCCCTCCCTCCCTCCCTCCCTCCCCCCCTTCCTTCCCTCCCTTCTCACCCAAAACATAAGCAGCGTAATGGGGAAGAAGACCAAGGCAGGAACCCAGAGGAGGGCAAGAGGGAGGAAACATGCCAAGAACGCAGCCAGCAGGATAGACCTGTTCTGAGTCAAGAAGGCATAGGCGGGGAGCAGCATGCCCTTGTACCAAACGTCGACACACATGGAAAGGACAAAGACGTCGAGGAGGGAGGCGACGAGGGGGTCAGCGAGGCGGTAGAGGGGCCTGCAGATGGCTTGGGTGCGCGCGACGCAGTGGGAGAGTAAGTGGACGTAGGGCCGGAACTCAGGCTCCGTTTGGCTCCTGAGGGAGGGAGGGAGGGAGGGGGGGGGAGCGTATGAAGAAAGGCTGAGAGGAGGAAGGGCGGGGGGGAGGACGGGGATACGCACCATCGAATGGCGACCTTGACCTCGCCCCGGTACTCTCTATGCCCGATCCTGGTCGGAGAAGGGGAGGCGGTGGAGGAGGGGGAGGAGGGGGCGGAGGTGCTCGAGGCCGAGGGCTTGGAACGCAAACCCCGCCAGGCGTAGGCCGGGCTGACCACAGGACTGACGCCTGTCCAAAGGAGCGCGGGAAGGAGGGTAACAGGGAGGGTGGGAAGGAAGGCTTAATGAGTATCTCCGCCGAACCGCTTGAAAGAAAGTCTTCTTCTTTGTCCTTACGTCCATCCATCTTTCTCTCCCTCCCTACCTCCCTCCCTACCTTGTTGCACTGTCCATTCCTTGCTATGCATGCCGTAGTAGCCGCCCGCGACAGCGTCTGTGTTCTTGTCCTTCTCGTACGCTAGGGTAATGCTCACTTTATTTCTGGGACGAGGGGGAGGGACCAAGGGGAGAGAGAGAGGAAGGAGGGGAGGGAGGGAGGGAGGACAGTAAGTGACTGGTGGCTGAGATGGAAGAGGAGCAAGTCCGGACTTATGAGACATGTCGTTCAATGCACACAAGATATCTCTTCCCCGAAAATTCAGTTAAATGCCAGCAGCACGAGATTAAAATCCTACTTCCTCACTCCCTCCCTCTCCCTTCCCGTTCGTACTTAGGCGGGTACGGTACATCGTTCCATTCCGCCACCTTTTCTCGCCATATGGGCGCTGTCTGCGGTAGCTCATTCTGCATAGCCTGTAAGTAACACGTCGTGCAGGTGTCGTAAAGGAGGAGAAGTGTGAGTGCGTGGAGGTCATACACTTAATTCTTTCTCGCCCTATAAGCATGGGCAAGTGGGCAAGGACGAGCAGGCTCGCTTCCACTTTCCTCTCGTCCTCCCTCCCATCCACCCACGTACAATTTTCCGACTGCTTTCCGCCCGATGGAACCGTGAAAGCCTCAGGGAGAAGACTAGGAAGGCGTTGCAGTTCGGCCAGTCTTTGACCACCTGTCCGGGTGGGGAAGGGAGAAAGGAGAATGGTAGCCGTTCAGGACAATGCGGGTTGGCTAAGCACAGCCTCACACCAACGTCGAGACACACATCCTACGTATGTGTCCCACCTACATCTTTTTACCGGCCCTGCCACCAGTTTTTCTTGACTACTCTTCCTCTTCCTTTCCCCCTTTTACCTCGATGCTCTGAGGGTTGAGATTTCTAGCTCGTTCTACGAAACACTCCAACTTGCCGATGCGCGGCTCACTCTCCGGTCGCCGCCACGACTGACCCATTCTACTACTGTGATGGGGAGGATATAGGGTGTGTAATACAGGGTGGGGCAGTGTAGTTGAGCGTGATGAAGCAAGGCAGACATATGCATCGTCGCCCACAGGGTTTGGCGACTCGGCCGTTTATCTCATTTCTTTTTGCCTATGCACGCCTCTTTATTGCGGGTCCATTACGCTTTCAATGTATCTATCAAGCCATCCACTTGTTCAAATTGTAGGATAGTAGGAATTCATACATCATCTTCACGTCATTTTATTTAACCTGCCTGCCAGTCGACCTCCCCTCTCCCTATCGATGCCTGGCCAGGCTGTTCGACGATTCCTAGATCCCTGATCCTCTCGTATCGTCGTCCCCAATACAGACCAAAACAGGGAAGACACATGTGCTTCCCGTTTCTCTCCTCTTGACATCTATCCCGTCCTCTGCGCCTTCGCCCATGCACCATTAAGGCAGGGATTGCTGCTGCTGCTGCTGCTGCTGTTGATTACTGCTCCTGTCACACCCTCCTCCCCGCCTTCATCTTGATATCTTGGTGCTTTAGCACATATGGTGAGAGAGACATTCAGGACGACGCGCTCGTGTGTAGATTATGCATGTCCTCTGGTCACCTCGTTAACGGGAGAAGAGGAGGCCTGCTGTGTCTTATTTTTCTCCGACTCCAAGAGGCTGTATTGGTCGTTCAACCTCGTCTGGGCAACTGCCGGTCGCGTGTTGTGTGAGAAATTAATGCCTGATAGGACCGTTGGTAGTGCTTCTTCTTGGTAAAGGTACGCTCATCCTGGGGGCGTAAGGGCGCATTCATCATTCATGTACAACAAGAAAGCAACAACGGAATTGACATACGTCTAGTCGTGAAGTTCGTGAAGTCTTACATTTTGCATAAAGGCTTCTTCTTCTGCTCTTTGAGCCGAGAAGGCATCTTATTCCCCAGCGGTTAGCTTTTGGTTGTGCTTGCTGGCTGAAAAACACGTCGTAGAGAAGGTCGATATCCACAACCACCCACCGCCTCTAAACGCTTTGCCACTATAGGTCAATGGCACCTTCCACGGCAAGGTAGAGTAGTCCAGACCCCAAATGCCTCTCTGTCCTCCATTCCTCCCCTTGCTCTCACTCCACCTCCATTCCTCCTCCTCCCTGCCCTCCCCCCCCCTCCGCCACCGTCGTCACCTTCGACATGTACTCCCCCACCGTCATCCCCACCCTCTTTCCCGTCCTCTTCACCTTCCCTCCCTCCCTGCCTCCCTCTCTCTTCGGCACGGGCAAATACCTGCTCAGGACCTTCTTCATGTCCTCCCTTCCGTCCTCCCTCCCTCCGTCGCTCTCCAGGAAGAAGGAGGCGACCATCAGGGGGTCAAAGGCCGGGTCTACGTCAGCCGGATCGTCCATACACGCTGGGGGGAGGGAGGGAGGGAGGGGAGGAGGAAAGGAGGGAGGATGGGAGGGAGAGCATTGAATAGGCTTGGGTCAAATCCATCCAGGAAGGGACGAAATTTTCGAAACGCTCCCTCCTTCCCTCTTTCCATCCTTCTTCCTTCCCTCCCTCTCCCCTCCCTCCCTCCGAGCCTTGTCCTACCTGACAGTAAGGCCTTGCCATTCCCCCCTCCCGCCTTCGACTTGGACGCTGCTGCTGCTGCTGTTGCAGCTGATTTGTCTCCAGCTGCTTCTCTTTCAGCACCTGCACCTGCGCCCTGGCTTCCCTTAACGCTCCACAAGACCTAGGGAGGGAGGGAGGAAAGGAGGGAGGGAAGGATGAGAGAAGAGTCGTATGTATGTGAAATCCTTCCTTCCTTGGCACTCTTTTTGTTGACTCTGTCTTCTCCTCTCTCCTCCCCTCCCTCCCTCCCTCCCTCCTTCATTGCCTTGGGTGCCGTCCGTTGGCGCTGGAAGGGATCGGCCCTCTCGACCTGCTGCCGGAGGGAGGCGGGAATGAGGGTTGGGAGGGCACCGTCTGGCACGGGAGGGAGGGAGGGAGGGAGGGAGAGAGGAAGGGAGGGAGGGACGGTGATGAGTGTGAAGCGAGGCTATCGACAGCCTGCCTCGAAAAGGAGTAAAACCCAGTCCAGGGAGGGAGGGAGGGGGGAGGAGAACGGAGGAAGAGAGAGGGGGAGGAGGGGGAGGAGGGGGAGGAAGTGAGGGAGGGAGGGAGGGGAAGAAGGCAAGGCCTGGTGTAGGGTGCACCTGTGGCCATCATTAACTGCTCCTGCCGGCTCCGCTCGGCGATCTTGTTCCAGGCCTGCGACTGCTGCTGCGTCTTCTCTCGCTCTTCCGAGAAGAGGGAGAGCAGCTGGTTGTACTCCGCCTGGCCGCGGGCGTGGTCCTCCTGCAAAAGAGAGGGAGGGAGGGAGGGAGGGAGGGAGGGAGGGAATGGTTGAGAGCAGGTGCCGTTGAATAACAATAGCCCTCGCTCTCCTTCCCTCCCTGCATCCCTCCTTCCCTCCCTCCCTCCCTCCGTCCCTCCCTCCCTACCTCGAGGGTCTTAAGCAAAGTCTTGGTCTCCTCCAGGTCCTTCATGTCTTTGTCCTCTCCCTTCTCCTTCAGCTGCTCCACCTTCTTGCTGCGGAGAGGGAGGGAGGGAGGGAGGAAGGGAGGATGGGAACTGGAACAGGTGCCAGGAGGGGGGGAGGGAGGGAGGGAGGGAGGGAGGAGGCACTTACCGCAAGCGCGAGATGCCGCTGGAATTGATCTCCATGATGCGTTCCAGCTCCACCTAGACGGGGAGAAATGGGAAGGAAGGTGAGAGGGAGGGAGGGAGGGAGGGAAAGAGGGAGGAACAGCCATTCCGCGAGGCATGTATCTTTTCAAACAACACCATTAAACAAATCAACCTGAAGCCCCATTGCTCCCTCCCTCCCTCCTTTCCTACCTACCTTCCGTCGGCCCAGGCCATGCTTTAAATCCTTCTTGCTCCCACCTGCCTTATATTTCTTACGGCGGGCAATCGTCTCTGAGATCTGCGCCTCGGTGTACTGGTGACCCGTGATGAGCTAGGTAGGTAGGGAGGGAGGGAGGGAGGGAGGGATGGAGGGAGGGAGAGAGGAAGGGAGGGAGAGAGGGAGGAAGGGAGGGAGGGAGGGAGGGAGGG
>Ga0160420_100137_pt1 | contig 42719 bp, 46 predicted proteins | sample CelAP2metagpilot_FD_108197 | JGI IMG/M metagenome (GOLD analysis project Ga0160420, IMG submission 108197) | Phycosphere-associated microbial communities from algal ponds in Kailua-Kona, Hawaii, USA - Cellana AP2-5-5 metagenome pilot | ecosystem: Engineered > Artificial ecosystem > Aquaculture >...
GGGGGGGGGGGGGGGGGGGGGGGGGGGGGGGGGGGGGGGGGGGGGGGGGGGGGGGGGGGGTGGGGGTGGTTGGGGGGGTGTGGGCGGGGGGGGGGGGGGGGGGGGGGGGGGGGGGGGGGGGGGGGGGGGGGGGGGGGGGGGAGCATGGCGTGTTGGTTTTGGCAGCCTTGTGACGTTGATGGGCTGGAGGTGGTGCGGAGAACGAGGAAGGGTTCGGTGGGAAGGTTACTCGCAGCAGCGGCGACAGCAGCAGCAGCAGGCGAAGGAGGAGGAGGAAGAGGAGGAGGAGGAGGAGAAGAAGAAGAAGCAAAGGCCCTGCCTTTTCTTCCTTCACTTCCTCTTCTTCCCATGTTTCAGGGAGGACAGTTAAGGGTGGTGTTTGATCAGGCGGTTGTGAGAGAGGGGCTTGAGATCGATGCGAGTGAGAAGCTGGGGGAGGTGGAGCAGAATGCTTTGTTGGAAGCCAAGGAAAGGAGGATAAACAGCTCAAATATTGCGAGATTCAAAATTGACTTCGATGGGATGCAGGGCTGGATCAGTGAGAAGATCAGGGGGGAGAGGGAGGACTTGATTGTGCGACGGGTACCGAAGGATGGGGAGGACGAGGAAGGAGGTGAGGAAGGGCTGAGGTTGGAGGAGCGGTTGCGGGGGGCGGTGAGAAAGTGGAAGAAAGAGGTGGTGGAGCTGATGCTTGTGGCTGGAAACGCCGCGGGCCCAGCACCAGTAAGGGAGTCGCAGATGACAGTGGATGATGATGCTATGGAGACGGATACTTCCTCTTCTCTCCCGCCTTCGACCTCCCTCCCCAGTCCGTCCTTGCTAGACCCTGAAGTGGTATGGTGCGGAGATGAGGACGTAGAGCAGGCAGCAGGAGGAGAAGATGGAGCAGCAGCAGTAGCAGAAGGTACTTTGTCGTTTGAGGCCTTTGTGCGACTGGCTCGAGTCATTAAGGAGGGAGAGAGTGGGGGGGAGGGAGGGCAGCAGCAGTCCAAGGGCTGGACACTGGAAGCGGACGAACAGTTGACTCAGTTGCTGAACGAGGCCGCTACGGCTCAAGGCGAGACTTTGCCTCTGAACATGAGCTATAACGAGCTCTCTTTCCTTCTTCGTCGGGTTTATCGCGAACAGTACGGAGCAGCTACCGAAGGGGCTGCTCTGCTCGCTCATGCACGTGGTCCCTTGAGCGATAAACCAGCCTTGCGTGGGATCGCCCCTGAGCGTCTCTTGGCGAGGTCTTCTTTGCTTCGTATCTTCAACCAGCGCCTTATCCGTGCTTTGCCTCTGCTGTCGCTGGCTCTCCCGGAGGTGGAGTGGCAGAGGGAGCAGATAGGGCACTCGGACCCGATCTCCGTCGAGACCACCTACACTCCCTCCTTCTCCTCCTCTTTCTCCTCCGTCTCCTCAACAGCAGGGATCTGGCGCCCAGCCTGCACGGCTCGTCGTATACGCTCTTTGCGAAAGCTGATTCTGACACACACAAAGCGCGCTCACTGGGAAGGCATGCTTCAAGCCACCACCACCCCCACCCCTCTCCATCAAGATGAATACGAAGACCCTCGTGAGATCAAGACCATCAAAATTAATCGCGTCCGGGCCTCGGCTTCTCGTTTGGCCTCCATCCGCAACATGAACGAACGCCTGCGCTTGTCGGTGTTTGGGCAGCTCCACAAGGAAATGCGAAATTGGTCGCACTCCGCCTTTCGTCGAGCGCACCTGGGCAAAGGCCACGGCGGACAAAAGCGTGCCTTCAAAGTCCGCTTTCTCGGCGAAGGGGTCAACGACTACGGTGGCCCGTATCGTGCCGTCTTCGAGCAGGTCGCCGACGAGCTCCAAGACGATCGCCACCTCCTGCCGCTCGCCGCCCCTTCCCCCCATCGCCCCGGAGGCGAAAAGTGCCTCTTGCCTCTGCTTGTCCCGTGCCCGAATCGCACCGGCGCCGTCGGTCCCAATCAAGACAAATTCGTGCTGAGCCCCGGGCTGCCCTCTCCGTTGGCGTTGGAGCTGATGCAACTCCTGGGGAAGATGGTCGGGATGGCTCTCAGGCATGGGTTGCCTATGGGATTAGACCTGCCCTCGACGGTATGGAGGCCTCTAGTGGGATTACCATTGAACAGGGACGCGCTGGAGTCGCTCGATTTGCTCGCTGTGAGGAATCTGGAGCAGGTGGAACAGACCGCGCTGGCGGCTGAGATGAAGGCAGCGAGGGCTGGGAGGGAGGGGAGGGAGGGAGGGCAGGAGGGCGGAGGGGAGGAGGGGAGTAGTAGCTTGGTGCCGGAGGGATGGGAGGAGGAGCTGACCTTTACTACGCACCTGAGTGACGGTTCCTTGGTGGCTTTGCCTTATGTCCCTCCTTCTCCTGTCGTTCCGCAGCAGCAGCAGCAGCAGCAGCAGCAGCAGCAGCAGCAGCAGCAGCAGCAGCATCAGCAGCACCAGCAGCCGTCGTCCCAGCGTGTGACAAGGGCGAATTGGCGGGAGTACGTCCGGTTGGTCGAGACGGTCCGTCTCAAGGAAAGCTCGCCGATGCTGAGGGCTTTCCAAGACGGGCTTGCCTCAGTGTTGCCCCAGGAGCTCTTCCCCCTCTTTACGGAGGAGGAGGTGGAGCGATTGATCTGTGGTGTGCGCGAAGTGGACGTGGACCTGCTCAAGCAGTGCACAGACTACGAGGAAGGGACCGAAGCAGGGCAAGCGCACATTCAAGCCTTCTGGGAGGTCCTGCGCGAGATGACCCCCGAGGAACGAACGGACTTCCTGCGCTTTGCCTGGGCCCGCTCCCGAATGCCGGCGTCCGCAAAGGACTTCCCCATGAACTTCCGGCTACAAGGCCCCCAAGGAGGAGCGAAAGAGAGCCCCGACGATTATCTCCCCCACGCTCAAACATGTTTCTTTTCTCTGTCGTTACCTCGATATTCGAACAAGGAGATTCTGCGGGCGAAGCTCTTGTTGGCAATTTCGAACTCTCCCAATATGGACGCAGATGTGCGACTGCATACGGCGGAAGGGTGGGCGGAGACGTAGGGAGCATAGAAGGAGAGACGGAGAAAGAAATGGAGGAGAGACAAGGAAGGAGCTGGAGTAGATTTTACGAAGATTAAATAGGCAAAGAGGATATTGATGTGTGTGTCCAAAGAGTGTACATACTGGGAGGGAAGGCAAGGAAGGAAGAGGAAGAGATCGAATGAAGGGCAGAAGTGGAGAGTAGGCAGAAAGGGGAAGCAAATGTAGGAGTTACCAAAGCGTAAAAACATTTCCGACAGACAACGAGATCGTGTGAAAGACAGAAATAAGAAAAAGGATTAAGACGAAGGCACTTACATGTGTAGAAAAATGAGATAGACAGAGTCATTACAGAAATTTAGGTGAGAAAGACGTTGATTCAGGTAGACTTTCGATGAGCCTACGCAATCAATATATATGATTTAAAAAATGAAGACAAGCGACTTATACAAGTAGTGTAAGGAATGCATTCGTTGATGTTCTTCGATTGCTCGTGAAGGACGACTTTACGACACGAATGCTACAGCAAACAAAGAAAAGAGAGCAATCATCTGCACCAAGGCATTCTTCAGGACTATAAGCTTGGCCCTCTTGTGGTATTATATCGCAGATACTTTGCACGTCTGAAGCGATAGTAAATCATGTGCTTTGCTTTCCGGCATGCTGTGCTTCCCCGCGCGATGGATCCCCTCTACCACCCCAAGCAAGCTTCGGGTGGCGTCAGGCGCAACGCCGCCTATTTGCCCCTCTAATTGAAAAAAATGCTGATCCCTCGCCTTTCCCTTCCTTTCCATCAATATACATGAAAACATAATTTACACCCCTCCAATGCTTCAATGTTGTCCCAATTCTGGGCACATGTACTGACAGACTCATCTCAGCTCCAACGCAGCCCGAGCCCCGGCACGTACCTTCCTTTCCTCCTTCGCGTCATCGCCCTCCCTTTCCAAGCCGCCGTCGCATCCATGACTATCAAGGCCAGTAAGATCAATGACAATACTAAGCTGGCGCAGCAGCCGCGGCAACAGCCCAAGAAGAAGCAGATGCAGAAGCATGAGAAGGATGAGGTGGAGGAGGTGGAGGAGAAGGAGGATGTGGAGGAGGAGGTGGAGGTGGAGTTGCTTGTGAAAGCCTCCTCTAAGACAATTCCTACCACCCGTACGACGGATTTGATGAGAGAGCGGAAGCAGACACAGCAACAGCAGCAGCAGTATCATCAGAATGAGAAGAGGGCAAAGCAAGGGGAGAGTGGAGGGGAAGAGTCCCCCAAGGCGCACCGGAAGGAGAAGGAAGCCTCGCCCATGGCCCAGAAGGAATTGACGTTCGGCTTCAAAGCCAAGAGGTATGCGAGTGAGGAGAAAGGAAGTAAAGAGGGAGAGGTGAAGCCATAGCATCGTCTATTCATACTTTTTTGAGACCCTCCTCGCTCCTTTTTAAATACCTACCTCCCACCCTCCCATCTCTTGTCCGCAAGCGAATGTGTGATAAAGTGCTGTATGCGAGTGTTAATACTTTTCCTCTCCTCACCTGTCACTGGCTTTGCCCGTCTTCATGGAGTCAAGCAAGAACAAAGCCCTCCTGCCCTCCCTCCCTCCACCCCCCTTTTCCCTCAAAAAATAGGACGTACGGCAGCAGGAAGGTCTCTAGCGCTGTTTCCATCTTTTCTGTCTTGGAAAGTGGAGCTTCTCGTCTTGATACCGGCAAGGTAAGAAAATGGCGGGAAAAAGGGAGGGGGGAAGAGGTGGAGGAAAAGGAGGAGGACGATGAGGAGGAGGAAGATAAGAAGAAGCGTGTCTTTTCACTCATTCAGGAGAACAAGAGTGGAAAGAAAGGCACAGGGAAGAAACAGGCGAAGCAGCACCACCATATAAAGAAGAATATGGCGACGGGCAGGGAGAGGGGGAGGGGGAAAAAGGGAGGGAAGAAGAAGGAGGAATATGGGGGAGTCGACAGCAGGAGGACCAGTGAAGAGGAGAGTGAGAAGGAGGAAGAGAAGAGGGAGAAGGAAGTACATGAAGAGGAGGAGGACGATGACGAGGCGGCTGTGGTGATGATGAAGAAGGTGAGAACGAAACAGAAAAAGGGGGTAGGAAGAGGAGGAGGAAGAGGAGGAGGAAGAGGAGGAGGAGGAGGAGGACGAGGGAGAAAGAAAAAGCTGGAGGAGGAAGGGGATTACGATGCCCCTCGTTGGTCCACACTTTCTGACTCCGAGGATGAGGAAGGGGAAGATAAAGGGGGGAACAAGAAGAAAGAGGAGGGGAAGGAGGGAGAGAAGGAGAAGGAGGAGGAGCAGCAGCAGCAGCAGGAGGAGGAGAAGGAAAAGAAGAAGAAATTGAGGAGGAAGAACCCCTTTCATCGTCCTTATCCTCCTCGTGCAGCATCATCAGGAGGACCCCCATCATCAGCGATTTCGACGCCTACGAAGGCTAAGGCCAATGCCGTGACAGCGACGATAATAGCGCTCGCTTCCACCTCCTCCTTGTTCCCCCCCTCCCTCCTCCGCCCCTCCCTCCCCCTCCCCTCCTCCTCCTTCTCTTCCTCCTTCATGAGGAAATCGATCCCCAAAAAGACGGAGGGAGGGATGGAAGGAGGGAGGAGAGAAAAAGAGGACGTTTTTGGATTCGTCTCGCCCTTGCGGCCGGCGTCTGGAAATGTATTGAGGAGGAAGGGGGGAGGGAATGCGGGGGGGGGGCAGGGAGGGAAAGGGAAAGTCGCTGCAGCGATCACGCAGAGGGTGGTTGTCAAGGAAGGGAACGAGATAGGGAAAAAGAAAATGGCTGCAACAGCAGGAATAGGGCCATCAAAGCGTAAGGTGGTGGCCGAGGACGAGGAGGAAGGAGAAGAGGGGAGGGGGGAGGGGGGGGTCCTAGGGAAGGGAAAGCCGGGTGTGGTGAGTGGAAAAGAGAAAACTAAGAAGAAAAGGAAGGTGTGGGTGGAGAGAGAGTGGAAAGACGAGAAACGGGGAGGAGGGAAGGACTTTGATTTGTTTGTCGACGAGCAGACGGAGATGAAGAGGAAGAAGAAGGAGAAGCATGGCGGAGGGACGGAGCGAGGGGAGGAGGGAGGTAAGAAAGGTGCTTCCACTGTTAAAACCAGCTTGGAGCGGCTGGCGCTCGGGGACGAGGAGAGAGAGAGCCCTGATTTTGATTAGGTGGAGGGAAGAAGAGAGGAGGGGAAGAAGGGAGTGATGGAGGGAAGTCTGGGGCTTGGGGACGAGAAGGACTCGGACTTTGATATGACTAGAAAAAGGGAGAAGAGGAGGGAGGGCGAAAAAGAAATAGAAGACAAGGAAGAGGCAGTGGAGGAAGAAGAGACGACGGAGACCATGTTGAAAGCGCAACGAAGAGACGAAAATTAACGCGTCTCTGTCTATGTGTGCGCTCCCGTCCCTCCCTCCCTTTCCCTCTCTCCGTCATACCTCTCCATCGCCAGAAGAGGAATGCACCACTACCAGGTCTCAAGGCTGCAATCACAAAAGGAAGGAGTCACAGAGCGAAAAAGCCATAAAGGGGAGCAACTAGAGAAAGGGGGGGCATAAAAAAGAAGAAGAAGAAGAAGAAGAAGAAGAAGAAGAAGAAGAAGAAGAAGGTCTCACAGTCAGTGAGGAAACAAATATAGACTCCTCGGCCACCGTCTCTCGACTCCATCCATGCCTGCTAGTTCATTGGTATTCCCCCCCCTATTGTTTGTACATGTAAACCATCTTCCTCTTCTCCTTCTTTTCAGTCCTCCTCTTGTTCCCGTCCTTTTCCTTCTCTTCCCCTCCTTCTCCCTCTCCTTCTCTCTCACCCTGTATCCCCGCCTTCTTCTTGCTTACCTCTTCTCCCTTGCTTCGGCACCCAAAATCACAGACCCGTACATGCACAAACACAGCTTAAATGCAAATCTCTGAGCAGTGCTCTTACTTCCTCACGTTTCTCCATGGTTTTAAAATTGAAAAAAAATCACATCCTTTCCATCTTCCTTTCTCTTTCTCCGTTTTGAGCCTTTGACGTTACACACACCTTTCGCTTTGCTACTCCTGTTACTCTTCTTGCTCCCACTGCAGGAGGCTGCAGGGAACTATGCTTGGACAGGGGGAAATGTGGCAGCGGGGAGGAAGAAACGTTGATGGGTGACAATGGATGGGGTTCCTCCTCCTCCCCGTTCTCTCCGTCCCTCCCTCCCTGCTCCTCTAGATCCACAAGCACAGCCCGCGTCCGACAAAACAAGGCCGGCCCCGGAGGAAATTCCATCTCATTCTCATCCTTCTCCTCTTCCTGTGTCATTAACTCTCCTTCACTCACTTCCTCCCCCTCGCCATCCTGATCGCTGTCTACACTCCTTGGTTTCAGCCCTGCCCGTGAAAGAGGAAAGACGTCGACTGATCCTGCTGTAGCACTGACCACTGGCCACTCTGACACAACCAACGTGCCATCCACGCCCAGCATCAGGGAGGGCGATGGTGGAAGAGAGGAAGCACCGGCGCCATTGTGAAGAGCTGTGGTAGTGGTGGACGGTCCCGAGCTGGCATCAGCGGTGAAGGAAGAGGGAGCGGACACGAGGTGTGGGTCGCGCCAGCGGCCGCCAGCTCCGTGGGGGGCAGTGCAGATGACAAATGAGGGGCTGGTTCTGGCGTAGGAATTCATAGTGGTGTTGGCTAGAGACGGAAAGGGGTAGTGGTGCTGGGACGGGAAATCACAGGCCGGAGCCCGTGGTGGTAGTGTCTACGATTTTTATAGGGAGGTGGGAAGGGTCCAGTGCTTGCTGAGGAGATGACTGTGGAGAACGAAGCTGCAGCTTTATACGTGGCGGGAGGGCGGCGTGGCAGAGTGCGAGTGCTATTCCTCAGCAGGTTGGTGAGTCCACGGCAGGGGCGAGCGCGGAGTTGTTGAGGTCAGACGTCGTACGCCCAACAAATGTCCGGGCCGCCCTGCGGGCTGTGTGGGGTGAGTTTTTTGGGTGGGGGACGCAGGGGCGGAGGAAAGAACTGTCAGTGACCATATGCGGGAAGTTGAAGGGCATGTGTAGTTACTTATTTACAAGCAACCTCACGAGCCGGTGACACGCCGACAAAAAGCATGAAGTTAAGGAGGAAAGGGCGTCCGTGTGCAAGATGTGCAAGACCCGTGTCTAGTCACTCATGGAGGATGACATGACCAGCGACGCGTGTGCAAACATAAGTGCGGTCGTCCCGCCTGGCCATGCCCTTGACGCCACCCGTCTCGGCAAAGCGTTGCGGAGAAAAAGGTCCTATGCGCACGCAGGACACAAAATGTCAAGGACTTTCCTCGTTCTCTGAGACAAGGGATGACGCCGTGGCATGAATATAACGCGGTCTGGTGGTAGAAAGGCACCTAAATCTCCGGCCCCACCCACGGAAGATTTTTCCCTCCACGACGGGCGACGTCGATGTTTTCGATTGCATGTGGAGCGCTCGCGAGGTGGAGAAGCCAAAATTTTGAGTCACCGCAAGTGAAGTGTTTCTCGTCCGCCTCGTGGATAGGGTACGAATCAGAAATGGCATGTAGCACGTCTCTCCACTACAAGTACAGCCAGCCCTCTTCCTCCTGTCACCATCTGTGTAATAATACGCCCCACCATCACCAGCCGTGGGGAGAAACCGAGGGAGAACAACGGCACACGGCCGGATTTGACCTTTTCAAGCAACCCCAAGAAGCACCACTGGGACTTTTGTAGTATCCTCCGTTCGGTCATTGTTTCATGCCCTCCTCATATCCCAATTCTCCTCCACCCTTACCCAGGACAGCAAGCAAGCAAGGCGCATCTTCAGCCAAGGAACAAAATATCCGGCCAGCGTATGGCCACCATGGCCGCCAGCTCCGCACCCCCACCACCCGTAAAAAAAGCCGGCCAGTTTGACGACGCGAGCGATGAAGACGAGGACGTCGCGAACCAGCAGCAGGAGCAACAAGAGCGCCAGTTTTTCTCTGGCCCCGCACGCACCACCACTACTCGCGCTCGCCTCCCCACCCCTCCCGCCACCCCTACGCCCGCCGCCGCCGCGCCCTACACCGAGGAAGAGGATCAACGAGAAGAGTATGACTACAATTCAGATAACGATGAAGAAGACGACGATGATGAATACGCGGACCTCGAAGGCCTCCTTTTAGGGGAAGGGTCCGAAGCCATGCTAGGTGGGGGTGGTGGTAATGCCTCTGCAGCCGCCGCTGCCGCGCGCCTCGAGAGCCACCGTAGTGTCAATTTATCGCAAAGTGTGCGAAATGATATCACGAGGAGCGAACGGACGGCAGAAAAGCGGGTGACACATACCGGAAGGGACGAAAGGGCGACGACTGAACAGGTGCTTGATCCTCGCACACGGTTAATTTTGTGGAAGCTGCTCAACAAGGGTTTCTTGTCAAGCATTGACGGCTGCCTGAGCACTGGGAAGGAGGCCAATGTCTACTATGCAGCGGCGCCAACCGGAGAGGAGTATGCGATCAAAATATTCAAGACGTCCATTTTAGTTTTCAAAGACCGAGATCGTTATGTCTCCGGCGAGTTTAGGGTACGTTCTCTCCCTCCCTGCCTCCCTCCTTCCCTCCCCCTCTCTCCCTCCCTCTCTCCCTCCCTCCCTCTCTCCTTTTGCCCTCCATTTAGTTTACAGAAAAGACACGACGTACAAAAATATAGAAGCCTCTGCTGACACAAGTATACTCCTCCCTCCCTCCCTCCCTCCCTCCCTCTCTCTCTCTCTCTCTCTCTCTCTCTCTCTCTCTCTCTCTCTTTGCCCTAGTTCCGCCACGGTTACTGCCGAAGCAACCCGCGGAAGATGGTGAAGCTCTGGGCAGAGAAAGAGATGCGGAACCTTCGCCGGCTTGCCGCTGCAAGTATTCCTGCTCCTCGTCCTGTGGTGCTCAAGAGCCATGTGCTGGTGATGAAATTTCTGGGGACGGACGGCTGGCCAGCCCCAAGGCTCAAGGATGTGCAGGGGATGGGGGAGAAGAGGTGAGGGAGAAAGGGAGGGAGAAAGGATTGGGAGTGGGGAGGGAGGTTGGTGAGAAAGAACCACTTAAGTTCCCGAGCAATCGCCTAATCGATGTCCCAAGGCTCTCCCTCCTTTCCTCCCCCAGAACCTAGACTGCGTGCTGGCCACCAACGCCCTGAGCTTGTGTGGCGGATGCTCATCAACACTTTTGTCCTTCCATCTCTCCCTTCCTCCCTTCGTCCTTCCTCCCAACCCTTCCCTCAGGATGGGTAAGGTGTACTGGGAGTGCCTTAAGCTGATGCGGCGAATGTTTGTCGACTGCCGCCTCGTCCACGGGGACCTGAGCGAGTATAACCTCCTCTACTTTCAAAACGAGCTGTACATCATTGATGTTTCTCAGTCCGTCGAGCACGATCACCCCCAAGCCCTGGACTTCCTCCGGAAAGACTCCATGAATGTCAACGACTTTTTCGAGCGGAGAGGGGTCCGGGTGGGGGGGACGAGGCGCACGTTCGATTTCATCGTGAAGGAGGGCGGGACGGAGGAAGGGTGGCTTGAAGACGAGTGCGAGAAAATGAGAGAGGAGGTTCGTAAGGCGGATGAAAGCGAGGAAGCAGAGGGAGAGGAGGGGGGAAAAGGGAGGGAGGGAGGGCTTGAGGAGGCTGTGTTTATGGGAAGTTACATTCCGCGGTCATTACATGAGTTGCCAAACAGCTTTGAGGAGGCGAGGAGATTGGAGGCAGGGGAGAGAGAAAGAGTGTACACAGCGGCAGTGAGGCAGATGCTGGTGCCTGTAAAGGAAGGGAAGGAGGAAGGAAAGGCCAATGCGAAAGAGAAGAAAGAGCTAAAGCCTGTTGATGGCGAGAAGAAAGAGGAGGTAGAGGAGAGTAAGAATGGAGTAGAGGAGGAAGTGGAGGGAGAGGAGGAAGAGGATGTGGACGAGGACGAGGAGGGGGAGGAAGATGTGGACTGTGATGATTATGATGACGATGATCAAGACGACGAAGAATGGCGGGAGAAGAAGAAGGGGGGCATGGGCGGGCGGGGCCTGACGGAGGAGGAACGAGCGGCACGTAAGGCAGACCGTAAAGCGGACAAGAAAGCGGTCAAGGCCGAGAAGTCAGAAAAACGCAAATCTAAGATCCCAAAGCACATTAAGAAAGCTAAAATTAAGGCAACATCGGGTGCGCGAAAGAAAAGGTAGTGATGATAATTAAGTGGCTGAATACTTAGGCAATAGATAGGTCATTTTGCAAAAAAGAAATGAAAAAGCAGACACCACGAAAGGAAAGCATTCAGATGCGTATCGACCATTTCTATTACTCCTGGTTGTCATTCTTGCAAGGCTTCGATTTTCTGCGTCTGGCATTTATGACCCGCGTGTCTGTTGTAGGAGGTTATTTCACGACTGTACAAGATCCTCCCTAGTCATAGTTACAACCCGGTAGGATTGCTATCCTGCACATATCATCCCATGAAAACCCCTATTATTCGATAATTAAAGAGGCTTAACCATTGTCAATATCGAACTCACAAAAGAGTCAATCAATTAATCAATCAATCAATCAATCCACACCCTCCCCCACAGCCCATGCCTGGCATACAACACCACGAAAACGATGACGACAGTGACATCTTTGCCGTGACGGCCGCCCGTGGTTTCTTACCGGTCCGCGACCCTTTGCGGCGCCTTCCTACGCAGACTACTCTGTACACCTCCCCACCTCTCTTATTTGACGTACTTGAAGCACTTGGAGACGACTTGCCCAAGCTCCTACTCTGTGGGAACGCAACGCTACGACAGGAAATTGAGACTCGATTGAATGCGGTGGTTGCCAAAACGCTACCATCGTCTCTTTCTTCTGAGGTCGAAGAGCGTTTGCTCCTCCTTCTCTCCTTCATTTCCCACGCCTATGTTTGGGGGCGGTCTCCCTCTTCAACCACTACCAGCACTGTGCACGATTGCGACTCCATCCCCACCCCGCTTGCGGACTTATGGAAAGAGGTAGCCCGACGACGGGGCCGACCACCCATTTTGACTTACTCGTCTTTCAATTTGTTCAACTGGCGGAGAATAGACAAGACGGGGCCTGTCGCCTTGGGAAATATTGCGTGTTTGAATAATTTCTTAGGGGGGTTGGACGAGGAGTGGTTCCGCTGTGTGCATATTCATGTAGAAGCTGAGAGTGTCGGGGCGCTTCGAGCGATGCTTCGGTATGTGGAGGAGAGCGAGAAGCTCAACAGCAGCGACAGTACCAACAATAGTGGCAATCGCAGTGGCATCTGGAGTAGTAGCGGCAAAACGCCTCTTCTTCTTTCACTACTAGAAGAAGCTTTGTCAGAAATCACTATTTGCCTCGCCACCATCCGCGCAGTGCTTGCTCGTATGGGAGAAGGCTGTGACCCTCACATCTACTATTCTCGGGTTAGGCAATATATGAGTGGTTGGCGTAATAATCCTGCCTTACCGCATGGGCTGCTGTACGGCAAAGAGAAGGAAGGAAAAACGGGAGGGGGAGCAAAAGAAGATGTAAAAGGGCAAAAGGAAAAAGCTGCTGCAGGATTGAGGGAACGACGCCAATATTATGGAGAGACTGGGGCCCAATCCTGCATCCTCCCCGCTGTCGACGCCTTCCTTGGGATCATCCACGAAATGGACTCTATGCGTGAATACCTCTTGGAGATGCGTGATTACGTCCCTAGAGCCCACCTTGCCTTTCTCCTCCGCCTGGAATCCCTCCATCCATCCGTCCGGGAGATTGTAGCACAACAGGAAGACGGGAGGCAAGTAGGAAGAGGAGGAGAAAGAGGAGTAAAGGGAGGGACAGGAGAGAGAGAGATAAGTGGCGCGGTCGTGGAGATTTCCTCCGACCATGAGCGGACTTTGCCTACAGCATATGACCAGGCTGTCAAGGCCTTGGCCCGTTTTCGTGCACTCCATTTACATGCCGCGGACACGTACATCAACAAGCCGGCAGAGTCTCTGGGCACGGGTGGGTCTGATTTCAGGGTGTACTTACGAAAACATCACAGGGACACCAAGGCGCAATTATTGCAATCACGTGAAAGGGGTAGTGATGGCGTTGGCACGGAGGAGGAGGATAGAGAGGTCGGTGAACCCGGTGTGAAAGTGTAATGTAAATGAATAAGGAATTAAGTCGATCTAAGACTTGATGTCTTTATAAGGCCCTTTGATGGCCCGTCCTCATAAAGATTTTGGACGATCCACTTTGTTGAAGATACACAAGCACCCTGGACATATTAATGCAAATTCACAATATCAATCCAAAGGCGCCTTTCGACTCTCTTTGCAGCCCTCTTTCACCAACATAGCCTTTAATCCAAAATCCCCCACAAACATAAGTATGCATCCATCTTTTGTGATAAATCCGGCATCTCCATTTTCCCTTACATTTGTTTTAATGGGGAATCACTAAGTTGCCTCATAGAAAGGGCGGCATGTCTTCAGGAAATACTAGCGGGGACGCCTGCCCTGTGAGCAGCCAGGGTGGTGTACTTGATGTGCGAATCATAGGAAAAGAGAGGTGTGGGGGAAGGAGGAAGTAAAGGGGGAGCATGTACGCCAGTTGCACACCTGGGGAGTGACTTGGAAATATGGCGAACAAAGACGACGCCATCGGTTCAACGGGCTGGCAACGGCAAGCATCATCCCTTCCATTCTCCTACCTCATACCACTCTCCCCGTGTACAACAGAAAGGAAGGAGAAAGAGCGGGCGTCTCTGCTCTCTGCTATTGCCAGCCACTTTGGTTTGTCGCAGTAGGTCTGTACGGGCCCGGCAAGGCACACTCTCCTCTCCACCGCCCTTCACAATCATGGACGGCGAGGCCACGACCAAGCCCGCAAGTAGCAGTACTAGCAGCGGCAAGAGGAAGTCTCCTCCCACCGTCGAAGCCTGGGTGACGCAACAAAAAGCCGCCCTCCTAGAAGAACGGGAAGAAGAAAAGCAAGAGGTCACGGCGGCCCTCGCGCAACTCACCCCACAAGAATGTCAGGAAAAAGGCGTCTCCCTCCTCTACCTCAACATCATCGGGACCAGCACGGGCCTTTACGGACGCACCTGTATCAGCCTAGGTCCCTCCATAGCCCTAAGAAAAGACGGAAAGCTACCTGCACATGGCTTTAGCAGCGGAGATGAGGTAGTACTCCGGTCGATGAAAGGCAGCAGTACCAGTAGCAAGAGCAGCACCAGCAATTCAAGCAACAGCGGCAAGAGCAGCAGCAGTTTTATTAACGGTGGAGGAGAAATATCAGGCGTAGTCACCAGGATCACGGCCAGCAAACTCGAGTTTGTGGCCTCCGCGGACGAGGTAGACGAGGAACTCCTCGAAAGCTGGGCAGCCGCTGGCCCGGGGAGTGGACACCTCCGTCTGGACATGCTGACAAACGAGGCCACGCACCAGAAAATGATGAAAGCCATCGACATCCTCCTTGCCTACCCCTCCGATGGGCCTGCTGCTCGCCTGGTCAATATGTGCTTTGGAAATCGGGCTTCTCTCTGCTCCCTTCCTTCGCCCCATGTCACCTCGCACACCCTCCCCTCCTCCGGCACCCGCTGGCTGTCCGGTGCTGAGTTAAACGAAGACCAACGCGCCGCGATCGCCATAGGACTAGCGACGGACGATGTCGCCCTCATTCACGGTCCTCCAGGAACAGGGAAGACCACGGCAGTGGTGGAATTGATCCTACAGGCTGTGCATCGGCACAAGAGGAGACTCTTGGTCTGTGCGCCCTCGAATGTGGCAGTCGATAACATGGTGGAACGCATTGCAGCTGCCACCTCTCAGAGCCGTAGTAGTAGTAGTAGTAGTAGTAGTAGTGGTAGCAGCAGCAGAGCCTCGTCCTCTCTTTACTCGTCTTCATTCAAGCCCCCCCGCATTGTCCGCCTCGGCCATCCCGCCCGTCTATCGCCTGCAACCCTCGCCTACTCCCTTGAAGCCCTCATCGCCACCGCAGACGGGACCAGCATCGTGTCGGACATTCGTGCCGAGATCTCTGCCTTAGAGAGGAAAAAATTCAGCTCTCGAGGCTTCAGGCTCAAGCAAGAAAAGAGTGCGTGGCGCCAAGAAATGCGTGGACTGAAAAAAGAGATGCGGGTGCGGGAGGAAGGGGTGGTGAGGGACGTGCTCAAGAGTCGGGACATTGTGCTGTGTACGTGCGTGGGGGCAGCGACTAGGTTGCTAACAGAAGAGACGTTTGATATGGTGGTGATAGATGAGGCCGCGCAGAGCCTGGAAGCGGCCTGCTGGATCCCGATGCTGAAGGGAAGTAGGGTGGTGCTCGCGGGGGATCACAAGCAGTTGCCACCGACGATCAAGAGTCGGAAGGCGGATAAGATGGGCTTGGCCGTGACGTTGTTCGACCGTCTTGTGCATTTAGATGAAGCGTTCTGGACCCCTTCTTCCTTGATTCCTTCTCTTCCTCCCCCTCTCTCCCCCTCTTCTTCTTCTCTCCCCTCTTCGCCTAGGGCCAGCCAAGGGATGAAGAAGGAGAAGAAGAGGGAGGGAGGGAGGACGAGAATGTTGACGGTGCAGTATCGAATGCACGCGAATATTTGCGGATGGGCGAGCAAAGCCATGTATGCTGGCTTACTGGTCCCCGATGCGTCGGTGGCAAGCAGAACACTGGCAGGCCTGTCGGAGGGAGGGAAGGAGAGTGAGCCAAATGACAAGGAGAGGGAGGAGAGGAGGAAGGAGCAGGAAGAGAAGAAGGAAGGGAGGGATGCGCAGGAGCAGGACATGACAAAAGCTGTCCTCCTCTTCCTCGACACTGCTGGATGCGGCATGGACGAAGAGGAAGGAGAGCGGGAAAAGGACAAAGACACTCCTCCTTCCCTGCCTTCCTCCTCCCCCTCCTCCCCCTCCTCCCAAAGGAAGACCATCCGCCCCCGCTCCCTCCTCTCCTCCTCCCGTTCCAATGAAGGTGAGGCTCTGGTCGTCTCCGCGCACGTGCACGCGCTCGTAAGAGACACGAATGTAACCCCCGAAGAAATAGCCATCATCACCCCATACAACGCGCAAGTGGAGCTCCTTCGCTCCCTCCTACACCCAATCTTTCCGTCTCTCGAAATTCGGTCCGTGGATGGCTTCCAGGGCGGGGAGAGGGAGGCGGTGGTGTTAAGCTTGGTGAGGAGTAATGGGAGGGGTGAGGTGGGGTTTTTGAAAGAGGATCGGCGGTTGAATGTGGCTGTTACACGAGCGAAGAGACATGTGTGTGTGGTGGGAGATAGTGAGACCGTGGGGAGACACCCTTTTTTGAAAGGCTTGTTGGAGTGGATAGAGGAGAAAGGGGAGATGAGGAGTGCGCTTGAGTATGTGCCTGATTGGGGAGGAGGAGGAGGAGGAGGAGGAGGAGGAGGAGAAGGAGAAGGAGGAGGAGGAAGAGGAGGAGGCGAGCGGGGGGGAAATGAGGGATCAAACAGGAAAGGAAAAGAGCAGAAGGGCAAAGTTGCAGCGGCAGCAGCAGCAGCAGCAGCAGCAGCAGCAACAACAACAACAACAACAACAACAACAACAACAACAACAACAACAACAACAGCAACGAAGATGACAAACGGAAGTTCTGCTGTGGTTGTGGACCTCGGCAAGAGCAGCAGCAGCAGCAGTAATGACAACAAGCTAGAAGAAGAGAAGGAGGATCAGGGGCGGGAAGAGGACGAAGAGGAGGAGGAGCGCCTGCAGCAGCAGCGACCCATCGGTCCTTCCCTCTCCGACAGTTCTATCCCCGACAACCACCTGGTCGCACAAGTCCTCGCCTTCTGCCTCCCCGTCTACAACCCCTCTCTCTCCCGGCGCCTCGCCCTCTCTCCCGAGCTGAGTGGGAGACAGCGGAAAATGGTGCATGATCTTGTGGAAGGGTTGAAACTTTCTCCACCCATTACACATACTAGCCAAGGGGTAGGCAGAAAGCGATGTTTGGTGTTGGAGCGGACTCTCCCTCCCACCCCTCCTTTCCCAGTTTTGACGGCTGTAGCGATGGGGAAGGAGGATGGAGGAGAGGACGAGGATGAGGTCGAGAACAAGAAGGGGGAAAAAGCATTGTCTCTATCTAAAGCATCAGCAGCTACAGCAACGACTAATGAGAAGAAACAAAAACAGATGAGCACCTCCACTCTTAACACGCAAGGGAAGCAGCAGCAGCAGAAGCAGCAGAATAAAGAGGAGGGGCAGCAGCAGCAGCAGCAGCAGCAGCGTGATGGCCATTCCTTACATTCCTTCAGCAGTGGTGGTAAGATCAGCAGCAGAAAGCATGTCGCTCCTCTCAAAGGGAATGTGGGGCTAAGCTCTTTACATGCCGAGCGTCTCGCGCGCCAGCAGCAGCTACAGCAGCAACAGCAGCAGGCTGATACCATTGCGGTGATCGCTGAGACGGTTGTCGCACAGAATAAGGCAGCGATCAAGAAGGGAGGGGGAAAGGAAGGAGAAAAGGAGGATGAGGAGGACGATGAGTTGGCAGCGTTAGAGGAAGCGATGCAGACGAATGCAAACATTAGAGAGTGGCCCAGACCTCCGAGTGAGGGAATGAAAACACGCCTGTACGGGTGGAATCGGAACCCACAAAAAAGTACTTTGAGGGCTAGGCTGAAAGGAAAGCTGGCCGAGAGCGAAGAGAGGAGGCGGCCGACGGCAGGAAAAGGGGAAAAAAAGGGTGGAGGAAGAGGTGGTGGAGGGGAAGGAGGAGGAGGAAGAGGAGGAGGCGGGGCGGATCGACGAAGATAGATAGTGTACATTCATGCACAAAATATGTGTAATGTGTAATGGTCCCACGACTCCGCTTCGAGATATAAAGCGAGCAACAAAGCAGATCAGCGTAATGTGTACAGCATTTTGGCGGCTAATTTAAATTCCTTCGTTCCGTCGAGCAGGTATACTTTTCGTTGGTTTGATTTGGTTTGATTATATTCTCTCTATCCGACATTTCACACACACGCACACGCATGTTCATGTAGGCCTTACTTACGGCTTCACTCTTCCCTCCCTCCTGCCTTCTATCTCTAGGCTTCGACCACGTCATGTCTTGCGCTTCTTCATCTTCTTCGTCTCCTCCTCCGTCACACTCTCTCTACCTCCTGAATCTACTGCAGGCACCACAAACGCCTGCTTTTCCTCCTCAACCTCTCTCTTGAGCAACCGCAGCCCTTCCACATTCATCGCCACGCCCTCCCGCCATCTCCTCAACTGCTCTTTGCACCCACCCCTTAGCTGGGTCAATGCCGGGACCAAGGCCCGACAATGGAGGAGTGTATGGTGATGCGTCTGGAGGAGAAAGAGCACACAGCGCCAGCATAACTCCACCTCTACATTCTCCTGCAGCAGCAACAGAAGGGCTTGGAGGAGGCGCTGCATCTGGTCGAGAGGCAAGACAAGCAAGGCTTGTTCCAAGTCCGGGCCCTTGATGAGACGAAGGTGAAAGAGGATAAACCGATGGGGCGGCAACCCCAACATTAGCGGATTGGGAGGGCGAGGAGGAGGAAGAGATACTCTTTTATTGGACGCCGCCGCAAGCAACAACTTGGCGTGTTCCTTGCCCACAGCCTCGTCGGCGGCTGCCGTTTCCAAGGCTTCTCCCAAGCGCTCGGCATGCTTCACACTCTCCAGGCTCCGTTTACTCGCCCGCCCGCTCTCCTCCCCCTCTACTTCCAAATCTCCTCCGTCCTTCCCAGCCCCTTCCTCAAACATCCCTTCGAGCTCACGCTGGCGCTCTTCCTCTAAGTACACCTGATCTTCGCTCCGCTCCCATACCCGGATACTCCGATCCCCGCCTGCGCTCACAAAGAAACCGCCGTCCCGCCCCATCGCCATCGACCACACCTCCCCGCCATGCCCCTTGTGCGTCAAAATCAGCTCGAAATGGTCGGCATCCCAGTACTTTACCACCTTGTCCTTCCCGCCACTGAAGAAACAATGCGTCCCCGGCAAAAATCTCAAGGACATGACGCTGTCCGCGTGCGCGAGCAAGGAGCGATGGCAATCCCCAAAATCCAAACCCCAAATCTTGATCGTCTTGTCCGCCGAGCCCGTGATAATCAGCTCGTTGTCGTCACTAATATCCAGGCTCAACACCGGGAGTTTATGGCCGTACAAGGACAAGAAGAACTTGAGCGAGTCGTCGAAAAACACCTTCACGGTCGAGTCCAAGAGCGCCACTGCCAGGAGCAATTTACTCGGGTCCCGCGAATACGAGTAACGGATTGCCAACACATCATCGCTGAGCTTCAATGTCCGCGTATGGACCAAGCGCAAGCTTTTGGTCCCGCCTGCACCGCCGCGCTCTCCATTGGCCACTCCCTCCAGCACATCCATATCAAAGTCCCAGAACTTCACCTCTTTATCCGCTCCTCCAGTAGCCATACCCTTGCCGTCCGGTCGCACGTCCATCGACCACACCGCACCTGCATGCCCATCGTACAATACATCCTCCTTCCCTTCCTCGTCCTCGTCCTCCTCGTCGTCATCGTCGTCTGCCTGAGAGCGAGGAGGCTTGTGTGTTTCCAAAATATCGCCTGTGCCTAGGTCGATCAACAGGATTCTCCCATCCTTCCCCCCCACCACAACGTGTCGGTCCCCGGGCACGAAACAAACGCTCAGGCCGAACGCGCCTTGCAACCCAGTGGTCCGCACACACTGCGGGGTACTCCCTCTTACCCCATCCCCACCCCCACTACCGTGACTGCTGCTCCAGGCGTCCCGTTGGGGCCGCGACCAGACTTTAAGCTGATGTGAGCACGTGGACGCCAGCATGCTGTCGTCCGAGGACAAGGCCAAGGCCCGCACGTCGCTGCGGTGGCCCAACCCATCCAAACTCAGCAACCGCGAGTACTCCACCGGGGCGCTCCCACCCTCTTTCCCTCCTTCCCGCCCGACGCTGACCGTGTACAGTTCCAACGAATTGTTGGCAAGGGCGAGAAGAAGGCGGGCGGTTTCGCCTGAGGGGAAAGGGCGGGAGGAGGAAGCGGGGGAGGAAGAAGCAAATACCATCCCTCGCACCTTGTGGGAAGCACGGACGGTCAAGATCCACTCCAACTCATCCGACGCTGCCAATTGCTCCACAAGCGCACCATCCTCCACGACCTCCTCTCGGTCCATTCCTCCTGTCATCAGTTTCTTCTGCTGCACTGGCATGCCCCACGCATTCCCTTCCTCCTCCCCTTCCCTCCCTCCATATCTCCGCAGCAGCTGCTGCTGCCGCTTTTCCCTCGCACGTTTCAACCTCCTCTTCATCTTCTTCTTTGCCTCGACTTCGCTTCTCACCTTATAGATATCCACCAGCTTTCCCGCATCCTGGGCCGCCAACAGCAGCATCCCTTCCCCCCTCCCTCCCTCCCTCCCTCCATACTTGACATTCAAACACCGGTCATTACTCTCCCGCAACACCGAGCCCATATACCCACACACCTCCTCCTCCGCATCTACCTCACCGTCTCTCCCTTCCCTCTTCCCCTCCTCCTCCTTCTCCTTCTTCTTCTCGAGGTTCCACACGCGTAGCTGCCTGTCGGCTGCGCCCGTCACCATCCTCTTCCCGTCCGGCGAGATCTCGATGGCCCATACCTCGGAGCGATGCCCTACCAACGTCTGCACACAGTGCTCCGTCGTTAGCTCCCACACCTTGACCAGCGCGTCCTTCGACACCGACACTACATGAGTAGGCACCCCTTCCTCCCCTCCTCCCTCGATGAACACTAAACCCGTCACTCCGTCTTTGTGTCCCTTCAGACGATACAATCCACTCTCCGCGACCAAGTCCCACAAAATAATATCTGTATCCCTTCCACCACTTGCTAAAACCGTCCCTCCCCTGCTGAAAACCAAGCACGCTACCCCCCCCGACCGATGCCCGTGCAGTGTCACTTTCAATATCCCAGTCTTGATCTCAAATAAATTAATCACCCCCGCATGATACCCCACCGCCACCGTCCTCCCATCCGGAGACAATGCCAAGGCAGTCACCTCCCCTAAATGCGCGACTTCCGTCTCCGGGTCTTCCAAAGTAGGCCCTGGAGGCCTCAGCGTCCGCAATGGCTCGCCTGATCGCAAGTTGAGCACCGCGACATTTTCCAAGGCTGCCGTCAAGGCCAGTTTCCCTGAAGGGTCGAGAAGGAGGTCCGTGCAAGTGAGAGAAGCGACGACACCAAAGGTAGTCGTGGGGACGAAGCGGAGGTAGACTTTCATCGTTGTTGTGCCTCACCAAGTCAAGGCAGGGCTAGGCGGAGAGGCCAGCGAGCAGGGGCCGCAAGGCGATGACCTATTTTTGTGCTCCTTTGGAGGCAATTGAAGGACAGATATGAGAATAAGAGAGCACACAAAATAATTGCTGATTTGAGTATACGTGGCACTGCTTGATGGAGGTGTGGTTGTCTGTGGACGGCAGATTCGTACGGCATGACAAGGATTTTACAACCTCCCCCCCCCCCAATGGCCCTGGTTTGCCGCCGCACAACCAAGATTCCTTCACAATTAAGAGCCCACCAGCAGCTCACTTAACAAACCTGTGAGTTCTCTGGTGACTTGTATATGCATATCGATGTCAGTTCGTGACTTGATGTGTGTTCACACGTGAACGAAACTCTTCTCGCTGTCGCTTCCGGGTTGCCTGGAGGCGAGGCACATACGTGTTATTTCTGCCTGCCCAGAGCTCACTAAAAACAAAATTAACGTCTCCTATTCATGTTTGCGAGTGTAAGAGGATTAATGAAATGAATAGGGATCGAAGTGAGCCTTAGAAAGACACAGGGTATTAGATACGTCTGAATGAAAAGGTGTTGCTTCTTTACGATCGTCTCAAAATAAAAATAACTAAACATTACTCTTTATTATGTTATCTCGTTCGAACCCGACCTCGCCATATGGATATTTACTCATATATGTCCTTTATCTGGACATTGACAACGATCCCCCCTCCCTTCCTCCCTCCCTTCCCAAAATCAACTTCGACGACGCCCGCCTCTTCAACGCCTCCCGCCTCAAGAGCATCTCACCCTCCGCGGACGAGAACGAAGACGAGGATGAATTCACAATCCTCCTCCTATGACTGTTACTCCCCTTCTTGACCACGCTCTCCTCTTCATCCTGCTCCTCCTCTCCGTTCCCGTCCTCATCGTCGTCGTCGTCGTCGTCCTCCTCCTCCTCCTCCTCCTCCTCCTCCTCCACTTCCCCAACCCGTCCGTCGAGCTTCCCATCCCTTGCATCCAACAACCGGAAGGCCTCAAAAAATTCATTGATGCTCACAGCATCATTCCGATCCATATCCAATAAATCCAACAGGCGGTCCACCTGCTCAATCTTCTTCCTCCCTCCTCCCTCCCCTTCCTCCTTTTCCACCAATTCATTTATCACCTCGCATCCCTTCCTAAACTCCTCCCGAGTGATACTCCCGTTCCCATCCTTGTCAAAAAATGCAAACATCGCTTCCAGCTCCCTCCTATTCACATACAGCGCATCGAACATGTGCATGCTCATCCCTTGTCTCACCTCCCTCGTCGCCTTGCCGTACTGCACCTGGTAATTTTCCAAGAAGTCCCCATACCGCACCCACACCCTCCCCTCTCCACGACTACCCTTTTTCTGTTTTCTCTTCATTCCTCCTATCACTGCATTTTTTCCATTTTCCTCTACCTCCTCCCTTTCCTCCACCACAAGACACTCCTTGTGAATCAACAACTCACTCAGCGCCATCCAGTTGACTTGCAGCTTGCACACAATCTGCATTCCCTCGGCCCATTCCTCCACCGTTATGAACCCCTTCCACCTCCCCTCCTTCCCTCCCTCCCCTTTTCTTTGTTCTCCTCCCTCCACGTTTGTTGATCCAGCAGCAGCCACACCTGCCACTGCTGTTGAGGCGCGAACCCCCTTCTTGTCCTTCCTCCCCTCCTCCACCTTCCGGAAGTGCTGAAAGAGAGATTCGCGCCTTTTGATGACAAGGTTGTGGAGGGAGGCCTGAAGGGAGCGATTGAGGGAATGCTCCTGCCAGAGGGGGTCGCCCATAAAGAAGCAGTGGACTGAATAATGCAGGTTGCAAGCCACGGCAGAGGAAGGGGAAGAGGAGGAAGAGGAGGAAGAAGAGGAGGACGAAGAAGAAGGGAGGGGATGCACTGTATGGTAATGTTTGGCTGGGAGTACTTCCGACTGTTGCTGATGCTGCTGTTCTCGTTGCTTCTTGTCGTCCCGGCAGAAGAAGCGGAGGAAGGCTCCTTGGTTCCCAGCACCGGCGTAGTTGGAGGCCGAGAACAACGTAGCGAGCATCTCTCCCTCTCTCCCTCCCACCCCACCCTCCCCCCTGCCTCCCTCCCGCTCTCCCATGAAAGGGAAGTCAAAGCCGAGGGGCACGCATTCGTGGCTTCTGATAAGCATTCGCAGGTGGTTGTCCCGGAGGAACGATGCCGTCACGTCCGGGCCGAAGAGGACACCTTCTCCCCGAGGGTTGGCAAGGACACCGTTGCTTGCCTTGGGGTCAGACCTGTGGTGAAGGAGGGTGAGAGGGAAGAAGGGAGGGAGGGAGGGATGAGAAGGTGGTGGAAGAGGGGGTAGGAAGGGGCGGAAAAATTGAGACAGGGAGGGAGGGAGGGACATACCACATGCTATCCCGCATGACCTGGTGCAAGAACTGAAGCCGCTGCTTCTTGGCCCGTTCCTCCCTCATGAAGTCATCCTCCTGGTCCTCCTCATCGGAAGAGGATTCGGAGTCCACCTTATTGATGCCGTGAAATCCAGCAGCGGAGGGAGGAGTTACCATGGTAATGCGGGTAGGGCGTCCTTTGCTTTTCAATGGCTGCTGCTGCTGCTGCTGCTGCTGCTGTCCGCCACTGGTCGGACGGCCAACAGCCCGTGGAGACAAAGAGGAGGAAGGGGGGGGGGGAAGGGTTTTCCCTCCTCTTCCTCCTCCAATCCCCTTGCCACCCTTCCCCATCCCCCTCCCTGGCCCTCCTCGTCGGTGCTTCCCTCCTTGCCTTCCCGCTCCTCCTTCCTCCTCGTCTTCCTCCTCCTGGATATAGCCATAAAGGTGACGAGGGGCGACGAAAAGGTCTTGAAGGAGGACGCCCGGGGAACGGAACAGCCCGCCGTGGAGGACCAGGACTTGATTATTGATGATGGTGGCGAGGGGGAGGTAACGGAAAACTTCGACGAACATGGAGAAGGTCGTCTCGTCGTACTTATCCAGGCACTCTCGCTGTTTTGAGTGTATGGGGGAGGAATGAGTACATTTCCTGTAAATTTTCCAAAAGGTAATGAAAGTGAATTGAATATGAATAAGTAGAGGAAGGATTTGACGACGTACCATAAACCCAAACATCAAACAGACGCCCATGTCTTCATGATTCCCCCGGTTAAGAAATACGGACTCGGGCGCGGCTACTTGCAGAGCCAGCAGCGTTACCACCACCTCGATGCTCATGGGACCTCGGTCCACAAAATCGCCTATTGAGGATGGGAAAGAGGGAGGGAGGGAGAGAGGCAGAGAAGGAATGGGCAATCAATGGCTTTACTTTCCAGAGGCATCTTCCCCCCACCTCCCTCTTTCCCCCCCTCGCCTACCATTGAACAAATACCGGGTCTTTTCGCTCGGCGCGCCATTGAGATCCAACACATAGAGCAAGTCAAAAAATTGCCCGTGTAAATCCCCACACACCACCACCTTGCTCCGCTCTTCCTCCCCTTCCTCTATCCCTTCTCCCCCCCCGCCATCCTCTTCCAGGTCGATTTTCCTCACGTTCTCCATCCGTTTCAACAACCAGTAAGACGCCTTCAAAATCTTGTGAACACTCACCCTTTCTAACTTCCCTCCCCGCCGGTAACAGTCAATTACGTCTAACGCCACTTCCATCGTTATTTCCGATTTTGAATTTATTTCAAACCGACTCAAGTCGTGAAGCATACTGTCAATTCTCCCTACGTGCTGCACTTTTATCTCCATATTCATTGCTCCTCTCCCTCCTCCTCCTCCATTTAAAGAAACAGTGCTGGACGGGGAAGAACTGAAGTTTGATTTGTCCTCGTCGACGGGAGGGAAGAGGGAAGAGCTCTGCGCCGCGGTTGCCGTTCGACACAAGGTTTGGAAGAAGGAGGAAAGGGCTAGCATGTCTGCTTCGTCTTTGGACGGGGGAAAGAGGGGTTTGAGGGCGTGAGGAAAAAGAGAAGTAGCAAAAAATGTGATTTTTAATCCCTCTCTTCCAGTGAAGTCTAATCGCTTCCCTCTTTCCTCCTTCAAAATTGTTGTCCTCGCTCACAGTGCGTCGTTTTGTGAACGAAATGTCTCCTCTCCTCTCCTTTTCCTTCTTCCTTTCCCTCCCTCCCTTCCTGTCGCCCTTCTCGTCTTACCTTTATTGTCCAACTCATTGAATACCTTCCAGTGCTCTTTTTCTTGATCGGAGACAAATGATTGCTGCTGAGGAAAGTGATATAGGGGTGAGACACGGAGGGACGGCGAGGGCAAAGAAGGGGGGGAGGGAGGATAGGAAGAAGAGAAAAGGCCACGGAAAAGGATCGGATTCGTATGAGAGAGAGTGGATGAGGGAGAGGAAGAGGAGGTAGAGGAGTAGGATGAAGGGGGTGGTGCTGTTGGCTTTTGGGCTCGGACATAGCGGGACGTTCGCTGCTGCTGCCGCTGTTGCGTCGGAGTAGTAAGAGAGGACGGGGAGTCGAGCACTCCGCGATCTTCCCGGACGAATCTATGGGATGAGAGGGGAGGGGAAAAGGCCGCATTATATCAGGGGATGGGAGGCATAAGTTTCTAAGAGGAGGGGGAAAAGTACCTAGGGTCGGGGCGAACACACGCGTTACCCATGGTTTGCTGGATGCAGAGAGGACGTGTATTTGGGTCGAGGTTTATCTTCGGCTCATTTGCTTTCCTTGTTTGCCTCGCAAACGATTGTGTTCATGTGGTCTGGTTGCTCGGCCAACCAATGAAGAAGAGCGACGAAGGCTGTCCACCTGTATCGTGTGAGATCGTATGAGGTTGTGAGAAGTCAGGAACAGGATAGAAAGATGGGTGAGTGTACGAGAGAGGCCTTGGATGAAGTACGTCGCACTTTTGCCCGACTTGTTCTTGTACGCACACGTTGTTGGGAAATTTGGGGGTTTGTTTGTTGCTAGTGGCGTACAATGGAACCAAAAAACCGGTAATCTCAACGGTCGGTTGAAATGATCTCATTTGAATCGCGATTTGAAAAGGGGGACGTTGGTTTTCCTTCCTTCACTTCACAGCTTAATAAGATTGCTGGTCTGCTTGTCATTTTAAATTGGTAGCTATATTATTTTTCAATTATGCTTCATATTTCCATCATCAATCTAGAAGGGATCATCGAGGGGTGTAGCCTGGTTTAGGAGAGGTCGAGTGGAAGCTCCACAATGTTTACAAAACAACTCAGAAAATCCGCGTGAATGACAATGCACTCAAAAATCACTGTGAAAAGCAGTGATAAACTAACTTTGGGAGGCAGTGGATAATAATGATAGGCATGTTGGAAGGCGTGGGAGGAGGAACGAGAAGAGCCAAAGAATACATGCAGCGTTTAATGTCGCCATGCCCCCCTATAATTTTTCATTTCGCTCCCTAAATTCTGCCTGATCGCCTCACCCTTTTCCTTTTCCCGTCTCTTTCTACCTCTCCCCATCCCACCCTTCCCCTCGACCTTCCCCTTCTCCTCCATACACTGCCATATCCCTCATCATACACCGACACGCACACCCGCTTACCCCACACACTTCCCTCCTTCCCTCCCTCCCTCCTTCGAACCAATCACGCACATGATGCGCGTGCCCACCATGCCCACAGTGTTGACACCAAGTCCACCACTCGCCAAACCTCACCCCCGACAAGCCCTCTAACCCTCCGTCCCCCACTCCCTCACTCCTCCCCTCCTCCCGTCTTTGCAGCAGCTGCTGCTGCTGCCGATGTATCAGTCGGCGGAGTTCAAGGTAGGGATTAAGAGCACCAAGAGGGAGGAGACAGAGGAAGCAGCGCGGGAGGGGTTTCCGGCATTCGGGGCAACAGGAGAGAAGAGGCTTCTGACGGGACAGCCAGGACTAGGCGGAGGGGGGGCGCGAGGGAGGTATGGAAGGAGGGCAAGGTGAGGGAGTGCCGAGGACGGGCAAAAATTTAACCTACAAGTCTCAAAGGTAGATCAGGAGGAAGATATGATGGAGGGAAGGGAACGAGGGGGGGAGGGAGGGTAAGAGTCTTACCTGACCAGAGCGACCTTGCCGTCTGAGGGTTGAGAGATGAATAGCGGTGTGGCAGAAATTGCAGCGGATGTAGAGCTGGGGAGGGATGGACGGATGGGTTGAGGAAGAAGAAGAAGAAGAAGGGGGAGGGGGTGGGTGGGTGGGTGAGAGGGGCAGCCCAACAGTAGTAGAGGAAGCTTGATACCGCCAAGGGACAGCCGTCTGGCCTCCTCCTCCTTGCCGCTGTTGCTGCTGATGCTGCTGTTGCTGCTGCTGTTGCTGCTGCTGCTGCTGCTGCTGTCGTTGCTGCTGCTGTTGCTGCTGCTGCTGCTGCTGCTGCTGCTGCTGCTGCTGCTGCTGTTGCATCCCTCCTCGCCTGATCTTCATCCTCCCCACATCAAACCGGGCCCTCTCATGCCACAATCTCACTTCATTCAGCCAACACCGATACTCTTCCACCCACTCCTGCTCCTCGTCCTCCCTCCCTTCCTCCTGCCCTCCCTCCCTCCCCCCCTTCTTCCTCCCCATCAGCAGGGCTGCTGTTTGTATGTCCCCTCGCTTATCTATGTAGGCTTGTAGGAGTCGTTTCCCCTCTTTATTCAACCCCAGTAAGAAAAGCCCTTCGATATCACCTTGAGAGAGGGAGGAGTAAGACAGGTGCAGGAGGAAGGGGAGGAGGAGGGAGGGAGGGAGGAAGAGCAAGGCAAGCCCTGTCCGGTCGGGAAGGGAGAGCTGGGGGTCCAAAAGAAGAGGGGCAAAAGGATGAGAAGAAGGGACGAGGGGAGAAAGGGAGGGGGGAGAGGAGAGGGAGGAGGGGAGAAAGGATTTGGGGAGGGACGGAGGGGGGGGGGGGAGGGAGGAGTCAGAGAAAGCTGGCCCAACGCCCCCGCCTTCGGAATAGGAGCGGCCGCGTTGATGGCGGGAAGGAGGGAGGGAAGCAGGGTGGTGTTGGAGGAAGGGAGCGAGGGAGGAGGAGGTGGAGGGGGCGGAGGCGGAGGCGGAGGCGGAGGCGGAGGAGGAGGAGGAGGAAGCGATGGAGGACGATATGGCGAGGAGGAAGGAGCAGGTCGCACGAAGGTAGGCGAGCCCTCTGCTGCTGCTGCTGCTACTGTCGCTGCTGCTGCTGCTGCTGCTGCTGCTGGTGGTGGTTGTATCGTGAAGGTGACGCTGAAGGAGGGAGAGACACATGGATCTCCAGAGCGTCGAGGAGGAAGACGAGGAAGAGGAGGACGAGGAGGGGAAAGAAGGAGGGGCATACCCCGCGACGCACATGGCCACCAACTCCAGCACCTCCGCGTACATCCCTCCCTCCCTTCCCCCCCCCCCGTCCTCCTCTGCCTCCTCCCTCTCGCCCTCCCTCAGGATCTCCACTCCCCTCACCAAGGCCGCAACTGCTGCTTGTAGGTCTCCGTGAGCTACCGCCAAAAACGCCGACCGCTCATACTCGCCCTGTCCTTCCACGTCCATCATCAGCCTCCTCAGCCCTTCCTGCATCGCCTCCCCTTCTTTCTCCTCTTCTTCCTCACCCCCGTCCTCCCTCCTCTTGACCCTCTCCTCCTCCCGCTCTAGCTCTTCCTGCTGCAAGCGTAACCCCTCCATGCTCATCTCCCCTTCCTCTTCCTCACCAGCTTTCCCTCCCTTCCTACCCCTCTCCCTCCTCCTTCCTTCAGCAAACACCTCTCCCGTCCACCCACATAGACTCAATGCAATCCTCCTCCCCTCTCCCCCAAACACAGGGCATCCGAGGGAGGGCTCAACGAACCATTCTTTCCCTCCCTCCCTCTCTTTCTCTTCATAGGACGAGGAAGGGAGGGAGGAAGGGAGGGAGGAAGGTTCAAACACACCCAGCCGATCCCCGACCCCCATCACCCCCGCATCTTCCAACCCCATCACACCTCCTTCCTTCTCTCCCTCCCTCACAGTCAACCGCCCCCCAAGCACCTCTTCCTCCACGCGGTCCACCCACATCCACACGTGCATCAGCTTCCTTGCCGCCCTCCCTCCCTCCCTCGCTCCCTCTCTCCCTTCCTCTGCTTCCTCTGCCTCGTTCGCCATAATTTGAATATTTTTTCCGACGTCCATACCGTACCCTGCTTGCGCTCTCTTCCTCATCACCAACCCCTCCTCCCTCCCCTCCTCACCTTCCTCCCCGGGGACCGAGAAAGGTTGAGGGAGGAAAGGAGGGAGGGCGTACGTGACCAACAGCCGACCGCAGCCGAGGAGGAGGAGGGAGGAGGAACGGGAGAAAGAGAGGGGCTTATAGGGCTGGATGGAGAGCAGCTCAAAGCCACCTTTAATGGTGCTAATTAACAGACGATTCGGCAAGGCCAGATCCAATATGTCATTCCATGCCTCTTCCTCCTCCTCCCCCTCCCCCTCATCCACGTTCTCCGCTTCGCTGTCGTCACGCTCCTCGTCCTCTTCATCTTGCTCACCCCCCCCCTCTCTCTCCCTCCTCTCCCTCCTCCTTCTCCTCCTTCCCGCCCTCCTCCTCATCCTCGCCACGGCCGTCGACCCCTGCCAGCTCAAGCCCAACACTGCCCCTCCTTCCCTCCCCACCACCACTTGCACCTGCTCTGCCCCCTCATTTCCCCACCCATCTTCCCCTCCCACCTCCCACAGCTGGACTGAAGGGTCATCACCCATAGTAACGGCTAACGTATTTCCCTTCACCGGCGACCAGGCCAAATTCGTCACCACCCCTCCCTTCCACCCTCCCTCCCTCCCTCCTCCTGCTCCCCCTTGGATGGAAGTGGAAAGATACCTGCCGCCGCTGTTATTGTTGCTGCTGATGCTGCTGCCGCTGGTACTGCCATAGCCGCCGTACCCTCCACTACTTCCTGTATACCCTCCTCCGACTCTGCTTCCTCCCTCCCTCCTTCGCTGCTGCCCCGTGTACACCGAGGAGGACGAGGGAGGGAGAGAGGGAGGAAGGGAGGGAGGGAGGGGACGGAAGGTGGCCAGGGGTTCGGGGTTGGTGGAGGAGTCGACCTTCCGAAGGTCCCAAAGCTTGACGGGCTCGCCGGGGGCATCGGAGAAGGAGGCGAGGACGTGAGGGAGGGAGGGATGGAGGGCCAGGCCTTTCACCTGGAGGGAGGGAGGGAGGGAGGGAGGGAGAGAGAGGAGAAAGGGAGGGAGGGTTGTTTTTTTAGAAAGGTGGGAAGACGGGAAGGGGGATGAGAGGGAAGGAGGAAGGATGGGAATGGAGATGGAAAGGAGGGAAGGAAGGAGGGAGGAAGGGAGGGGAAGAAGGGTTTACCTTTCGAGAATGGGCACAGATGGAGAGAGCGTTGGAAGGCGTTGATCCCCGTAGATCGTGCATTCGGAGCCAGCGGGAGGAGGTGCCATAGAGAAGGACATGAGGGAGGTCGTGCTTGAAGGCGAGTGCCGTGACACCTTCGGACAAGGCAAGGGATGCGAGGGGCCGGGATGAGGAGGAGGGAGAGAAGGAGGAAGGGACAGAGGTGAAGGTCGTGGCCGCAGCAGAAGCACCGATGCCAGCAGAGGAAACCATGGAGGGGCCTGCATTGTTGTTGTTGTTGTTGTTGTTGTTGTTGCTGCTGCTGCTGCTGCTGCTGCTGAGGGTGTCGTAGATAAGGAGGGAAGGGTCGCTTCGGAGTTTTTCCAGGCCAACGGCTAGTTGAGAGGGAGACCGGGGATTCCATGCAACGCTGGTACAGAGACGAACAGCCTTTGGAGCAAATGTTTGCACAATGCCAGCGGGAGAGGAGAGGAGGGAGCGAGTGAACGAGGAGGAGGAGGAGGAAAAGGAGGAGGAAGAGGAGGAGGAAAAGGAAAAGGAAGAAGAGGTGGACGAGGTCTCATCCTCCTTATCTTTGGGCTGCTGCTGGTTGTAATCTTTGTCAATAGAGGACCGCCCCCTTTTGCTTTCGCACTCACCCTCCGGCCGCTGCTGCTCCTGCTGCTCCTGCTCCTGCTCTTGCCGTTGCTGCTTGAAATTGACCAGGTGGACTCGACCGTGTTGGGTACCGACGGCGGCAAGGAAGGAGGGATGTTCAAGGGGACGGCATTGGAAGCAGGTCAGCTGCGGGATGGGCACGGATTTGAGGAGGCGGAAGGAACTGCTTGAGGGTAGGAGGTAAGTGAGGAGGAGGAATGTCTTCGTTAGAACAAACAAATCGCGTGCTGGAAGAGAAATCCACTATGACTCATTTTTATTCCGATAGCAACCCAAATTCTGGAAGGGGTGCGCATGTGAGAGTGAGGATGGGTGGCTTGTGTGTACATGCATCTCTGGGACTTGACTAGCAGGAGGGGAGGTCAAGACAAGAAGATACCCCTGCTCTCCAACTCCTTACCGTGGCTGAGGCAGCCCGCTACTAGCAAAGTCCTGCTGATCCTGCTGCTGTCGGTTCACTTGGTATAGCTGGAGCTCCTCCCCACCGGCGACAAAGTAATCGGGCAAGAAAGGGTGCCATTCCACAAGCATTTTGTGTTGGCGGCCTGATGCTCCTTGCGCTGCTGCCCCACTCCTGACCCCACAGGCGCTTCCACCTGCGGCAGATGTCCAGTCAATGGCAGCTGCAATTTCAAGGAAAGGGTGTCGCCTTGCGTCTTTGTGCGGTGTGTGAGTGTGCATGTGAAAAGTATTAGAGGGTTTTGGGATTATCCAGTTGTGTGCGCCTGTCGCGGGGAGAGAGCTTGCTTCAAGGTTCGCTGAAAACGGATTGGGTCATATCGTTTGCTTATACGCCACGTGTTGTGTATAAAACAGAGCATCATCAGCGGTGAGGAGAACTTGACAGTTACTCAATACATTTGTAATTGCTTGTCGTCAGTGACTTGCTTTTCCCGCTCAATGAAAGCTTTCAATTCGTGTGACATATATTCTGAAAAGTGCAAGCACCCATATCCACCCGAGGTCCACTCACGAAAAAGAGCATTTCACCTCATGTGTCACATATAAATACATGATATTTACAAGGATGAAATTTCTTTCCTATTTTTCAAATGGTTGGAGAAAGATCTCTCCCTTAACCCTCCCTAAGGCAACTTCAGAAGCGTCTGCACCTCCTGCCGCGGTTGCCGAGCGAAACCGGAGCTTAAGTGGATGATCTTCTCCTCGGACTCTACTCTCCACAGGATGTTGTGTGCCGTATGGCTACCCCTTCTTCTTGCGCCCCTCCTGCCGCCCTACTCGCGATCGGGTTGAGGCGTTGACCACAGACGTGATGGACCTTGGTCGTGAGATGCTCGTTAACAAGCATTATCTTGTAGTGCTTGTGACATGCTCCGTATACCCTCTTGACCGGACCGTTGCTCTCTCCTCGACCAGTGTGATGAAATGAAGCCGCACCATATGCAATGATGGGCGTCAGCATAAGGCGGCAGTTAACTCTCAGACCAAGAAAGGTAACAACTTTGACGCGTGGAAAGTATCTAGAGGAGGGGGGGATTGAAAGCATCAATAGGAAAACCGCCTGTTGGGATACTTTCTCCAAAAATGTAAACTCTGCCATGTCCCGAAAAAGCCGCAGCCGGACGAAGGCCCACGAATTGTCGCGATCGATCCAGGTCGTGTCAAACTTGTTACGGCACTGGACTCGCAGACGAACCGAATCATAACGTCGACGCGAAGAGATTACTCTGAGAATGGGCGGATCAATGCGTTGATCCAGTGACATGACCTGAATCGATCGCGACAATGCGTGGGCCTCCGTCCGGCTGCGGCTTTTTCTGCTTCTGACGAAGCGTTTCTGTTGCCGGTCCTTCCCCTTCTTCGTCACGATGAAATGGACCGTCATTGAGGTGTCGTGTCTATCTGGTGATTTAAGGCACGGCGCCGTCAGAGACTGTCAATACTGAAGGTCGCATCCCTCCTCCCCCCTTTCCCCTCCCATCTTCCTCCTTCCTCTTTTATCCTTCCCTCCTCCCTAAATGCTGAAATAAGAATTATGTCGGAAGGGCATACAACTGGTAGTGTCATTGCTACTGCCTGGTGGTGGACAGTGGCAAAATGGACAGGCAAGGTGCTCTCGCAGGTACAATGAATATTCGTATTGATGCGATGTGGTCAAATGCACAAGGGCAAAAGGAGGCCGTCGCTACGGTGCTGATAGGAGAGGAAGGGAGAAAGGATGAGTGGAGGAAGCAGGAGAGAGGAGGGGGAGGAGGGGGAGGGATGCCGAGAGGAGTACGATGAAGACCCACGGTGCTGTCGTTCGCTCTGAGGCTGGCTTGAGGACATCTGTGTCCTTGTGGGTTGGAGTCGGGGGGAGTGGCTGGTGGTGTCAGTGAAAGAATCAGCGAGCTAAATGCCACGCAAGGAAGCTGGCTGTACATTCGCTTGCCTCGGCTCCTTTTGTCACTCGTGTCCCCATGAGGCTGTCGTTCACTTTGAGGCTGGCTTGGGGTCACCTGTTTCTGTCACCGTACACAAATGATACCCTCGTACTTGATCATGGGCTGGAGGTTCTTTGGCTTGGTTGTACGCCACGTATGTGCCCCGTGGCCCATCATGCGTTTCCGACATAAACAAAGGGAAAGACAATTCAAGTATAATTGTATATGTATATAGGTCGTCTACTAGTTGGTCTTCCAGTCGCTTTTACGGTTATTGTGGTTGTTGATATGCTTTTCTTCTTTTCCTTCTTCTATATCTTCTACTTCTCCTTGCATAATAATTGTTTCCCCCCTTACTATTGAAAGTGTAAAATGCTCGCATTATGGTAGTCTCGTTCAAATCCAACTTCGCCGCACGGATATTTATTCACATATCTTCTAACTGAACACTGAGAACGACGCCCCCTCCCTCCCTCTCTCCCTCCCCAAAATCAGCTTCGACGACGCCCGCCTCTTCAACGCCTCTCGCCTCAATAGCATCTCACCCTCCGAAGACGAGGACGCATTCGCAATCCTCCTCCTGCAAGTTATATTCCCCTTCCTGACTACGCTCTCCTCTCTGTCCTGCTCTTACTCTCCGTCCTTCCCGCCGTCGTCGTCCACCTCCTCCTCCTCTTTATCCACCTCCTCCTTTGTCTCCTCTTCCTCCTCTCCCCCCCTTCCCGTCCATCGAGCTTCCCAACAACCGGAAAACCTCGACAAGTACATTCTGATTCACATCCAACAAATCCAACAAGCGACTCACCTCCTCAATCTTTTCCCTCCCTCCTCTTGTCTTTTGTCAGGACAATCCTTCTCGTGCAAGCAGCAAGAGGCGAGCATTCGAGGAGATGATGATCCTTTCGTGATACATCCGTTATCAATATGCAGAGGCAGCGAGATCAAGAGGGAGCTCTCTTCCCGTCACCCTTTTTGGTTTTAACTCCCGACACACCACCGTCTCTTATTACGTCACTCACGTACCCTGACCAGGAAAAAAAGCAGGGACAGGCTTGGAGGGGAAAAAAAGACGTTTTATACGCTTTCATGCCAATCCAACTCTAAGATGTATTTCTGATCTTTCTTTCTCTTCTTTCTTTCATGGGACACATCTTCTTCTCCTTTTTAACTCTCTCGCCTCACGCACACACACGCCCATAACCCCCGGGGATCCAACTTGCGACCAGAGGGGGCACGCAAACACCAGCCACGTGCCCGCTCCCTCCCTTTGCTTCTCCTGGTGGTCGTCCATATGTGTGTGTATCTCCTTTTGTTTCCTTTAAGTTATTTTTTATTCCCCCCCCCTTCCTCCCTACCTGCCCTCCCTCCCTGTCCCTCATCCCCTTTCTCAACCTTCTTTCCTTCGCCTTCCGTGTTATATAAAAAGGCTTGCTAGTTTCAAGTCACGTCTTGCTCCTTCCATTACTCAACAATGTTTTTCGCGCCGACGCGTGCGATTCTACTGCGCTCTCGGTCTCTCCCTCTCTCTCTCGTTCATGCTCTTGCCACAGTTGCTGTCTGCTGCTGTTGCGCGTGATTTCCTTTGAACTGTGAGTCACACTTTGTGTCATATCTCCACATCTCCACTCGCTTCCTCGTCCTCCCTGCCCTTCTCCTCGTCTCCTTCCCTTCCTTCCCTCCCAAAATCCGCCTTCGCACCATCATGTCCCCCCCTATTTCCCTCATTCTCTCCCGCCTTCCCTTCATGCCTTGGCGACGACCTGACCGTTTACCTGGTGCTTCAGGTTCTCCGGCAGCTCCTTCTCAATGATGCCCTTGACGTACTCGATCTCACTCACGGCAAACCCCTCCTGCTTCATCGTTTCGAGGGTGCGGTTGATCAGGTAGGTCTTCCCATCCTTCACAGCAACTGTGGCGATAAACGCATACCCCTCCTTGGTCGGGTTCAACCGCAAGAACCTGAGGATGGAGAGGGAGGGAGGATGAGAGGGAGGAAGGGGTGTGAGATGTTGTGGAGGGACGTGGAGAAGAAAGCGGAGGCGGGTGAGAGGGAGGGAGGGAGGGAGTCTAACCCACCTCATCTCATCGCAAAGGTCCATGGCCTTCTCGAAGGCGCCCTGCTGCCTGTAGGCACCAATGACGGTGTCGTACAGGGACGGATCCACAGCGCCAATCACCTCCTCCTCCCGTGCCTGTTCGAAGACATCCACCGCCTCAGCCAGCTTGCCTTGCGAAACGTAAGCGTTCACCAGTAGCTTCACCGTCACCTCGTCCATCATCGCCCCGCTGCCATTCATCTGCTCCAACACCCCCTCGATCTTCCCCATTTCCTTTCCCTCCACACAGGCCTTCAGAACGCGGTTGAAGTGCACGATGGTCTTAGGCAAGGACTGCCCGTCCAAAGAATTCAAGATTTCAAACGCCTTGTTCGAGTCTCCTGCTTGTGCTGCCACCTTTAAGTCAGCTAGCAGTCGCGTGCCCACGTCGGAGGAAGTTGTGCTCTCTGTGGGTCGGAGGAGGGCTTGGGCGTGAAGGGAGGTAGGGGAGGAGGTAGAGGAGGGCGGGCTGCGTGTTAGTGGTGAGGCGCCACGGGCTCCCCACACGAAGCCGAGGACAGTCTGTTTTCATTTGTGGTGGGAGAAAGGAAGGGGGAGAAGGAGGGAAGGAAGGGAGGAGGTGTGAGTATGTGTCACTCCTGAGGTGGGTGCGATGACGTTTGCTTTTCTCAGTGTCATCTGCTTTCGGCCCAATTACCACACGCCAATGCCATAATTCAGTCCACCACCAGTGTGCGTGCGAAAAAGCTGGTCCCTCCACCCCTCCACCAACCCTTCCTTTCCCTCTGTCAAGCAGGCGTCGCCGTGAGCCTGATGATGACAGAAACCAGGAAATCGGATCGGCCGACCTCTTTTTCCCCACTCCATCTTCCCTTCCTATCTCTCCCCTCGCCTGCCCTCCAACTACTTCGTCCTCTGTCACGTACATTGCTCCCGCCCAGCATGACCGACAAGCATCCCACAAGGGTGAACAAACGTTGCTGCATCCTTTGTCTGGGTAGGAAGTATCTTAGGCTGTCGTTTCGACCGGGCCTGTGAAGTGGTATGAGTACGAATGGGTGGGCAATGTACGTGAGTCAGAGTGTGTTTCAGGCCATTTGCGATCGTGGCAAAGAAGAAGAGGCGGGTGCTGTTGATGGGAAAGCACGCATGTTAACGACACGTCTTCCACCCCCTCCCTCGCCAGCAGTGGCTCTTCCTGTGCCTCTGCTGTTGCACCCTCAGCATGTGAGCAGGGAGGAGGACATGCAGACGCAGCGTTGACATTGTCCATCATTTGCACCCTGTGTGCTGATTATCAATAAGGGGCCGCCTGGTTTTGTGTGGGTATCTGTCCACGCTAAGTGTGGTCAGTACGAATTGCAGTTGCCCCTCTTGCCTCGCGGCTCGTCTAGGGAGACCAGAGTCAGGGTCTTGTTTGCAGGGGAAAGGAAAGTCAAGATATTGATTGGGCGTGAAACAAGATGTATCTATCTCTGACACACACATAATAAGCCGGTCAGAATTGGGGAGATGTCCAGGCCTTAAAGACAGGCAGGCAAATGGATGATGGTGGTGCGTGAGTTATGTTGCTGCTCGCTCTCCCTCGCTCCTTCAGAGCCACTCGTTTTCCACACGCTCTGTGCGAGTGCTGGGGGTGTGGCAGAGGGAATTGAAGGACCCTTCTTCCTTGTCTCTTTTCGAGGTGGGGCTAGCATTGCATGTCAAACAAAGTGCATAAGGACGTAGATTGTCGTTCACTCCATGCGGGTGGTCGGTACCTGTCCCCACTTTATTTCCACGACCCGAAAGCTTTGCTTTTTGTCGTATGCCGTGCACAACGAGAGAAGAAAACGCGACTCGATCGCGAGACGAACGGAGAAGGGGCAATGCACCAATACCTGGATTTTATTTGATCAAACTTCAGCAGCATTCGATACATTTAATCTGTACGGACAATTTGAAGACGAGCTGACAGTATAGGGTGTGTAGAATTAAAAACGATAGTCTCTTTAGTGCGATCGCGTACTGAGGCTTGGGCCGTTCGCGTTGGGGGAGGTTGAGAGTATATTTTACCGCAATTGTTTTGTACGTAATCGGTCAAGTAATCAATAAGACTAAGGATACAGTAAATAAAATTGTCTTTTTATACTCAGCGGACATAGTGTTTTTAAATGCTGGTGTGCGATGACAGGCAGTAAAGGACAGAAGCACCATAGTTTACAGGGCTTGAGGGGGGGAGGGGGGGAATCGGCTTCCAAGGTGCTCTCCTCTGCCATTTCATGTGCCGATCATCTCGAAAAGAAATAGCAGATGAAATTAAGGAGTCCATGCCCGAAAGAAATAGCAGGTGAAATTAAGGAGGCCATGCCCGCCAGCGGCATTCGAAGTAGAATCACCGCGCTAAATTCTGCGCACGTACGTACCAAGTGTTCGTTTTCTTTCTTCTTTTGTTCTAGTGAGGCATTCCACTGCCTCTCCCTCAATTTATCTTCTCCCCTTCCTTCTCATCGCCCCCCAACCCCAAGCCCATCCCCTCACTCTCGTTCACTTATCCAGGAACCTCTAGACTGATTCGCCTCTTTCTCTTCACCTATCGCTTCCTTCCCCCTCGCATTACATCAGTGCCACCACTGCCTTCTTGACTTCTTCTCCCATCCTCTTACATCCTACCAGCGTCATACCGTCCTGTTGAATATCGGGTGTGCGGAAACCCAGATCTGGAAAATTTTGATAGGGAGGAAGTAAGGGAGGATGAGACGAAATGGCATGAAAAAGTGAGTGCCCAGATGTTCGCTCAATCGAACTCTATCAAAACATACCACACCCGCCAAGCTTCCCTCCACCGTCCTCCTGCACTTACCAAGCACTTTCTCAACAGCGGCTTCCAGCGCATCCGCCGCTGCCGGCTGGCTCAAGTCGTACCGCAGCATCATCGCCGCCGACAAAATCATCGCCAGGGGGTTGGCCTTGTCTTGCCCGGCAATATCAGGTGCGGAGCCATGGCACGGTTCGAAGACACCCGGCCCGGAGGGCTCGCCGAGGGAGGCTGACGGCAACATGCCCAGGGAGCCCACGAGCATGGAGGCTTCGTCGGACAGGATGTCGCCGAAAAGGTTCCCGCAGACGATGGTGTCGAACTGCTTCGGCCACCGTATGAGCTGCATGGCGGCGTTATCCACGTACATGTGCGAGAGCTCGACGGAGGGGTGCTGCTGGCCTTCCTCCGTCACGACCTCGCGCCATAGCTGGGACACGTCCAGGACATTTGCCTTGTCGACTGAACAGAGTTTCTTCGTTCGCTTCTCCGCCACGCCGTATGCGACCTTGGCGATCCGCCGGATCTCACTCTCCTTATAAATCATGTTGTTGAACCCTTCCCGCTCGCCATTCTCAAGGTTCACGATCCCTTTGGGCGTGCCAAAGTATACGTCGCCCGTCAGTTCACGCACCACCATGATGTCCACCCCCGAGACCACCTCCGGCTTGAGCGTCGAGGCTGACACCAACTGCGGTAGAACCTTGGCTGGCCGCAAATTTGCGAAAAGCCCCATCGTTTTCCTCATCTTAAGCAAGCCCGTTTCCGGGCGTTTGTCCCTGGGATTTTTATCCCACTTGTAGCCACCAATGCAGGCAAGCAGAACGGAGTCTGCAGACTGGCAGGCCTGGAGAGATGCATCGGGAAATGGGTCGTCTTTCGCGTCCAGGGCCGCGCCACCAATCAGGGCTTCTTTGAATTGAAGCTTAAACCCACCCTTCTTCGCTACTTCATCGAGAACGCCCACCGTGGCGGTCATAATTTCGGGGCCGATGCCATCACCGGGAAGGAGGGTGATGGAGTACTCGCTCTTGGCGCCCACGGCCATGGACAAGGCACGGGCGCGGAGGCGGAGGGGGGAGGGAAAGGGGGAGGTGGAGAGGGAGGGGAGGAGGAAGGCTTGTGTGGTGGATGGGCTGCTGGTGGCAAGAAGGGCAAGCAGGAGGAGGGATGAGGTGGTGGCGGCGATGACGGCACGCAGCATTGTGCTGGTGATGGTACAGCTGGAGGGAGGAGGATAAGGGGAAACAACAAAGCGGCTCCGATCTGAGGGCAGGAGGATGATGAAGGGTGAGAAGAAATGAGTTCAGGCAACAGATGTCTATGAATACCTACTATGCGATTCTCACATATCTTCCATTGTCGAGAGTGTAGTGGGGAAGGGGCTGAGGCAGGTGGTCTGTCTCATTCGCTATCCACGTGTGGCTGGGGCATGACCTCTAGCGGAGGCCACAGCTTCAAACGGCAATCAAAATTCGCCGAACCCGCGGTGCCGGCTTCTGCACTTATTGAATTGTCGGTGTGACTCCCTGTGCGTGTCCATCCTATCATGTATCTGTGCGCCCTCTGTTTCAAAGGTTTTGAAGTTACTACGTGCCGTCGAGAGGGGGGAGGTTATTTTCATATAGCGAAGGCGTTGCCAACACTTTCGTGTCCATCTTAAAATGGGTTTAAAGAGTGCAAGCCTGACAATCCTCCTCCCTTCCTTTCCCCACACATAGCGTTTGATCTGCCCCATCTAGACAGAGCCAAGCGTAACGTGCATGTCTCTCGGCAGCCGCAACAGCGACAACGATAATAGCAACAGCAATAGCCTCTTTCGGGAGCTACCTGTGATTCTCCTCTCTTTCTTTATTACCCTCGTGGGCCGTGCATACCGTTATTGGTCCCCTTCCTTGCACGCCCACCCCATCTATAACCGGCTGCGACAACGTCTTACATCCTCCCCGTCCTCCTCCTCTTCTTGTTTCTCTTCTTCCTCCTCCTCCTCTGCTTCCCCCTGCAGCTGCTCTTCCACTGCACATCAGCAGACGCATCACCCATCTTCTACGTCAAAGCCAGGACAGACAAAAGCAAAAGCCATGCCACCAGCATATCCCCACCTCCCCAACATAGAGAAACTCAGCAAACGCGTAATTCGTATACTGGGTCTCAACCCTGGTGCTCACACTCTGCAAGGCACGAACACATACATCGTGGGGACGGGGAAAGCTCGTTTGCTCATCGATACCGGCGAGGGTAGAGAAGAATATGTTCCTCTGCTCAGACAAGCCTTAAAAGAGGCAGGTGCCGAGACGATCCAAGCCATTCTCCTAACTCATCACCACTACGACCACATCGGTGGCCTGCGCCACGTCCGTGCCGCCTTCCCTCCCTCATCATCATCTTCCTCCTCCTCCCCCACCTATGCTTCCTCTTCCTCCGCCGCCGCCACCACCACCACCACCATCCCCGCCTATAAGTGGCTCTTGTCGCACGAATCAAATGGCAGCAGCAGCTCCAGCAGCTCGACCAGCTCCAGCAGTCCCTGCTGCGGAAGCAACTCAACCACCACCACCACCTCCTCCTCCTCCTCCTCCTCTACTCTCCTGCCTCTGCACGACAACCAGATATTTCGCACCCAAGGTGCAACCCTGCGTGTCCTCTACACCCCCGGACATACCACTGACCATTGCTCCTTCCTCCTAGAGGAGGACGAGGACGAGGACGAGGACGAAGGAGGGACGGCCGAAGGGTCTCTAAAGAAGGCTCTGCAGAAAAAGGAGGGAGGGAAGAACGGAGGGAAGGGGGCCTTGTTCTCCGGGGATTGTGTGCTGGGGCACGGAACGACAGTGTTCGACGACTTGAAGACGTATATGGAGAGCTTGGGGAGGTTGAGGAGGGAGGGAGGGTGCGTGGAAGTGATTTACCCAGGGCATGGTAAGGAGATTAAGGAAGGGGGAATAAGCGTGATTGACGCTTACATCAGTCATCGAGTATTTAGGGAGAAGCAGATTTTAGGGGTGTTGGAGAAGAGGAAAGGAGTAAGGGAGGGAGGAGGGGGAGGGGGAGGGAGGGAAGGAGGGAGGGGGATGACGCCGTTGCAGATCGTGAAGGAGGTGTATGAGAGCAGTTTGCCGGCGGCAGTGGTGAGTTGGGTGGTAGGGGAGGAAGGAGGGAGGCAGAACGTGTAGACATCGAGATTGCTTTTGTCCCCTGTTCCCCCCCTTCTTTCCGATTTCCGCGCCCTGTTTCTCTTACTCGTCCCTCTCGTACGTCCTATATGGACAATTGTCACTCACACAGGTGCCCTCGGCTCAGTGGAATGTGGAGCATCATTTGGATAAGTTGGAGAAAGAGGGAAAGGTCCGTCAGCGCCTTGGCTTCTGGCAGGCGGTGTGAACGATGTTTGCACCCCGAGGGATCGGAACAAATCCAGTATGGCGAGATGTCGACGACTTCCGTCAGGGGGGGCATAAATAATAAAAGGAGTGAACGACTGAATGGGACACGTCGTGGCACCTATGTGCATCTGCTCGTGATGTTGTTTATGGTGTCGTCAACGTCTCCTACATTCTTGTCTCGTTTCTTTTGATGTCCCCTCTCGGCGTTGTCTCCGGGTCGGGAAGGCTTGCCACATGGCCTTACGGTTACGCAGGTGGTTCACGTAGTGACCGGTCAAGCACGCAATAAAAGAGAAGGAAAGGGGGAAAGAAGAAGAAGCAAAATCTCTCCTATCATCACGGTTCCACATTGTCTCTTTCTTCTTTCCTTTGTTCTTCATCGTTTTCCAGGGATGCCTTGTGTGTGACACGGTCCGGGGGGATGGGGGGGGGGCGCGGATACCCCGAGGGCTGCTTGGCAGAACCACAGACAGCCTTGCTGGCTCGAGCCATTTCACTTCTTTCTTTATTAATCGCTTTAAATGCTCACTCTCTGCGCCTGAGGGGAGAAGCCGCCCCCAAGGTGCTGCTCGACCAAAAATGATGCCATTCACTTCTTCTCTCTTCCATCCCTCCGTTCTCTTCAGGGTAGAGTACCTATGCGTGTGTCTGTGTGTGGCCTGCACACTCTTGTGTCTTTTGCTGGAGGCTTGAAAGCTTCTCCCTAGTACACATCTATCTATAATCCAAATTAAGTATCCCCTGCGTCGTCTCCTCCTTCCTCCTCCTTATCTTCTAATTCTTTGCCTCCTCCTCCTCTTCTTCTTCTTCTTCTTCTTCTTCTTTTCGGCTTAATCTCGCTCCTGAACCTATTACTGGTACACCGCCACAGACACAATTGTAACCACCACCACAAAACAGAAACTAAATGTATCTTTTGTTCCTCCCACTCCCACGACCCCCCCCACCTCGACCCCATCCACCTCCCCCCACCCTCACCCCCCCCCCCCCCCAACCTCCTCCCCCAACCACCTTCGGACGGTGCTCACGCACACATACAGAGTCATGAGCGGACAGGCCATCAGCAACAACAAGGGAA
>Ga0160420_100138_pt1 | contig 42592 bp, 49 predicted proteins | sample CelAP2metagpilot_FD_108197 | JGI IMG/M metagenome (GOLD analysis project Ga0160420, IMG submission 108197) | Phycosphere-associated microbial communities from algal ponds in Kailua-Kona, Hawaii, USA - Cellana AP2-5-5 metagenome pilot | ecosystem: Engineered > Artificial ecosystem > Aquaculture >...
AAGAGAGGGAGGGACCGAGGGAGGGAGGAAAGGGAGGAAAGGGAGTAAAGGAGTTGGGGAACCCTTAGAAATTGGATGGAGAGTTATTGAGAGCCAAAAGCCGAGTCAAACCCCCCCACCCCACCCCCCCCCCCCCCCCCCCCCCCCCGTTTATAACGACGTCGCATACCGAATCCTCAACTTCAGCACTACATATGAGGCAAATCTGTACCCAAAGGCCAGGCCAATCAACCAGCCAATGCACGAATTGAACATATCCAGGTCGATCTGAAGGAAGTGTAGCACCAACCATCGCATGGGTCCATCCCCCAGAGACTTGCACTCGTTGATAACCAACGCGGCAAACCCGTAATTGATCACAGAGACATGCTGGATCCACCGCAGGTAAAGAGGCACGGAAGATCTCTCGTAGAGCATCCCCGAGAACAAAATCATAGGGGTGTCAATAACAGGGGTAATCGCCAGGCCAAGCACGGGATCCGCCGAGAAGGAGGAGGCGAGATACCCGGTGGACGCACTCCCGTTGATGATCAAGAAGAAGATAAAGCAGTACCGAATGAAGCCTCCGAAAGACGCCGTAAGCCCAGACATCCAGTAGGGCACTATCACCAGCAGGAGGAAGAGTGCCAAGAAAGGGATATCGGCAATCGTCCTCCCGATGAAATATGGGCCCAAGGCATTTGCCCCTGTATAGTACTCGCGCATGAAAATCGACCACTCCACCGGGAATTTCAATGCCACGTTCATCGAGCATAGAATCAGGACCGCCACCACCAACGCAAACATCATCCCCATCAGATTCCTCCAACTGCTGTGCGCCTGGTTCAAAAAAAGCAACCCAAAGACCATCCCCAGAATGAGCAACATGCCTACCAACGCGTACAGGGTCCCCTTGTCTCGACTCGACTGTGTGACGGCCCGCCAGATATTCATCTTCGTCTGCAGCCAATAACCTGCCCCAGCGCCTCCACTTGTAGCCACTCCCGTAAAAGAGTGGTGGCTATTCTCGGATGGCAGCCGGTTGAATTTTTCCATGCGCTTTGCAAAGTTCTCCACGATCCAAGCGGCCGTCTTCCCCTGTACTTCCGCGCCGGGCTTGGCAGATACAACCTGCGGGGGGAAGAACGGAAGGAGTCAGGGAAGGATGAGGACACGTAAATTTGTGTAAAGATAGATGAAAGGGAGGGAGGGAAGTGAGGAGCACGAAAGTCTTGTGGGAGAAGCGACAAAGTGAAATGTAGGAAAGTGAGACTTCAGAAATTCAAATGTACCTCGAGGGCAAAGTCTGCAGGATTGTAGTTAGGAGGCACGTCGTAGCCAAGCGACTTGAAGTACGGGAAAAGTGCTTCGCGGGTGCCATGGTAGGCCATGTACCCGCCCGTGGCCAGGAGAAGAACATGGGTGAAATGGCTCCACATCCGTGAGGACGGGGTGTGGACGACGCACATGATCACCCGCCGGGGCCCACCGTTCTTGCCCATGGCCAGGGCGTGCAACAGGCTGGTCACTAGCTCGCCCATCACGGAGTCAAGGCCTGGGGAAGGAGGGAAGTAGGGAGGGGAGGAGGAGACAAGACAAGGACTGTGAGGGAAAAATTCATCTTTTTCTCACGGTGTCATATTTTATGGAAATTCACTGCATGGCCCTCCCGCCCTCCTTCCCTACACACCTGACGTCGGCTCATCCAAGAAGATGATCTTCGGGTGCGAAAGAAGCTCCGTCCCAATCGCCAAGCGCTTTCGCTCCCCACCCGAGAGGCCCTTGACCAAGGCGAACTCCCCCCCGCCGATGATGGTGTCGGCGCATCGCATGAGCTCAACCTCGTTGATGACCTCATCCACTCGCTTCAGGCACTGGTGTTTGGTGTACTTCCCCCCCAGACGATTGATAGAGTGGAACATTAAATGTTCGCGGGAGGTAAGAGAGGAGAAGAAAAGCTCCTTCTGGTGCACGTAACCGGTGTGTGTGAAGTAGTCACTCTTTGGCGACCTGCCATCCACGTGGATGGCGCCTTCGAACGAGCGCTGCCGGAGGGCAATACAGTCCATGAGCGTCGTCTTCCCCGCCCCTGAGGGCCCCATCAGCGCCGTAAACTCCCCCGTCACCGTGCGGCCAGCTGTGTATGAAGACAAAATGGGATCAGGTGTGAGGGCTTGTGCAGGTGTAATCGCCAGGCATGGAACGACAGGCGCTTGGCAACGAAGTCGCCGGATACCTTCATTCATCCCACTCTCCCTCCCTGCCCTCCTATGCCCGTACTCTTCTCCAATCTGTCCGTCACCATGAGGCACCGGCCGAACTAGCCCGCAGACACCCACTTCCAGGTCCCGTTTCTTTTTATGCTGTTCTTCTCTCCCTTTTTTCCTCCCGCTACCGCCACCAGGCATCTCCACGTACCGACATCGTGCAAGATCTGCTTGCCCGCGGGTGTGCTAAAGTTAGCGACATTGAAATCCAGAACGTGGTCTTCTCCCCTCTTGCCCTCCATCGGGGTCAGAGGGGGGGGGTGTAAGTCAATCTCGCCGCCTGCCCCGCTGGCTGGTCCGTGCTCCAGGTCGGAGAGCTCCTTTTGAACCGGCATGACTAGCTCTCTGTGGCAGTACGTGGGGGAGGAAAAGAGAGGAATGGATACGTTGAGGGCGTGCGCAAGTGTATTATAGTGGTAATGCTAGACAAGAGGGCGCCTTGGATTGCGTGCTGCGACACATGCATAGTCTCTGGAGATCTGCCCAAGGCATCGTGGTCCTCGCGCACCCGCACGCACAGACCACCTGGGCAGCACTGTCGTCTGCAATGAGTGCATGTGGGTGTGGCTGTGAATAATATGGGAAACAACAGCAAATACATTGCCGTGGTGCCCCTAGTCTTGGAAGGCATTGCATCGTGTCGTCGTCCTCCTTCTCTGCTTGCCCACCCCGCTCGACAAGTATGCACGATCTTTCATGGCGCGACAACGAGTAGAAATGCTGGGTAGCTGAACCCCCACCTCCCTCTGCATTGCCAGCGTCCTCCAAGCAGGACATACACATGCATGTGTGCCATCTAGGAGTGCGCGGAAAGAGACTGGGGTGTTGGAGGCAAGGCTTATGGAGAAAAGTTACGGTAAGAGAAGAAGCAAGCAATCACTGGCTTCTCTCGTTCTTCCCTCCAACTGCCTTTGTTTGTGTCGTCTCTCTTTTGCCGTGGCTTCTGTCCCGTCTTTAGGCTTTCACAACCTGCACCACCAGGATAGAGTGCACAAGAAAACAAGAGTTATAATCGACGGTGGTGTCAAGCTTGCTACATGCCGCCTGATTCAGGACAATGGCCACAATGACAGCAGCAGACTGCAAGGGTCGACGGCGCCCTGAATCCAACGTCTCATTTTGAGCTCGATTTTGAAATCGCAACGTTCCTCCCGCTTCGCTGTTCATAAAGCAAAGAATGCGCCTGACTATAACAGAAAGGAGTAGTCTTAAGGGAAAAACAAGTCAAGGAAACCACAAGGGAAAAAAATAGGAAATATAATTTTAGGCAGCCAACCAAGCTGGTTGGTTGAAAAGACTGGGAATGTGCAGCACGCGCGCCCACCCTGCTGCGTGCATGTCCCATCTTACGAAACTCAACCAAAGGCATAAGTTGCAAAGAAACAAAAACTTGTTTATTCTGCACAATTCTATCGACCCATTGCTTGTGCTGGCGTTTATCTTTTTCTTCGTATTTTAGTTTCCTGGCTTTCACTACACGGTGCCCAGCCTTGTCTGTTCCAGCTCCTTTCTTCCCTAGTCCTACTTGTGCCATCAACGAATTGCTCGATACGGATACGCACACACCCACCTTAATTCCGTCTTCATATTAGGAGGACATAAGCGCATCCACAACACAGACAAAGCAAAGCGTCAAATTTTCTCCTCATACACCCACACCACCAAAATAAAACTTGCTGCTGCTGCTGCTGCTGCTGCTACTACAAACACCACATACATCAATACTACTAATAGTGGCGAAGGAGAGCAAGTGCGTTTCCATAAGCACACGAGGCTCGTGACTCGAGGTATTAAGAATGGGGGTAGAGCTACAAAACTCCTTTCGAAGTAGCTCTGCAACTCCTCCCGAACACTATTTGTGAGTGGCCTCTCATTTCCTCTTTCATGCATGCATCGTCAACTCACACACCTTTCCCCCACACAGTCAATCTTTCTCGGACCATACCACAACTTAAAAACACAACTTTCCACGTTTCTCCACGACGCATGTTATAAAATTCATGCGCTCGCTCGGCTTTTCCGTCTCCTCCTCTCATTTTTCCTATCAGCTCCTTCCAAATCACCACGCAGTCTTCCACCTTTCCTCCCTCCTTTCCTCCCCCTTAATTGATATTTAACAACGTGTAAACCATACCCTTCTCACAAATCAAGCCCAACGCCCTGTTCACCGTCTCAACGAAGGCCTCAATTCCCGCCACCTCCGGCCCGAAGACGATCTTAACCACTCCCCGTGAATCATACACCTTACTACTGTCTCCCCCTTCTTCCTCGTCCGTCTCCTCCGACTCATCCAGGACCCTTCCTTCCCCGACAGATCCATCCTCAGGCGTGGCTGGCAGTGACACCAAACGACAGGCTTTCCGCGCGGGCTCCTTTAACTCCTCCGCCATCGGGTCCAGCACCTTGTCTATCTCCATCCCCTCCTGGTCAATGCCCGTGACATACCTAATGAAAGCAGCGACCGCTATTCCTAGACAGGTGGTCGATTGCGCAGGCTCGCTCTCTACAGACAAATAATTAATGGCGTCCCGCATGGTGTTTCTCAGTTTTTGCGAACCGTCCATCATTAGCCTCTCCACTTTGTCCTTAACATAAGGGTTACTGAAGCGAGTCACCAAATCCTTTTTGTACCCGTCTACGTTCACTCCTGGAGCCTCCGGAACTGAGGCGGAGACCTCGTCCATATAACATTCCACAAAATCCCGGATCGTCTCGCAATTCATCGCGTCATCCACAAACTGAAACCCACTCAAATGACTGACGTAGGACAAGGCCGAGTGCGTGCCATTCAGCAGCCTTAACTTCATGTGCTCGTACGGTTTCACGTCCGGCACGAACATGACCCCCACATCCTCCCATCGCGGCCGACCATCGACAAAATTGTCTTCTACGATCCATTGTCCGAAATGCTCCGCGACGACTGGCCACTCGTCCTCCACCCCAAAGTCGTGCTGGAGAATTTCCTTGTGCACATCTTCCGTGGCAGGGGTGATGCGGTCCTGGAGGAAAGCGGGACGGAGGGAGAGTGGAACGGAAAGTGGGTGGGACCACAAATATGCCTGCGTTGCTCGGAGAGAAAATCTGGAAGCGGATCCTGACCCTAACACAACTCTTCCTTCCTCCCTCCTTCCCTCCCCTATCCCCCAGCACTTACCACCATCGTATTTGGAAATGTTGTATTCTCCTCAATCCACTTTCTCAGCTCCTTGCCCACCGCCAATTCTGCCATCTGTTTCACCAGCTTCTCCAACTGATGTCCATTGTCCGGTTGGTTATCACACGACAACACCGTGAAGCTCCTCCTCCCCTCCCTCCTCCGCTGGTCCAGCGCCCCACACAACATGCCCAACGCTGTCTTCGGCGTCGACAAGTCGGATAGGTCGTGCTTCACATTCGCATCGTCCGTGTTCAAATTCCCATCCACCTTCTGGAAGTACCCCTTCTCCGTGATGGTCAGACTCACAATCCTCGTCGACGGGTCTGCTAATGTATTATACAACGCCTGGTAATCATCCGGCGCATACACGAAGTCTAATATCGACCCCACCACCCGTGCATCATTCCCCTTCTGCGATCGAAACAACACCGTGTACATATGATCCTGCTTCCTCAGCGAATCGTACATTTTTCTATCCCACACCATCAATCCAATGCCACAAATCGCCCATCTATTATCCGGCCTCCCTTCCTCCCCTTCACCATCTTTCCCGTCCTTGTCCGCCTTCCCCTTAGCATGATGCCCCCCCCTCAACTCCAAAAGGTCGTCCGTATACACGGCCTGGTGGCTCCGGTGAAATCCCCCCACACCCACATGGGCAATGCGGGAGTAGTTCTCCGAGGACCGGCCGTAAGTCGGCCCCTTGCCCCTCACTCCCTTGAAGTTCTTCTGCAATATTGTTTCCAAATTTTCGGTGGTCAAAGGCAAAGCCCGGCATTTCTTGTCCAACAGCTCCGCGAAGGGGTTCACGTAGAATTTGAGCCAGTTCTCCTCTTGGTCCACCGCAAGTTCCTGAGCACTAACGGATACACTAAAGGACTTCCCACGACGCATGCCTAAAGGTGGACCAGAGACCTCCATTTCCGCATCGTCCCCTTCGGCAGCACTATCGTTGGAGTAAAACGCCTTGCATACGGTCGTTTCGCCGGCCGCGTTTGCCTTGGCTTCGTCCACCACCGCCCGGGCGTGGTGTTGTCGGGAAGCCCCGCCCTCGCCCCCTTCCTCTCCCTCTTCCTCGCCGCGTTGGTCCTTTAAGTCAGTGGCCTCACCACGGGCACCAAACGGCTTCTTCTGACGCCAGTTTTTGTAGCCTTGTCGGAATTTGTTTGCTTTCCGTTGCAGCTCGTGGGGGCCGGCCTTCGTGAGGGTGATGGCGCCGTCGTCCTCGATGTTGACCTGCATGAAAATGGGTAGGGAAGGAGGGAAAGGGATTTCAGCCACGAAAAGCGTGATTTGGAGGTAGGCGTCGTGAAAAAAGATGGGTGGGTTGGAGCGTAAGAAAGGAGGCGGTGATATGCTGATTGTGTATATAATACACACTTGTAAAGTGGGGCAAGCTCGTTATTAGGAGAAATGTTGACACACCTATTCGATTAAATAATGGGAGGCAAAAGAAAATGATCTCTATGACTGTGTTTTGCCACCGAACATAATGCACACGACACCCCTCCCCTTCCTGACAGTCGTGAGACAAGCTGCAAGAGCATACACACGGCTTAACTTACATCGATAGTTGGGTGGGGGATGTGCAAGTCCAAGGCGTCCAAATCCATGTTCCATTCGGGATCAACGCCCTCCCGCTTTGGTATTTCAGGTATCGTTATGTCTTTGGTGACGGCCATGCTACAGGGGCGGGGGTTGTGGAATGATGGAGGTGGTGAGAGATCGAGGTTGCCCGGGAGCCTTTTCTTTTGCTTTTCGTGCAACCAGATGGCGACTAACTGAGAAGACCGGGACAAATATGCGTTGCTGTGGTGGTATCGCGGTGTGTCAATGTGTAGGGGGCAAGCGGACGCGTGCGTCACAGAGGCGCTAGTAGCCACTGGCGTCGGGTGTCGTCCGCCGGGAGGCGAGGCCGACCCACCAGCGCTTGTCTTGACCACGAGCGCCGGTGTCGGCCTGGCCGCGGCAATGAGGCTAACAAGATGTCCTGGTAGAGTGTGAGGTGTACTGATGACTGCAGAGGTCATCTTTAAGCGCGAGTGCAAGATGAAACACACACGTGACGGCTGCCGAGTAATCGTCATAGCTACCGGGCCAGTTCGCAAAGCGGGAAGACAAACATTGGGAGTGAAGAAGGGCCGGGGATAGAATTGGATGAATAAGACTCACGATTGAGAACGAAGCAGGAAGAGCTCTCAATAAAGATGGACTTGGAATGCTACCGGGCGTGCAAAAATGACATCTTTGCAATCGAGGGAGCCCACTCTCTCTCGGCTCGGATAGATGTCCAGCCCAGCCTTCGAGGGCGAGGGATCGGCACGGTCAACGTTCCCCACCACTTTAAAGCCTTACGCGTGTAGAGAAATAATCACGTATCACATAAAATACGTTTAAACCATTTTGGGAGTCCATTTTGAAGGCGATTTATAAGGCATAGGAGCACATTTATTTTCCAAGCGTGTAATTGATACCAGCAGGGGGTGAGCAGTGGGTTCAAGGAAAATTTCACAGGGGAGACCTCCCTGACGACAAGCGCGCACAAAGCTCTCCAAAGACACGAAAGTTGCTCTAGGTGGCTGCCCACCAACCTTTTGTCTGTCTCCAATCGAGGGCGGCGTAGCTTGTGAAATTGAGTTGGGGAAGTTGCAAGCGGCAACTATACCTTGTTTGCATTCCTCGCCCTCTTCCTCGTTATTGCCTTCATTGAAAAATGCGTTCGGAGTTCTGCTGGCCCAGGTACAATTATTGTCAATGTCTTATCTTGGATAATAGTCACGACTATGACTTCTCCCGGCGTGACAGGTCTGGGGTGATGAAAGAGAAGTCTCGTGATGGTCAGTAGTTTGAGTTTAGTCGGTTGGGCGGGCCCCATGAGTGGGTGACATTGCCGAAATTGCTTATATCTTTGTATTGGATATGATATGGTTTTGATGTAGCATGGTGTGACAGGCGAAGATGCTTTGGGAGGGTGGGGGGTTCGCGCGGGAACAGGCGGCATTTTGTGTGAAGGCGAGAGAAGTATTATGGCGGTGTTGTTGGAGTGTATTCCGTAATGGTGAATTTGAAATCGACTGTTTGCATTCAAGTGGAGGCGAGGACAAAGTTGGAGGGTGCGGTGGGTTTGATGGTTTTTTGTTGTTGTTGAGTGTTGTCTGAAAGCCAGTGTCTGCGAGCGTTCTGCCGTATGCGACGGTCGTGGCATTGATGTATTTATATCGAGCAATTCAGCTACGGTGAGCGGACGACTCTATAGGTGGCAGTCCTAGAATTTGGCACTGCAGCTTCAGCGCCGCACATGCATTCGATTGCCTACGGGGTGATCGTAGGAATTTTGGCGAGTCCGGTGTTGCGTGCGTGGGTTGTGGGTTTTAGATGCCTGGACTATGGCGAAGCAGTGGTGCGGTGGTGCTGAAAGTCGTAGGAGTGGAAGGAGGAAAAGATGGCCAACGAATGGCAGGGAGGGATGAGCGGCGACGGTGGTGGTGCTGCGGGAGCTCTGGAAATAGAAATCTGAGGCTGTGGCCACGCTCACCAAGGCAATGCCGATATCATGATGAGGGAAATCCTCCCACCTTCTTCGCTTGCATACATAGACCAGTCTGCTTTATTCGGAAAGAATCGAAATAAGCAGGAAATTATTTTGACTTGAGGCTTGCCTCGCATTGCCTTCACTTGCGGGTGGGGGTAACGGAAGTCTCATTGGCGATACCCGGAGGATGGCCTGTTCGCGGCCCCCTCGCAATTATGACTTGTCTTGAGTGCCCACACGCAGGTGAACCAACCACACGTACCAACACGCATACCTCATACAGCTATACGAGGGTTGTTACTACAAGATCTAATCGCGTGCCAACATTCAGATCCCTGGGCCAGCAAGCAAGCGAAGGAAATCGCCATCTATTAGCTACCTCCTACCCCACCCACCGCACTACATCTCTCAAGAAACATGAGGCTGAGCGGCGCAGGCGTGAAGCGCTTCTGCAATCCTGTCAAGTTAACTTTTACTGAATGGGGGAACTGGGAGCCTGTTATTCTGGAGGCGGTGGGGAAAAGGAAGGCATTGCTAATGACGGTGAGGGGAGCGAGGGAGTTTATCCGACATTTAGGTATGTGTAGCACTCCACTCACAAATTTATTCACACGTATGTCTAACACATAATAGTATCCGCAAGCTGAGGCCTCAGATGGTCTCTTTTCCAACCTTCGCGCCGTCCTCGGCGAGGACAAGATGCTGTGGGTCGCATGCCCGGAGCTTCCTGACATGAATGAACACAGAGGGCTGCACCGTCGGATACGGAATTTTGTGCGGGATAGGGATGATTTCGTGATTGTAGCTGTAGGAGGGGGCAGTGTGTTGGACTTGGCGAAGGTCATGAGTCTTGCACGGAGCCAGATGGATTTTGAGGATGTCTTCACGGAGCGCATCGCAAGGGGGAAGAGGATTGATAAATTGCGGCACGTGCCTGTGATTGCCGTACCCACGACAGGTCCGTTTATGCTTGTGACATCATCCAAGAGCAACATAGATGGCTCCCTCCTCGTTTCCATTTAAAAACATCTTCCTCGCATTCCTTATTTCTTTCAACCTTCACCTTGCCACAGCGGGGACAGGATCGGAAGTCACTCCCTGGGCGGCCGTGTGGGACACCAAGAAGAAGAAGAAGTGGTCGGTGCAAGGGCATAGCCTGTGGCCGGAGGCTGCCATATTAGATCCCTCTCTCTCTGCGTCCTGCCCGAGGGAGGTCACGAGAAACAGCGCGCTGGACGCCCTGAGCCATTCCCTTGAAGCCCTGTGGAACGTGAATCACAACCCAATCTCCGATGTTTTGGCCGTGGCTGCCGCGAAGGGAATCATGGCCCACTTGCCCACCATCCTCTCGCAAGATGAGCGTGATGGCAGCGATTGCGACCGGGAAATCGTCCAAGCACGCATCGGCCTCTCCACAGCCTCCCTCCGCGCAGGTCTCGCTTTCAGTAACACCGAAACTGCGCTTGCGCACGCCATCTCCTACCAAATTACGATCGAACAAGGCGTGAAGCACGGAGCAGCTTGCTCTTTCTCCCTTCCCAGAGTGATGCAAATGGCACTGGGGCAGCAAGACCCGAGTCGGGACGCATTACTTCACGATATTTTTTCGGACATGAAAGTGGCCGATGCGCTGGCTGGAAGAAGTGTCAGGCAGCCGTATGAGTATCTAGAGAGATTTTTGAATGAAGAAGCAGGGGTATCCACAGCGCTAGAGGACTATGGTATTGCGGGCGAGAAGGACTTTTCGGAGCGAGTGAGGGAGGCTTTATGGCATCGGAGGGGGAGGAACTTCTTGTTGGCGGCTCATTTGAAGCGGTAGTGTGAGGGGGAGGGGGGGAGGAAGACGGCGAGGCATGTGCAGTTTTGTATGAGAGAAGTAGAAGTGTGGAGGGGGGAGGAGGAATGACGGAGGTGTTGATATGACGGCCATCTTCTGGCTCGCGATTTGTGAAAGAGTAATAGAATGAGTGGTCAAATTAGAGAAGAAGAAGAAGAAGGAGGAGTTGATGGAGAAGAAGAAGAAGAAAAAGATGTAGGCGAAGAAAAAGGACGGGAAGAAACAGAGAAAGACGGAGAATGCAACAGAAAGAGATGATGAAGTATGAAAAAGGAGACAGAAAGAAAGAAGATCAGGATGGAAGACGAGTAAGAAAGAAGGAGGCAGAAGAAAAATGGTAAGCAAAATAAAAATTATGATGAGAATTATGATGATGGTGATGGTTATATGAAAATGATGATAGCAGTTGCTGAAACCAATTGTAGAAACATCAGTCCTTTTGTTTCCACCCTTCTCTTAGTACTTGTCTTGTCAGGTTTCTACCCCAACACGATCCCACCCTCTCTTCCCTCCCTACTTCCCTCTCTCCCTCCCTCCCTTCCCCCTTAATCCAACTCCAGTTTGACCGACGTCCTGTCCGCCCACTGATAGTCCTCCGCCAATTTTCTACACGCCCTCGCATCCGGCACGAGCGGCACGCGCATCACGGCCAAAAACCCGCATCTAAGTTTCAGGAGCACAACGTATTCATCTTCCGGGTCGTAAACTGCCAAGGCCTCTTGTAACGGTTCTCTCGCCACAGTGTACTCAAAATCGTCTTCTAGGACCACACTGATGAATTCACCCCAGGTCAAGAAGTGGATGAGGACGCTTCGCTCTAGCGGGCGCCCTTTCGAGGTGATGGGGCGGGCGATGAAGAGGTCGTGGGCCGTGGCGGTAGATTGGACAAAAGCAAACCCTCTGCCTTGCTTGTCGTAGTGAGCTATGGTGTAGGGGCCGAGGTGGAGACGAATCTTGCAGAGAAGTTTGCAGGCGATATCTTGTCTGTCGAAGTTCAGAGGGAGAGGGAAGGTGCTGGCTGTAGCTCGTGTGGCGGCAGGAAAGGAGCTGGTATCGGTGGATGGAGGGGAGGCAATGTCCTCGTCATAGATAGCTTTTGATTCCACAGAGGCGGTGCTAGTACTAGGTGTTGAAGTATTATTGCTCTTGCTCTCATTGAGGCCTGCCTCCTCTTCATCAGCTCCTCCCTTTAACTCGGCACTTGCCAACACCTCGGCTGCCACTGCCATGGCCCTCAAGGTCTTCCATTGGGCACATTCGTGTTTATGCCCTAGCTTCCAATCCTGCGTTTGATGCACTCGCCCACAGTAACGGACAGTTTTGCATTGTGCACAGCTTGCAAGCGGGGTGGAACTGCTGCCGTCGGTCACCGGGCAGGAGGGCAAGTGACATTTGCGCTTCGTGGCGGAAGCGTCGGCGTCCTCGGCCAGGGGGGCATATTGCAGATCAACTTCGAAGAGTACGGTGATGCCTTGCTTGTTGGGCTGAATGTTGGATCTGTTGGAGGTTTTGCAAGCGCTTTCGGTGGTGCTAGTAGAGGTGGACGACATGAGCTCCTCTGTGAGCTTCAGGCCCCGGGCCAGCTCTGATTCGAGGGAGGAGGCTGGCAATGGTGACGGTGTAAGGACTGCGGATGAGGAAGGTGACAAGGAGTACGACGCCTCCGGCTTCTTTTTTGTGCCTGTAGGCATGGCTGTAGGGTGCCGTGATGTGTGTAGTGAGAGTGTGTAATGGATGCTCGTATGCGCCGGAACTGACTGGGGAAATTCCTGGTGCTGGCGCTTTTACAGTACACCCAGCATTCCATAACCATGACAACCCCTCAAATCTCTGAATGGCCGTGATACGCTTGTCTTCGTCGTTTCATTGCGCCGGGTATGTCAGTCAAGGCCAACTGGGTGTGGCTAGACGTAGACTCCTCCGTGCTTCGATCCTTCCCTACCCTAACCAACAACTATCTTATCCTCATCACACTCTTACCTCAGACAGCATCTTATACTACACTATCTGCTTCCCCTACAACACTAGGGTTGAAAGCTAGGGCGCCTTTCTCAAGGCAGATGGCGCCGCCGCCTGCCCTCGGTTCTCCTACTCCGGCTTTCACCAACATGAAGGCCAGCTACGGCACCGTCCCAGTCCAGCAACTTACGTACGCTCCGGTCCACGAAGATGATAAAGATGTCGAAGCTGTGCGTGGTTCGGCGCTCGACGCCCCCGCAGCTGCTGCGGCACTCAAAATGGACGCTGTCGGCCCAACAACGACGATGCACAAGAGGCGCTGGGTGCCAGGATGGGCCTACTTGGCCGTGTTTGTACTACTTTATTCGGCCAACAACGCAGTCCTTGCAGGGCTCATGGCTAAAGGGTATGTTTCGCGTGAGCGTGATGCGTTTAAGGGTGTGTGTTTTGAACATTCCTTTCTTGTCTGGACCTAATCCTTTCCCTTTACACACAGCTACCCCTACACCATCTGCAACATCATGTGCATTGGGAACCTCGTCGGCATTTTGACTCTCTTCCCCGTCTTCTACCGCCAACTTAGCTGGACGAACCTCCGTCAGACCACCTGCGTTCAATGGGGATGGATACTGCTTGGCTGCCTCCTTGCTAATGTCCTTGGTTCCATGGCCTACCTGCAGGGTTTACGGCTTACTAGTGTGCCCGCCCGTGCTATGACGGGAAGATTGGAAAGCGTTGATTTTTTGATGGCGTCTGCGTGGTTTTTGGGGGAACGGTACGGAGGGTGGGTGCAGGTGAACGCGTTGCTCACTGTGGTAGGAGTTGTGACCGCTGTAGCCTTCCCTCTGGTGGTCCAGCATAACCCGATGGAGGGAAAGGTGGGATATGTGTATCTAGTTCTGGGTGGATGGGGATATACATTGTCGCTTTTGATCACGAAAAAGTACTTGGTTTCTCTTCCCGTGGGCCTTCTCTCCCTATTTAAGCTGTCGTTGGGCACCATCCTCTTTCACTTCCTCTCCGTCTGGCAATACGGACAAATGGATATGCCCTCCCTCGCCTCCTCAACCTCTTTCCCCTACTTGTACTATCCGTCCAGCCTCCTTCGCACCATGTTGTGGTATGCCCCTCTTTTTGTCACGTCCACACAAATTTTGTGGCTCCGTGCTTTGAAGCTTTGTCCTCCCTCCGTTCTCTCTATTGGTATGAATGCTAATTTCATCGTAACAGTGTTGATGGGTGGCGTTATATTAGGGAAATGGCCCACGATGGGGGAATTGGTGGGGGGATCTTTTATTTTAATTAGTATTGTCAGCGGGATGGCGGAAACTTTGCTAAATGAAAGGGGGAAGGACGGGGAGAAGGAGGGAGGGAGGAGGGAGAGAAGGGGGAAGAGGCACAAATTGAGGAGAGATAAGAAGGTGGTTGGAGGCGAGGAGGTGGGTGAAAACCCGGAAGGAGAGAAGGATGACGGTTGGTATAGCGATGAGGAGGGAGAAGGAATGTTATTGTTGAAGAGACCGCATTTCCAAGCCTGTCACATTGAACAGGACTCCTTGTCTGTCGGATTCGGACCGCATGGCATAATGTAAATTGAATTAAGGGGGTGGAGAGAAAGCGAGGTAGAACCCTGTACATCAAGTTTTTTTTGCCTGTAGAAATGGACACGATTTACCTAAGGCAAGGAGCGAGTCTCACGGCAGCCGATACTACCTATGTGTTCATTGCCCCTGTACATGGAACCCCAATGCTCAGAGACATAGTAAATAGAAGAGATTTAGAACACTTTTCGTTCACGCTTTATTTCGGAAGGCTAGGGCTGCTTGCCTTCCTTGTACCCTTTCTTTTATTCTTTTTGGCCTTTCTTACACGAGCTGTGCACGCCTTTATCTAGAACGATCGCTATTAATGCATGAAGATCGTGGTCAAGCTCCTCTGAGAGTCACGAACCAGCCCACATCCGTCTGAAGTCACACATCGAAAGACCCTATATAGGTTGGCATCCGGTGGAGTCCACCTTTCCGTCGGCAGTTGAAAGCTCAACTTGCTGGTGCCTTCTTGCACATGGCTGGCTGGTCACATCTACTACTCTCGATGACTGCGCGTTCTCACCCATCCCTCCTCCCTCTTCTCTTTCACACAGAATGAAAGTTCCCAGCTTTGTTCTTCTGAGCGCATCTACGGGTAAGTGTTTCGAAAATGGTGTGTGGAACTCTGCTTGTGGTCAGGAGTGTAGAGAATGACGATGGAGGAACCAGACACTGGAGGGCACTGTGTCCCTTTAGCCTTCATTCACCTGTGTACACACATAAAACATCCCCACACACATGCACAAAGCTTCTGCATTTGTCGCGCCCGCCTACCACAGCGCCCGTCTTGCCGCCGCCGCCGCCATCACACGAAGCAGCAGCAAGTATCGCACAATGTCCTCCTCCAGCAGCAATGGGCACGGGCGTGGTCCCTCCATGCTTTTTCAGCGGCCCAAGGTGGCCAATGATGTGACGGAACTGATTGGTAACACGCCCTTGGTGCGTTTGAACCGCGTGACGGTCGGGTGCCAGGCAGAGATTTTGGCCAAGCTGGAGTCTATGGAGCCCTGCAACTCTGTGAAGGACCGCATTGCTTACAGGTAAAAGGAATAGCATGACAGCAAGAAGTGGTAGAGCTACTACAGAAAAGGCGCAGAGTCCTATATATTCGAGCGCAGATCATTTTCGACAAAGCACTAATTTAAACTTTCCTCCTTTCCCCCATTCCCTCCCTCCCTTCTTCCCTCCTTCCATCCCTCCTTCCCATTCTCCCTCCCTCTAGCATGATCACCGAAGCCGAGAACCGCGGAGAGATCAGTCCCGGCAAAACAGTGCTCGTGGAGCCTACCTCGGGTAACACAGGCATTGGCCTGGCCATGGTGGCGGCCGCCAAAGGATATGAATTGATCTTGACCATGCCGGAGAGCATGTCGATGGAACGCCGTGTGTTGCTCAAGGCTTTTGGGGCGAACCTGGTGCTGACCGTAGCCAGCAAGGGCATGAAGGGTGCCATTGCTAAAGCCCAGGAGATAGTGGACTCCCTGGGGGATAAGGGCTATATGCTGCAGCAGTTCGAGAATCCTGACAACCCAAAGATTCACCTAGAGACGACGGGGCCTGAGATTTGGACCGATACCGATGGGGAGGTAGGCTCCCTCCCTCCCTCCCTCCTTTTCCTGACCCCATAACTTCTTTTGACAAACTATGTTGGGTCTTCAGGGATGGAGCGACAAGCGTCTGCAATTGAAGACGGTACCTGGCATCAATGAGAGGGAGTTTCTAACTCTTCATCCCTCGCCCCTTCCCTCCCTCCCTCCCTCCCTCCTCTCCTCTCACTCGTCTAGATCGATATTCTCGTTGGCGGGGTCGGCACCGGCGGGACCATGACGGGATGCGCGCAGTACCTTAAGTCTAAGAAGAGCACTTGTCAAGCCATTGCCGTCGAGCCCCGCGAAAGCGCCGTCTTGTCCGGGGGTCAACCAGGTCCCCACAAAATCCAAGGGATCGGCGCGGGCTTCGTGCCTCAAAACGCTGACATGACTTTATTTGATGAAGTGCAGCAGGTATCGAGCGAGGAGTCGATTGAGATGGCGAGGGAGCTGGCGAAGAAGGAAGGGCTGTTGGTAGGAATCTCGTCGGGCGCGGCCGTCACGGCCGCCATCCGGGTAGGATCCAGGCCAGAAAATGCGAACAAGAAGATTGTTGTGGTCATTCCCTCGTTCGGAGAGAGGTATCTGTCGACAGCCTTGTTCCAGAATCTTTGGGATGATGCCGCGAGAATGTCCGTCCAGGATTGCTAATCATTTTGGGATTGCTAATTGTATTAGGAGTGCTAAGATGACGGACGAGATGTAGAGGAGCGAACGGGGAGCAAAGGAAGGTGAAAAGGTATATTTGATGGTTGTGGCTGTCTCAATCATGGGGAGAGGAGGGGGGGAAGGAGGGAGAGAAGGAAAGAGGGAGGGAGGGAGGGAGGAAGACGAGTGACGGTCGATCTATATTTATTTTAGTCGCACTTTCGGCCAGAGAGAAAGGGAATGGAAAGCTCAGACACGAAGAAAGGAAAGAAATTACATCGTCAAAAATGCAGAGAGCCACGGGCAGGTAGATCGCCAACGTGCAACGCCTGTATTTACGTTCTTATCGGTGTCGTTTATGGCTCGATGGGTTATACATTGACGCTTGTTTCTGGGGTCTGCACGGTTGAGAGCTGGGATTTCTCCCACCTTTGGGTATATAGGTTCATACATAAAATTACATCGCCTTTTACGCCTTTACGGATTTAGGTGATTGTTCGTCTTTCTGTTCCCGACTGCTGCGCATCCCCATATCCTCTCTTCCTTCCCCGCCACATATTTATATATTGACTGTATATCTGGAAAAGTCTCTTACAATCACTTACGCTCAACACCTGATATAACATGCAGACCTCCTTATTTTCTCGATCCATGCCTCAACAGCACTGAACGCGAGGCCCCCACGCTACCTCCTCCCCCCCCTCCTCCCAGCCGCCGTCCTCCCCCTGGCAGCTCCTCTACTGCCCCCACCTCATCCTCATGATCATCCACAAGCACTACTGTTTCCTCCTGTCCTGCCTCTTTCTTCCCATCCTCATTCTTCTTCATCTCCTTGTTATCAAGGCTACACAAATCAATAAAATCCCTGTCCTCCACTGCAGGTCGCGGCATGGCATTTCCCCCTCCACCCTCTCCTCCTCCTTCTCCTCCTCCTTCTCCTCCTGCTCCAGCTCCTGCTCCTGCTACTGGCGCTCCTGCTGCTGCTGCTGCTGCTGCTCCTCCTCCTCCTCCCGACCATCGATTTCCTGCCTGTGCCATATTGAGCACCCGCTGCGACTTGCCATTCCTCTTTCCATTTCCACCTTCTCCACCTCTTTCACCAGCGACGACGTTACCAGCGGCCGTACTGTTATTTTCAGCACCGCCACCTAGAGCAGAGGCCGCAGCAACAGCAGCTGCAGTCTTCCGTCGCACGGTGGCAAACAATGCCTCCATCTCTTCCACTCCCAGTTCCATGTCATGCCTTCTTGTCTTCCCCTGCTTCTTTACTGTCGACAACACTCCACTTTCCCCCCCCGCTGCCGCCATCTTGGCCTGCCTCATCCTTTCCACCTTCTCCTCAATCGTCCCTCTCACCACGAACCTATGAATAAAAGTCGGCTTGGTCTGCCCTATCCTATACACGCGGTTCACGGCCTGTGCCTCCGTCGCCGCATTGAACACCGGCTCCAACAAAAACACGTGATTCGCTTCCACCAACGTCAGACCTTTCGCCCCGCTCTTCAGATTCAACAACATGCATTGCACCCTCTCCTCCTCTCTAAAAATTCGCCTTGCCTTCCCGGCCGTCCGTTCCCCCTTCAGTCTCACGAACTCCACCCTATTCTTACTCAAAGCCTCTTGCACTAAGTCAAGCATCTCGTCCCATTCCGAAAATATCAAACATTTATCTTCCCCCGGTAACTTCAAAACCTCGCTTACCAACGCCGTGATCTTCGTTCCCCAACTCCCATACACTTCACAACTTTCCTCCTCGTCCTCATTCTCGTCCTCTTCGTCCTCATCCTCTCCAGCCTTTGCTCCCTCCTCCATCACCACCATCCCCTCTTCCTGCTCCTTGCCTCCCCCACCCACCCCCTCTGCGCGCGCCACGTCCTTCCGGTGAAATCTCCTCCGACATTTCGGGCAGCTGTTCTGAGATCGTTGTCCCATAAGTCCCTTCAAACACGCCTCGCAGAAATGATGAGCACAAGGCAAGACCATCACGGGCTTCTCGACCAAACTCTCGAAACACACCGGGCACTCATGTCCGTTCTCTTCGTCCCCTTCTTTCTCATTCTCCTTCTCTCCTTCCATCCCCGCCCCACTGCTGCGGTTGCTGTTGCTACTGCTACCACTACCACCACTCTTCGCAGCAGTGGCTTCTTTTTCCAACATCGCCGCTTTTCGTGCAGAAGCTGCAGCTGCTGCTGCCCTAGCCTCCACGTTCGCAATATTCTTCAGATACTGCAACTGTTTTTTCCTCTCGTTCAACTCCGATTCGTACATCGCCACCTCCCTTCCCATCTCCTCCCTCTTCAACCCTACTTCAGACGGGAACACCACCACCTTCCTCCTGTCCACCGACAGATGACGCATATCCTCCCCCTCCTTCGCCAGCTCCATCCGTATGGCAGAGCAAGCCACTTCATCCAATTTACTCAACAAATTATACCCGGAGTTCCAAAACCTTCTCGCAGTCTTTCTCTCTCTCTCCAGCAATTCAGTCCTCTTGCTCTCTAGCATCGCCTCCCCCACCACCTGACCCCACATCGGGTCTTCATCCTTGCGCCGGGCCGCCTCTTTTTTCAACCACGGTAACAACAGGGTGTACAGCACTTGATGAGCCTCACACGGGTCCTTGTATGCATTCATACTCACTGCTCCTTTCCACACTTCCAGCTTCTTTCCCCCTGGCAAGACCACCACCTCCGTCCCTGCTGCCGCCTCAGCCCTCGCGGCCGTTAATCCACTTACCTGGCTGTTTCCTTTCTTGCGGTACGTGTAGAGCTTCCCCTCGTACGCCGTCATGTGCTTGTCAAGTTCACAAATCGCGCAGGCTGGGCCGGTCTTCCCCCAGTCCTTGCGGCATACCCCACAGGTACTATTTCTCTTGATTTCCTGCTCTGAAGGCGTGTCCGTCAGTACCGTGCCCAACAACGCCTTCAATTTCTTCCGTGACTCCTCAAGATCCTCCATACGTGTTTTGAGCGCCATCAGTAAGCCATCATAACCCTGAAAAACAGGGAATCCCCCCTTATTCGAGCTCGTTTTCAGCCGCCTCAATAACTCCTCTTTCGGGTCAAGCACTTGCCCCTTCCTCATCAACTGACCAAGCGTCCACTCCCACCACGTTATCGGCCATCGCCCTTCCTCCCTCCGTACCTCTCCCACCTCCTTTTGCAACCCTTCGACCGTCTGGTGGGCACTGAGGTAGTGCTGCCGGTTCGCGCAATGCAGCAATTTGGCTAAGTTACACTCTCGTCGGGTCACGGCCCGTGTCCGCGTGTTCAACCACGCTAACCTTTCGGATAACGGCAACCAGCGCACGTCTGCATAAGGCATAACAATGCTGCTGCTACTATTGTGATTGTTGTCATTGATACTGTCCAAGGCTTCCTCGTCCTCGTCCTCCCCTCCTCTTCCTCGTCCTCGTCCTGGTCCTCCTCCTTCTCCTCCTCCTCCTCCTTCTCCTGCTGCTGCTGCTGCTGCTGCTGCTGCTGCTGCTGCCTTTGGTCCTGATACCGGTGATGACGGCGGAGACACCAGTGCAGAGGCAGATAAAGCACCCCCAGTCTTCCCCCTTCCCTCCCCCCCTCCCTGCATGGCCTCAAACACCTCTCGAAGGTTGGTTGTGACATGGAGGATCTGCAACGGGTCTACTTCAATCTCCGCCGCCAGGAACTCCACCCTCGCTCCCACCCTCCCTCCCTCCCTCTCTTCCTTGACGTCACCCATCACACTTAGTACCTCGAGCTTCCACGTCTTGGCCGCAAACATATTGAAACCCGCAATGGTCCTACACCCCTTCCCCTCCTCCCCTCCCTCCCTCCCTTCCTCCGGCATCACTTTTCTCAAATCAAACACGCCCACCTCCACAAACACCGCGCCCTCCGGAGAACTACATGCAAGCAATCGACATTCCCCCGGCATCCGTACCCTTTTTTCCTCCCTCCTTCCTTCTTCCTCCAAAGGCCAAAATCGCATGCCAATCACTTTCTTATTCCCTCCCTCAAAGGTCACACTTGCCCACAACGGCCTCTGCTTGGACGCAACCCAGCTATAAGTACTGCTGCTACTACTGCTACTAGTATCATTGATCTTGCCACTAACCTTTCCCTTGGCGTTGCCAACCACTGACGCGACATCCTTCTCAAAATTTACCAACCTCTCTCCTTCCATCTCCCACCATAAACTTACCACCGGCTGCTGCTCTTCTTCCCTTCTTCCCTCCCTCCCTCCCTCCTTTCCTTTCTTGCACCCGAACCTGGGAGCCCCCGTCAAATGGCTAGCTCCTCCTAAAGACACAGGTCGTCGATTTCCCTCGGCGATCAACAATGCCTTCTCGTAAAAGCGGGCAGATTCAGCCAAAAAGCGATCCTGGCCCAATAATACCGCAGTGACATTGCTACAATCACTACTACTACTATTGCTACTCTTACTACTTTTACCACTATCGCTGCTGCTGGTGGTGGTGGTGGTAGTGGTGGTAATATTGATAGGATCGCTCCCTTCTTTCCCACCACCTTCCGCCACGGGCATCGTCGCCTTATTCTTTCCCTTCCCCTTCCCGTTCTCCGCACTCCCCCTTCCTTCTCCTCCTCCTCTTTCACCACTATTCTTCCTCGCTCCCTCCCTCTCCTTCTTCCATATCTCTGCCTGAATCCGTGCCACCGCTCCAAGGCCACTCAAGTGCATCAGCAACAGCCTTTGCGCCTCTTCACATTTCAACTTCTCTTCTTCAACCAGCTTCTCATGGATCTCCATCATCGTCATCACCCCCTTCCCCTGCCTCAATCCTCCTAATCCCCCCGCGCCAATCTGAGGGTGACAGCATGCCTGCCGTAATCTTAGCAAAGGCGCCGCGCACGTCTCCAGTGCAGCTGTGACTTTCTTCCCTCTTCTTCCTCCTTCCTGCGGCTGCTGTAGGCGCTTGATCCTCGCGACCACCTCCCGTACCTTATCGATGCATTCTTGGTATTGAGTGCGATAATACGCTTGTTCAACATGCGAGAAATTAAGGTGCTTCGTACGTTCCGTCTGGGGAGGGAGGGCAAGCTGATCAACCACAGACTTCTTACTGGTACGCCACATAATCTGGGAGAGGAGGGCGTGTAGACGGGAGGCAGCAGCCGGATCACCCTTTTCATGGAGTATTTGAATAGCATGCCGCCACCAGGGACGGCGGTCATAAGGGGAAGCTTGGAGGAAAAGGAGAAGACCGTACAGGTCGTCCAATTGCCCTTTCCAAATTGGGGTGCCGGAGATGCACCACCGATGGACAGTCTTAAGACGAAGAGCCATCTTGGCGGCAGAAGCGGTAGATGTTTCGATCATTTGAGCTTCATCCAGACAGACCCGCCACCATATCACCGAGGCCAGGGGAGAAGGTGTGACTCGGTATTTTTTCCGGTTGCGGAGGGTGCGGGCGGCGTCGGAGGGGGCGAGGGAAGGGGGGAGGAAGCAGGAATCGGTATGTCCCAAGTCTTTGGTAAGCACGTCGAAGGTAGTAAGGACAATATCATATTCATTTCCTAGTACATCTGGATTCAGCAGCCGTCGTTCCTCCCATTTATCACTTCGGCTTGTGTCGGCCACCCCTCTGTATGTCACGACCCGGAGCTGCGCATCGCCGTCCTGGATGCGGTTTTTGAATTCCTCCTCCCATTGCTCGCAGATCAGTTGAGGAGTGACGATCAGCGTAGCAGACACAGGAAGGGGGCATTGAAAGCGACGGAGACCGTGGCAGACTTCACAGGTGTAGGAAGGTACGGCCTCGGCAGCGGCAAGGGTAGGGAAGCCCGCGCAGTGGATGTGGACCCACTGCTTGCACTGGTTGCAGTTGATCCAGTGCATGTACTCCTTGTTTCGACGCACATCCCGCCCGCAGGGACATACATGCTCCGCCATGTCCGCTCCGCCCTCCTCCTGGTTCGCCTCCCTTTCATCTTCTTCCCCACACCCTTCATTCACCAACCCTCCCTCCCTCCCTCCCTCCCTCCCTCCCTCCTCCTCCTCCGGCTTCCGGTGCATGAGCACCAAGGCCATGACCTCAATAGTCTTACCGAGGCCCATTTCATCCGCCAAAATACCACCCTTGATATTCCCAGGCTCCCACGAGGAAGAAGAAGGCCGCGTCACGGAAAGCGCCACGTTGACAGGGTTGTAGTAGACAAAGGAGCAGATGGGGAGGGAGACCTTGACCCACCCGTGAGCTAGCCCCTCATCAGAGGACGAGGGGGCCAGAGCAAGACCATCTACAGCTGCAGGACGGGTGTTGAAAAAGTTTATGCCCTTCTCCCGGCAGATCATCCAATCGACGGCATCCTGTTGGTACCGCCGCAATATCACCTTCAGCCCGGGGACAGGCCGCACCTCCCCTCCCTCCCTCTCTCCCTCCTCCTCCTCCCCCAGTGCCCTGTCCTTGCTTTCTTCCACGCCCCCACCTTGCAGCAGCGGCTGCTGCTCCTGCAGCTTTTTGCTCGTCAAATGAAATGCCTTATACTCCTCTAAGCACCGATACAAGTCCGCAGGATCAAAAGGAACGATCTTCCCCTGTACCTCGTCATCCTTCCCTCCCTCCCTCCCTCCCTCCCCTTCTCCATTGGTGTTGCTGTGTCGATAGAACAAAGAAAGTTCGGGAACAATGCGGGGAAAGAAGAGTTCAATCAAGCGACGGAGGCGCTTCAGGTGGACAGAGAGGACGGGTGGCTCGTTGGAGGGGAGGGCAAGGGAGAGCGCGCGAGTGGTAAGGTAGATGTCGAGGTGAATGGCTTTTGCGTCACTGATTGCCTATAGGGTGGGAAGGTGGTTGAAAAGGCAGGGAAAAAGGTAAGGACGGAAGGGAGTTAGGTCAGATGTGGTGCTCTCCTCGATATCTGAGGGAAAGACAGAAGTGGCGTCGCAGAGGCAGCAGGTATAAACCCCACCCTTGGTTAGCAAACGCCGATAGGAACTCGCATTCCCCTTGCAGAAATACCAGGGACTCCATCGTCTTCGACTTTAGCAGCGCCGCTATTCCCACGAAACCCTCCCCTCCCCCCATCCCTCTCACCTGCCCAGCCCCCTTCCTCCCTCCCTTCCATACCTCATAATAAGCCAGCGGCGGCGAGGCCTCACACATGTCCTGAAGCACAGCCAATGCTTCCGTGTCCTTTACCCCCAGCAATTCCACCGCGTCCCCTTCCAAAATCAAGGCTGCCATGTCCTCTGCTGGCGAGACCCGGAAGGTCCGACGGGCGAATACAGTGGCAGGAATGAGGGTTACTGCCAGCGGTTGACCTGTGCATGATCCAGCTTCTGGTATGTAGAAAGATTGTCGGCGCAATAGTAAGGCCCGAGTGGAGGTGTCGGAGGGAGGGAGAGGAAGGGCGATGCGGATTTGAGCTTGGAAATCGTCGGGTACTTCAATATCGGTGGTCTCGTCGTCGTTCTCAGGGAGGACCATCCGCCGGCCTTCTCGATACAAACGTCGGCGTTTCCGTGGTGCTGGAGCTTCTTCTCTCGTTACCCCTCTCCTTGCTTCTTCCCGCTGCTTTTTGGATGCTCCTGGTGGATTGTTCCTGGTGGAAGGCTGGCGCATGCGAGGGACATGGTGGCGACCACGACTGCGACGGCGGCCGACCTCCCCCTCCTCCTCTTCCTCTTCATCCTCTTCCTTCTCCTCTCCCGACCAGTCACTCACATCCATGTCCTCCTCCTGATTTTCTTCTTCCACAACGTCTTCCTCATCGTCCTGTATCCAGGCTATACTTCGCCGATCCCCGGCGCTGTATGCTCCTTCGACTTTGCCTCTCACCGCAGCAGTGGTAGCACAAACAGCAGCAGCATCCCTAGCCCCCGGCAGCACAAATAATTCCTCCTCCTCATTGGCATCCCGCACCGCCATGTCCAGGCGACCAAGGGTTTGTCGTTCCCTCCGGTCCACCCATTCGTTATGCTCATTGAGGGAGTTGACGCGCCGCGGCGTGGATTTTGTCCGCCCCATGGTACTTCTCTTATGAACTGGCCTGTGTTGTGTGATATGCGGTGCAAAGATCTGAAGTGGTGAACTACCACGTGCTGTATGATGAGGAATGTAGCAGTGTCGTGGGACCGTGGCTGAATGTCTAAGTGCGCTGCGTAAAGGTAGGAAAATCAGCTCCGCAAAGGGGCGTGATCTCTACGTGTTCAGCAAGTTGCTGTGTGACTCACGCTTTATCACTGGTATGGCCCGAATTCAGAGGCACTTAACTTCCTCCGACGCATCTTCGAGCCATAGTATAAGTCACTTTAAGGACAAGCTGATCGGCATTGATGGTGAGATCAAAGATATTATTATACCTTCAAACCTATATACCTTCAAACATGCACATATTTCTCTAACTTTACCTTTGATTGCCTTAATTCAGTGATAATAACTCCACCACAAACTGAAAGAACCAGCGCACAAAGTTATCCTTTATCTGCGTCGTCTTGTCCTCTCCCTCCACCTCCACCACCTGCCCCACCACGTCAAAAGCTGCTGTCGCAAATTCTATCCGCGCCGGCGTGGGATTCCCTAGCAAACCATTCGCTCATCTACAAGCCATCTGAGCCGAGGCATCAAGGTCCCCCTCCTGATTGCCCTGCCGCTCATCCACCTAGCACATCAAAGTCTTCGATGGCACTTGCCGCGTCTCAAACGGTAACACCTCTCCCCGCTTGGGCGAACCACTTCTGTCGCCTCGCAAATGAAGCTTCAAGACGATCCGCCGCTTTTTGACGCTGGCAAGGCTCTCGTTCCATCCGTAATCGAGGAGCTCGCGCATTACTTTAGTCCTCCCATTATCGTACACGCTTCAGCTGCACCAGCGACATATACTGCTGTTGTTGCTTCAGGCCACGCAATCCATCTCCCTTACTTTCCTTGACATCCTTGTCCTCGTTGTCTGCCATTTTGGTGGGCGATCCTCCACCATTCTTGACACCCGTACCTCCAACCCCCCCCTGCGATACTTACCCTTGTTTTGCCTCCGCTTCGCCAAGGCCTGCAATAAGAAGAGCACCCCTCACCCATCTCTTCCTGCCGCTTGTCCTTATCCTCGTCCTCCCTCTCCGCCTCCTGAAAATACTCCTGGAGTGAATAGGACGTCAGAGATGCCAGAGGTATGATCCGCAAATGGTTACCTTCACTTTCTCCTTTCCCCTCTAATCCCTTCTAGCCACAACGTTCAAAATCACTTCGCCATTATGGTGTCTTGTCGAACAGGGCATTGCCAAACGATCGAAGGTTCGGGTGGCTTCTCTCTGGGGGAGGTATCCATTCTGATCATCGTAGAATGAAGTAAGTTCGGCGACCCGCCGCATAAAAAGATTGGTCTAAATGTGCCATATATCTTTGCTTTGAACGATTCCTGTGTAGAATGAGCCGAGCATCACCTCAGAGTCGTCGAAATGAAAAAGATAGAGACGAGGGCGTCTCTTGGCCCGGTCACGGGCTGACTTTCTTGACGCCAGTTTGCTTATTGTGGTGGTGAAGTAGTGGTTGTAGAAGTTTTACTACCACTACCACCACTACTTCTACTGCTGCTGATGCTGCTCGCCCTTGCCGGTCCACGGCTCTCACGGCGACGAAGCTTGAGAAGGGGCCTCCCCGGATTTACCATGTAGGATGAATGCTTCGTCTTTGCTGCATTTCCCTTCTCCCTCCTCTACTCCTCTCCATTCTCCTTTTCCATACCCAGGCGATATTTTGGTAGAAAGCTTCGCACAGAAAAGGGGCGGTATTCGGCTACCCATTTGTCGTATTCCAGTACAGCCTGTACACAGGATCTTCGGAAGGCCCCGCAATCGTCCGCCATTTTCCTGCCGCCCAATCTCCTACCACATTGGTAGCACTGCTGTGCGTGCTGTTGAAAGTGGTGCTTCTTCATGCTGCTGCTGCTGCTGCTGCTGCTGATGATGCTGCTGCTGCTTCTGCTGCAGGGACATCCTACACCCGCGTGAACCGCTGCTGCTAACTGATACCTCCGCGTCCTCCTCCCGTAGAGAGGAAGGCGTATAAAAAGGATTTCTCCACTGGATCAGTCATGCAGCAGGGAGGGAGAAGAAAAAGTGGCGCTTACAGGCAAAATAGAGCCTGTGCGGTTGTGGTTATGGTGTAATCAGATCAGTATCAAGGGAAGGCTTTTAACTTGCTGCAGTCTGGATCAAGAAAATTCTTCTCACCCACCCAATATACTTATTTTCACATTAATAATGTTATTGCATGTTTTTTCTCACCTGCATGCCGTCCATACCACCAATCAACCAACATACACACCGTGCGTTCGTGCCGTCACAGGAAGGCGCAAGGTGTCCGCATGATTTACGGCAATCCAACGGCAACTCCTCTGCCTTGCTCTCACCATCGCTTGCCTTCCCTTCGCTTTGCCTCCCCACTGAAAGCACCCAAATAGGCATCTGTAGTTCAGGAAGCGGGAGACATGGCTGGCATGGCAAATAGTACTGTCTCGCTCTGACTCGATGCGCCATGATCCAGACAATGTGTGCGACGCGGGACACTCGAACTCGCACAATGTTGTAAAGAGCTTCGTCCTTATGTTGCTTCCATGCAAATGACGACCGCGCTGCCACTCCATTTCTTTTCTCGCGTCCCACTTAACTCTCTACCTCTACAACCACTCAAACATAAAACTTCAGGCACCCGCCTTCGTCTCTGATGATGATGGGGCTGCTTGGAGGAGGAAGGAGAAGAAGATGCAGCAGCAACACCATGCAGCGGAAGCTGCAGCAAGCAGTATCTCCCCTCCTGTTCCTGGCGCTGGTCCTATCCCTGGTCGCATCGTCCTGGGCGTCCGTCGTGGCCGGTCGGAAGTCGACGATAACGTCGGGACGGGGCTTGTTCGCCGCGCCCTTGCCAGGGGGTCGACTGCCGTCCAGCAGCAGCAGCAGCAGCACTGCGGCCTTCCAGAATCCTTGGCTCCCGCGGCCTATGTCAAGGCGGCAGCCTCAACGACCCATTACCAAACCCACCACGACCACCACCATGAGCGAACGCACCTCCGGGGCTGGGAGTGGGTTGCTCAAGAATTTGCAAGGTCTGTTCAAGGGGACGTCGATTGCTGGGGGAGGGAAGCAGCAAAAGCCGGTCCGTCTCCCCACTATCCAAGAAGTCCATCAAGCAATGCTTGCCCCCGAAGGCGCTCCTACCCGCTTGGCCCAGCTGATGCAAACAGACCTACCGGAGCATCCGGGATTAAAAAAGGGGGTGTTGCCTAATGGCTTGCGGTATGCTATCCTGAGGAATGCGGCGCCTCCGGGTCGGTTTGATGCTTTTTTGGAGATATTTGCGGGGTCGGCGGACGAGTTGGAGTCACAGCAGGGGATGGCGCACATTGTGGAGCATATCTCGTACATGGGCAGCCGGAAGAGGGAAAGACTGTTTGGGACTGGGTCGCAGACGAATGCCTTCACCGATTTTCACCATACTGTATATTTTGCGTGTTGTCCCGTGGACACCCTCAACTTGTTGGGGAGGCCGAGGCCGATGCTACCCATGGCCTTGGACGCGTTGTCGGAGGTGTTAGAGGCGAGATTCGAAGAATCTAGGCTGGAGAAGGAGCGGGCGGCGATTCTGAGTGAGATGAGCATGGTGAATACCATGGATTACCGGGTGGAGTGCCAAATTTTGTCGGCGCTGCATGCGGAGAATAAGCTGGCGTTGCGCTTTCCGATTGGGAAGGAGGAGGTGAGTGGACGGGATGGAAGGTGTGGGTGAAGGCGGCGGGTTGCTCCCCTCTGTTTGAGGCGTCACTATCAAGTTCTTACCTGGTTTACCCCTCTATCCTCCCTCTCTTCCTCTTCTCTAGCTTATCCGCGCCTGGACCCTTGAGGACGTCAAGACCTTCCACCGCACGCATTACCGCCCTGACAATGCCCACATTTACATTGTTGGTGATGTGGACGTCGGGCAAGCAGAAGAGATGATCCGGAAGCATTTCGGGCACCTCGAGCCAGGGGGAAGTAGGGAGGGAGGGAAGGAGGCCATGACATTGAAATTGCAGTCGCGACATTTCCCCCCAGTGACCCATTATTTCTCGGGAGGAAGGTTTGACCGATTTGCAGAGGCCACGCTCCCTGCCGAGCTTAAGGAATTGGGCCACCCGATGAAGGAGGGTGCGGAAGCAGCAGGAGCAGTAGCAGCAGCAGTGACAGCAGCGGGTGGGTTGGCCGTGCCGGGGCCGAGGACTCTCAGGCCCCGGATCTTCCAGCACGAGAATATCCAAGCCTTCTCCTTTCATTTGTTCGCAAAGCGGCCCATTGAGGCCGTGCAGACTCTGGCGGACTACCGTCGGTCGGTGATGAAGAGAATTGCGATCTTGGCGTTGCAAATTCGGTTGAATGTTTTGGCGAGGGATGACCCTCCGTTCACCTTTATTGAGTTCAACCAACTGGACTCCGCGCGAGAGGCCTGTGCAGTGTGCAATTTGGACGTGTTGGCCGAGCCGGAGAAGTGGGAGAAGGCGGTGGCGTTGGCAGTGAGGGAGATCCGGCGGCTGGGTATGTACGGGCTGTCGGAGTCGGAGTTGAACAGGTAGGGAGGGGAGTGAGAGAGGGAGCGAGGGAAGGTGAAACGGAGGGAAAGTAATGTGAAAAAGAAGATCATTTACATAAGGGAGGGAGGGAGGGAGGGAGGGAAGGAAATGGTGTGAAGACGGGGCGTGGATTGAAGCGGAGCATGCATCCTTTCGCAGACAAATTAAACGAGAGAAAACTAAAACCTTTCCGTCCCATCATCCGTCCCTCTCCCTACAACCAGGTATATCACCGCCATGCTCCGCGACAGCACCCAACATGCTGCACAAGGCGAGCGCATCTCCAACTCGGACCAACTGAACCAATTGATGGAGAGCATTGCCTGCGGTCACGTCTTCATGGAGCCTACGCAGCAATGCGAGGCAGTCGAACTAGTCCTCAAGTCCATCACTGTCGAGGAGGTTAATGAGGTGGCAGCCGAGATCTGCGAGCACCTGACCGACTACTCCACCGGTGCCTCCCCCCCGCCCTCTGCTTGCGTGGCCACCTGCCCGAGCGTGACGAGGGACAGAGCCACGGGTGTTTCTCGTCCCTTCGATATCTCGGAAACTGAAATGCTGCGTGTGATTGAAGATGCTGCCCGAGAGCCGTTGGAACCCAACCACGAAAAAGATATGGAGGTACCCCAGGCACTGATGTCAGAGGAGAAGGTGGCGGCGATGGTAGCGGCGGCCAGTCCGTCGTGGGAAGACGACGTGGGCTTGCACCCCAGCTACGAGCCTCAGACTGGGATCCACATGAAGAGATTGCAGAACGGCATCCGGTTTAATTACAAAGTGTCGAGGTTCGTCACGGGCGAAACTCGGAGGGCGATGTTGTGGGCGGTGTCTCATCTTTCTTGACGGTCGCCTCACTCAACCTCTTCCCCCTACTTCCTTCCCTCTAGGGCTGAGTCGCACCGCGGCTGCCTCTCCATCAAGATTCCGGGCGGTCGTATGTTGGAAGAGAAGGACAAGCCAGGTGCTGTTGCCGTAGGGACACGTACTATGCAAGAAGGAGGGGCGCTCGGTGCTTGGTCGCGAGAGCAGGTGGAGCTGTTTTGTGTGGTACGTGATTTCAGAATTTGTCGTTTCCTCCTTCCCTCCCTCCCTTTCTCTCTCCCTTACTTCCTTTCTTCCTTCCTTCCTCTCTTCTTTACCCTGCCTGTCTCTCATCACACGAAGTCATCGGTTTGCTTTACCGACATTTTGTTTTCCCCTCCTCCCTCCCTCCTTCCCTTTCTCCCTTCCCACCTGCCTCGTTCCCTCCCACAGGACAACTTGATGATGGTCGAGATCAATAGCAGCGAGGATTGGATCGTGATGGATTTCACCTTTCCCACCAAGAGCGTCAGTGAAGATGAAGATTTTTCCTTCGCTTCCTCCGCGTTACGAGGGGCTGCTGGAGAGCAAGACAAGGAGGAGAGGAAGGCAGGGGTAACGGGCTTGGAGGCCATATTCCAGCTGGTGCATTTAATTATGACCGACTTCAAATGGGAGAATGATGCGTTGCAACGGGCGAAAAAGCTGTATGCGCAGGGGCATGACATGACCGTGAATTCGTTGGAGGGCGCGGGGGCGGAGGAAATTAGTAAGAGTATGTGGGATGGGGATTTGCGGTTTTTGTCTATCGCAAGGGAGGACATCGAGGACTTGACGTTGGAGGATGTTAAGGGGGCAGTAACGGCTCAGATGACAACGGACTCGACCGAGGTATCGATCGTGGGGGATTTCGAAGGTGAGGAAGTGGAGGGTTTGGCGTTGAAATATTTGGGGAGCATCCCGGAGAGCAAGAGGAAGGAGGGAGCAGGGGGGAGGGACGGAGGGGGGAAGGAGATGATCATGCCGTTGCCAACTGCTGTGACCGATCCAAGCAAGAGGTTCATGCAGGTGCATTTGCCGGATTCGAACCCACGGGCGTTTGTGTATGTGAGTGGACGGACGCCGAATAGATGGGGATACATGCCTGTGAGTTCGGTGGTGGGGGCCACAGGGGAGAGGGAGGGAGAGGGTCCGAGGCGGCTGGTGGATTATCTCGCGAGTGTGGCACCAGATGCTGACGAGGCCGCAAAGGTGAGGAGGCATCAGGCAGGGTTCCCGTTTGCGAGTTTGTTGTTAATTCAAGAGATTATGAATAGACGGTTGTTCTCAAACATACGGGAGAAGAAGCAGCTGACCTACGATGCGAATTTTAGGTGGCATCCATATGACCTGTATGAAGGAGGCTGGTATAGCGTGCAGATTGCGGCATCTCCGGAAAGTGCCGCGCAAGTGTTATATGCGTGTTTAGAGACTTTTGAAGAGCTCAAGACGGACTCTCCCATTAGCCACGACAACCTTGATAGTGCCAAAAAGGTGATTGTGAACAAGCACAACAACGAAGCGCAGCTCAACCGGTATTGGACTGACTTGATGAGCGGGATTCAACTGGATGCATTGCCCGTAAAGGACATAAATTTCGTTCGAGATTTCCTGCCATTGGTGCAGAGCATTACCGTTAAGGACTTGCAGCTGGTGTTGGGGACCATTGAGTTGGACGAGAGTAAGATCTGTACATGTCTAGCGATTAGTGAGACCACGGGAAGTATGGGCGGGCCGGGGGGGATGGAGGAAGGGATGGAGGGAGGGGCGCCGATGCCGCAGCACATCAAACCGGGTGGGGGTTACTCCTCTACAATTCCCTTGGCGGCGGAAATGGGGAGGTAGGAGAAGAAAGGAAAACAGGTCCAGGGGAGCTGTTTTGTATTGTGTGGCTAAGGGAGGAACAGCGGGAGTAAGAGGTCATCGTTATGGAGTGTGGAAGAGCAGGGCAGGTAGGAAGGGGAAAAGGCAGAAACAGCAGCAGCAGCGGCAGTCGCAGCAGCATCAGCAGCAGCAGCAGCAATGCAAGGGCCTTAAAAGACGACAAGAAATAAAATTGTGTGAAAATAGATTTACGTGATTAGTGTCTGCGAGCGAGGGGGTGGAAAAGACGGGAGAGCAACGGGGAGCATGTCACTGTTCCGGCTGTCGAGAACGACGAAAAGAAGAAAGAGGGGGGGGGGGAGGGGGAGGAATAAAAATAAAGAGCTTCGAGTTACGAGTGAAGTCTTTCTTTGCCATTGGATCAGTTTCTTTGCGTTCTTTTGGGACTGTCGATTTGGTTTTCTGTTCGGTTATGTGGGGTGGCGGTCGTGCGCCTGGGCCATCTGGATGTGGGTGGCAAGGTACAGAAGAGGCAGGAAAGAAATCGCTCCTTGCTTCTGGATTCCTGTTGTCTGGATGTAACGCCTGTGACTTCCAACGAGACACGAACTAACCAAAACGAGCACCAACACTCGCATATTCTCTCTGTCTTTCTTGTTTCTTTTCTTTTTTAAGGAGGGGACGATCAATTCTTTTCTTTCTTCCCTTCCCCCCTCCTCTTCTTGGTATTTCTGTAAATGAATGAATTTGAGGGGGCATTGTCTATGTCATAATCACAATAATAAGAATAATGACTTAAGAGCAGAAGACCTAAGCTTTGCGTTTCGCTGGTTTTTGTGCCATATGCTTCTCCTCACTGAGGGCGTTGATTGTGGTCGGTCGTTACGGTGTTTCTTTTCCAATTCCCACCACCCTCCAATCCCCAGGGATCGCGTTTCCTTGCCAATTCATTTTCCTGACACACTCTTCCTAAAACAGACAATTCACTCTCTTCCTCCTATCCCGCTCCTTGAAAAAAAAAATTAATCCACCTTGATCGACGAGAAAATCAGTCGGTTGAACCATAAGCTGGCGGCAAAGCCAATGCAGCCCGTCATCAAGAACATGCCCAGGGAGATAATGCTCATGTATCCAAAATACAGCAGGTAGGTCGCGAACAAATTCGGCTGGACAATATTGGTGAAATACACAGCAGAGTACAATAAGACATACAGCGCAGTCGACCCCGAGGAAAGGAAGGAACGCCACCACCAGTTGTAGTCCTCATTACACAACTGAAAGTAGGTCATGACAATCGTGATCTCCGCGCAAGTGACCAGTAGGATCGTAAAGACTAGCAACAGGAATCCAAACACATAGTAGTAAGCCCCCAACCACATGCTGGTCAAGATGAAAAACAACTCCACAAAACAAGCACCGAAAGGCAAAATCCCCCCCGCCAGGATTACAAAAGACCTTGACAAATACCAAGGCTGATCAGGAATCTCCCTCGGGATGTTGGAGGTCACGACAGGGAAGGTAATTGCATCGCGCTTGTAGCCCAGATACGCCCCCATGAAAACAAGGGGTACACTAATGCCGAACCAGAGCGTTAGCAACTTCAACATCTCGAGAAACGGCACAGCACCCGAGGATCCGTAGGAGACGTCAATGAAATCCAAGCAGAGGAAGACGGTGAAGCAGATGGACGGATACCACAACGCTGTGAAGACCGTGCATTTTTGCCATTGCTTTCCCTTGAACGTCTTGTAGAGTCGCGCGGAAACAAAGCCAGCCACCGATCCCATCAGGACGTAGGTGAGCAAAACAGCAATCATCAACGACCCACGATTCGCCGGAGAAAGGAAACCGACGGCAGCAAAAACAATGGTGAAGAAAGCCATCATCAAAAGCTGGGCCCCTGTGCCCACCATCACAGACAAGAGCATTGGGTGAGAGGTGGGGGGACGGAAGACATCGGCATGCACCAGCTTCCACCCGCTCTCTTCCCGCTCCTCGGCCCGATCCTCCTCGGTCGGTACGCGGTTATACCTCGTAATATCCCGACACAAATTCCGGATCAAAATCATGGCGATCATTCCCGTCAAAAACAAAACGATCAACGCCGAATTGGCGATGGAGAACCAATGCACCTTATCCGTCTTGGTGTGATCCATGTTGAGGTAGATGTCCCATCGAGAAGCCCATCGGACGTCACTCGCCTCCCACTGCACGTCATAGGAAAAGTGGATCACTGCCCCGTCCTTGATCTCTGCCGGGCCGGCCGTCCCACTTTCAAGGGCCTCACAGGTGGTCAGGGACGGAGTCGCGCCCTCCCCGATTTTATGGTCGATCGAAAAAGGACGGACACGGAACCCCACCACGCGGAACGCATCCTGCCCATCCACCCGGTGATAATCCAGATAAATCCTCACGTGGTTATGCAAGGCGAAGACCTCTTGCTTCTCGTCCGTCAGCCCCACCAGGAAGCCACGCGAGTAGTAGGTGGTCTGGTACACATCGTCCACCATCACAGATGCCGCCGGCAAGTTATCAATAATCCAATTATGACTGTACCCCTCCAGAATCGCCTCCTTCAACTTGCTGACGTCCTTCTTCGTCAAGGTTTGTGAGCACAGGAGCGTACAGGATTGATCAACCTTCATTTGAAGCTCGTAGGGGCTGTTTTCTATCCGGTCACCCGTGAGGAACTCGCCCAGATTCTCGCCGTAGTGGTGCACGCCATTGGCTGGGCGACAAAAGGGAAAGGAGTAGTAGTCGTAGGGGATTTGGGTTTGCGAGGAGGTGATCTTGTTCACCTGGTAGGGAGTGAGGGAAAATGGAGGGAGGAAATTGTGTGAGGTTGAGAGAAGAATGATGCTTGCGATCAGAGAGGGGGGGTGGGGGGGCACCTGTAGAGAGGGAAGGAGGGGCCGAGGGGTCAAGCCATCATTGAGATTGATTCCTTTCATGACGATGGTTTCCACATTGGCAGGGGTGGAGACAACGTGAGGGACACCTAGTAGGGACGCAACACGCAACCATCACTTGGCCACATCCACCGACTCACACAACCCACATCACGTAGTCCCTCCCTCGCTTCCACTTGTAGGCGGAGTCTGAACTTACCTTGAGCTCTACGCGCTGGCCCTCCACAAAGTTGGTCGGGGCCACGCCGGGCAAGTAAAACCCAGAGGCTAAAGGTGCTGCAACGGCGGCAGCGGCAGCCGAGGCCGCAAGGATGCGCATAGGGGCCATTCCTATATGTTTGTATATGGCATGGGTGTCGCAGTGAGTGGAGAGTGTGGTGTGGTGTGTGACCCTTGTGTTTGCAGCGGATGTCCCTGACAGAGCAAGGCATTTGCCCATGGGTATTCTTGTGAAACGGGCTCCTTGCTTGCGCTGTCACCCTTCGTTGCGAGGTCCATGAGCCACCGCCTACAAACCCCACCTAATGGTTGAGAGAATGAGACGGCAGCGAAGTCTGTGGTGCAGGGTATGTGGTGATTGAATCTATTTATGGCTTTGAAGGGAGTGCTAGCGCGGCCCAACACGATTATGACGATGATGATGCCGACTTGCAATAATCTTTCAAAGCGAAAACGTTGGAGTCTTAAAGCCTTGGTGGCCGCAATTGCCCTGCTGTCATAGATAAGCACAATAACTTCCTTCGGGATTCATGGGGAAGGGGTTGGCCGGGCGGGTGACAAAGAGGGCCGGCCCCTTAGACGGCACAGAAGCTTGAGTGTCGGTTACGAGTGATCAGTTTTGAATTGTGGGCCCACCTAACTTTCCTCCGCTTTTTCTTACGTCTTTGTCATTGACTCGATCTTTCCTTTGTTTGGGCTTTATTTTCTTCCTTTTTTGCAATTCTTCTGTTCGTAGGACTTCTTTACCTTAGTCAATTGTCTGTATATCCCGTTCGTAGGGCCAGAATATGTATATTAACGTGCTCGGAACAAACATCCCTGGATTCCCTGAACAAGTAAGATCCGCCCAGCACCCATGGCCTGGCTCTGCTGTAGCCATTGTTTTGAGATGTCCAGTTTTTAAAAAGGCGACAACGATTTATCTACTTTCCCAGCTGCCCGCTACTCCCCACAAGTCCTACTAAGACACTGAGGCCAATGGTGGAGTTGAGATGAAAGGAGTGAGGAAGAGAGGGAAAGAGGAGGGTAGTGTGTAATGCTGCTGCTGATTGCTGACCTGGAGAACGCATCGCAAACGAAAAACATCGAGCACCAAAGCAGTCCATGGGATATCTGTTGAATAATTGTACTTTTGGCATTGTGTTCAACTTCATGACTTTGTGGGTTCATTTCTCTCCAACTACTTTCGGTCTTCATCCCTCGGTGGGGCCGGGCAAAGGCTCGTGCCCTGTCTTGGCATGAGGTTCCGCTCCACCACCGTCTCCTTCAATGAATACCAGTAATCTTTCAAAATGTGATTATGGTCAAACGACAACCTAATCAATTCTACATTCATCGCTTGCAAGGGAATCACAGACACGACCTTGGCGTCATCCCCCGCTTTGAATTTTCCGTGCACCTTCCCCACAAATACAGCACTGGCGGTGTGTCGCCGATCGTCGCGTTCAGAGTGGCTGTACACGCCAAGCAGACGGAGGGCGTTGAGTGAGGTAGTGCCGATCTCTTCTTGGACTTTGCGGTTAACGGCTTCCTCCACGGTTTCGCCTGAGGGGGAGATTGCAAGGGAGGTGCGGGAGGGAGGGAGGAGAGGGAAGGCAGTAAGGAAAGAAAGTCACCCAACAGAGAGCCGCAACGTCGCCTCCCCCTTTCAAGACCACTAAACCTCCTTTCGGCACCCCTCCTACCCGTCCATATCCCCCTCCTCTTTCCCTCCCTCTCCTCCCTCCTCCCAAATTCAAACTCACCGAGCTGTACAAAGCCACCCACACACGACATCCCTCTCCCATCCTTCCGCTTAATGAATACCAACGCCGTCACTGGCTCATTCTCCTTCTCGCTGTACTCCAGAATCGTGTCCACACCCAAAGAAGGTCCACACCAGCAGGAGTCGTCAACAGCTGAACAGAAACATGAGCCCTTGTGGGACGAGGAAGCGCCCTTAACCTGCCAGATGAATGGGCCACGTTGCTTCCCTGCTGTGCGGAGGTGGCGAATGCTGATGAAGAAGGCGTAGAATATCACACCTTGAAGGGAGAGGCGGGGGTTGGAAGTGAGTGTGGAAGGGCTATAAAGCAACAAGACAGGAACCTTTCCCTCCGAATATGGGTGGGCATAAGAAGGCATGCCGCGGCCTGGACCTCACGGCCAAGCTTCGGTTCCCACAATCAGTGCAATAGATCAAACAAGGGAAAAAATGCGCGCACACGCAAGCTACGCATCTATCCCTCTTTCCTCGTAATCCCCATCCGCCTGTGCGGCAATATCTCTCCCACTCTTCACTCAATTTCTCCCCCCTCCCACGTACCAGTATAAATAGGGTTGTTGTAAATAAAGCGAAGCAACGGATAGAAGGCTTGTTTGAAACCCGGGATGGGTGGGCCCCGAGGAGTTTGCCTGGGGTGGTAAACCAGGTCGTTCATGACTTAAAGCAGGGAGAGGAATGCTGCTGCTGCCTCCTCTGCTGCTTTCCCTCTCCTTGCGAGGAATCATTCATGTGGGTGGTGGATGGTTCAGCAAAGAGATGTCAGTGTGTGCAGGATATATGCGCAACGAGCCAGGTCAAGAAATAGAGAAGTACGTTAATGCCCGCTCCAGGAAGGGCAAGGCCGGGGCATAGCAGGGCAGCAGGCAGCAGCATCGTGCTCGAGTCGAGTGCATGGGGGTATGAAACCCAGCGGCCACCAGTGCTGCCCGGCAGAATAGTGCCCAAAAATTGTAATGCGTGTCTTTGCAGTGGAGGACCAAGGGCCACTTTGATGTGAACATGCTTGAGCATGGCCGTGACGAGAACGTCGACGCTCTCTAGGCTGTGATGCAAGAGGCCACAACAATCAACGAGTGTCCAAGATTTCGGTTCACAAGTGACCTCGTTCCCCTTGGTTGGTCTTTCCTTTCCATCCTAATTCACAGTTCCAACAACACTGCGCACACCTCTATACAGCCCCCGCGCCGTCCTTGCTGCAGTCGGCGTCTTGGTGCATCCAAGATGCCTGTCATTTTTTGCGGAGGACTGCGGGCGACGCGGTCGTGTTTTCTTCCTTGGCTCCCTCCCCCTTCATTTCTTCGCGGGCCCCCGCATCCCAAGCCCAACAACAAATTCACGATGAGGCCGGCGAGTCGTTAGGAGTGCAGATTATGTGGCTGCCGTTGTGATACACATTCTGTAGCGAGGCGATGGTTGCATACAGCCGTGACGTTGCTGTGTGCTTCTTTGTTCTGCTCTGCTCGTCCCAACCACCCTCACCCTAATCCATCCTCTCCTCCTCGACTTACACACCATCTCACAGACATCAATATGTCACGGCCATCAACGCCCCTGCCGCGGGCGGCCATGCTGGCCTTGTTGTGGGCTTCCCTTGCCTCCGCCTTCCACACTCCTGCCTCCCCTGCCGGTCCTCGCGTCTGGGGCTTGAAACGCCGCGCACCTTCTGCCGCTGCCCTTCACGCGGCGGCAGATGGCGCCGAAGCTGCCTTGTCCCCGAAACAAGAACGTCGTCGCATCATTCAATCGCCCAACTTCCACCGACAAGGCTTCAAGGCGGAGAGTGCTGGGGTGGAGTCTCAGATGGTCTCTGAGTTCACTTCTCAGCTCATTAACGAAATGAAGGACACAAGCTACACCTACCAAAAAGGAGACCTCACTATCAAGCTTGCCAAGAGCTACGGGTTCTGTTGGGGCGTGGACCGGGCAGTGGCGATGGCGTACGAGGCCCGCGCGCACTTTCCTGAGCAACGTATCCATATTACCAATGAGATCATCCACAACCCTGGGGTTAATGAACGCTTAGCTGAGATGGACATTGACTTCTTGCCCGTCCAGGGAGGGGAGAAACAATTCGATCATATCGAGAAGAATGACGTGGTAATTTTGCCGGCGTTTGGGGCGACGATTCAAGAGATGCAATTGCTTGATAAGAAAGGGGTGCAGATTGTGGACACGACCTGCCCGTGGGTGGCGAAGGTTTGGACGGCGGTCGAGAAACATCGTAAGTTAGAGAGCACGAGTGTGATCCATGGAAAATGGGCGCACGAGGAAACGATTGCCACGGCAAGCTTTGCGGACGTGTTCATTATCGTGAAGGATATTCACGAAGCGGAGTACGTTTGCAATTACATTGTCAATGGAGGAGATAAGGCGGAGTTTATGGAGAAATTTAAGAATGCCATGTCGGAGGGCTTTGACCCGGACAAGGATCTAGTTAAGGTGGGGCTGGCGAACCAGACGACGATGTACAAGAGGGAGACTCGGGCGATCGGCCGGTTGTTTGAAAAGACGATGATGCACAAATATGGGCCCGCTGAGGTGAAAGACCATTATGCCGAGTTTGATACGATTTGCGACGCGACCCAAGAGAGACAGGATGCGATCACGGAGTTGATGGAGGAGCCAAAGTTGGACTTTATTTTGATCGTGGGTGGGTTTGATTCGAGTAACACGTGTCATTTGAAAGAGATCCCGCACATGCAGAACATCCCGAGCTTTCACATTGACAGAGCCGAACGGATCACGGCAGACGGGAGCATTGAGCACCGAGAAATTGATGGGTAATGTCCTTCGTAGTGATATGTCCCTTTCTCCCTCCCAGCCTTTCCTCCCCCTCTTCCTGTATTTTTGGTTTCTGCTTGCTGCTTGCAAGGCGTTTTTAAATTCTAACTTTTCTTCTTCTTGTCCCACACAGATCCATTGTCGTGACACCCAACTTCCTGCCTGATGGACCCTTGACCATCGGTGTGACCAGCGGCGCCTCCACCCCTGACGCGTACCTGCAGGAGGCCATTGAGAGGCTGTTTCTACTGAGGTCCTTGAAGGGGGCGAATGCGCCCAAGAAGGACGCGGTAAATGCTTAGATATCAGTATTCCATAAAAAGCCCAGGAAGGGAGAGAGAGAGATAAGAATGGTGGTTTCCTATGTTGCAGGAGGAATCTATCGAGCGATCCTTGTCGAGGAGCGGATGGATGTGCCCCAGGCGGATTCTGTGAGTGGTGGGGTGCAGTGGAGGATGAGGAGGCGTAAGGGAGGGAGTTGGGGAGGAAAGGAGGGAGGAAGGACATTCGGGGGACGGAGTTCCATTGAAGATGGAGAGGTTTATGAATATTTGAGGGGCATCTGCTCGATGATAGGAAGGTTGGAGGAGAATGAAAGAGGGAGGGTGGTTTTGTAGCATATCGTTTCCCCCCCCCTACCATTGTTATGAAGGAGTGATTTGATGAGTGGTTTAGCCATGTCGTATTTGTCTGTGATATTGTTTTTTCTTTTTAAATAAACAGCCGCGCCAGTTTTATCGAGCCAGATGGGTCTGATAGTGCGCGCCTGTGTGCATGAATGTGTGCGCAGGTGCGTCAACGTTCAAAATTAGGCACGCGTGTACCGGCCCTTGCGTCCGTCTGTGCCTCAGGATGATAGTTACGAAATAGAGAAGAAGTAGGTGGTGGGAAGGGATGAAGAAAACAAAGAAAAAAAAAGAAATTTTTCACAAGAAGAATTGAGGAAATGCAAGGAGAAAAAGTGGAGAAGGGAAACAGGAAAACGAGGCGGTAATGTGAGCCGATACGCGTTTAATCCGCACCTAACGACTCAAAAAAGGCTTAACTCCAGTACTCGCCGGGCCTGGTTCTGTCCCCCCTCCGTCCTTTCCATCCCTCTAGCCTCTCCTAACGCCCTCCACCCGTTGCAGTATGGGTGCGTTTGACAATCAAAACACGCTTTACAACCACTCACACGCACAACAACAACAAATTAAAAAAGTGACGACAATCCCAAAGCCATAACGAGAATGATTCTTCCTTTTCTAGCGCTATCATGGCAGGTAAATTGATGCAAAACACGAAGTCCCACGCAGGCGGGGCAGGGCTGACCCCATGCATTGTTTGTCTGATAAATAAATAAAAATACACTTATCTGCAAGCTGGGCAATCTATATCAACAAAACGATAACTCCTCCCTCCCTCGCCCCCCCCCCCCCTCCCTCCCTTCTTCTCCCTAATATCTGTCACTGTCAACATGCGGCAACTCAGCATCCCCCACCATCTCATCTCTCTCTATCCCCCCGTCCCTGTTCAGGCTCACCAGCCGAGAGGAGCCCTCCAAGGCAGTTGCTGAATGGCCGATCAAAATAACCGTGCTCCCGCAGCATTCCCCCAGAAGCTGCTTGAGTACGCCTTGTTGGTTAGAATAATCCAACGCTGTCGTTCCTGAGTAGCGATAGAAATAAAAAAGAGTGAAGGACTTTAATAATATTGATTTCCCCCCTTCAGATGTTATTGTGTTGTGCATGGTGTCCTCCCCTCTTCTCTCTCCCTTTTTTACCACCTTTCTCGTCATACCTTCATCCACGATAAGCACCCGAGGCTTCAACAATATAGCTCTCGCAATGGCCAACCTTTGCTTCTGCCCCCCCGACAAAACGAGCGCCCTCTCTCCGATCTGGGTATCATACTGCTGGGGCAAATGCGTGATGAATCTATGGGCATTGCTAAGCTGTGCTGCCTTGGTAATGTCCGCTTCGGACGCATCGGGCATGCCGTAGGCGATATTCTCCCGGACCGTGCCTGAGAAGAGGAGGGGCTGAAGGAGGGAGGGAGGGAGAAAAGGTGAAACTCAATGAAAATAACTCACTTGCGGTGCGCCGCATTCTCTCCCTCACCTCCTGGGTGATCACCACCACCGTCCTCCTCAACCACGAAGGATCCAACGTGGAGATATCGAATCCGTCCAGGAAAACCCGGCCTTGTTGGGGGGCATACATCCGGGTCAGGAGGAGGGCGAGGGAGCTCTTCCCACAGCCACTGGGACCCGTGACTCCGAGGTTCTCGCGGGGGTCGAGCTTGGAGGGACGGAGGAAGGAAGGGAAGGATGGAGAAAGTAAAGAAAGAGGGAGATAAGGCTGCGTTCGAATGAAGTACTCGCGAATGCTGAAGTGGGAGGAAGGCGGAAACAGACAGATGCATCTACACACAGGCTCTTCCCCTCCTAAGCCCCCCGGCCTCATCACCTCACAAAAAAAGATACCTTCAAGTTAAAACCCTTCAGTACATCATGATGCGGCCTGGTTGGATAAGCGAAAGTCACGTCCTTGAACTCAATCCTCCCTCGAATCGCGTCCGCGGGAGGGATGGTGGTCCCTTGGCGTTGTGGGTAGTGTTGGGGGAAAGGGGGTGAGCAGATAAACAGGGGAAGGAATGCGAATGAGATGAAATTGACTCCTGAATCCTTCCGTTTAAGATTCAGATTCTGGGTCATGACTGTATCTCACCGCTCCTTCTCCTCCCGCCTTCCGTCCCTTCTTTCCTCACCTTTCTCCATCTTCGGCCGTGTCTCCAAGAGCGCATACAGACGTCCAGCAGCGCCTTGAGCCCTGATTATACCCGCCACGCCGTCTGTCGCCTCCTTCATTGCTGTGTACATGCGTGGGCGTTGGAAAGCTTAAATCAAGAGTCTTGAGAGATCGAATGATTAAGTCGAGCAAGCCCATGCACTGGCCGCCCGTGCTGCTGTGAATGCCTCATTTATTCACCCACCCCCCCATACACTCTCTAATCACACACAACCCTCCCCTACTCACCTGTACTCAAATTAGTCGCATACAAGCAATAACTCGCCAAGCCCCCCACCCTCAACCCCCCCCCCACCACCATCCCCCCCCCCTACAACAAAACCCCCCACACCCCCAAAATCATCACCCCGCAGAATGCCACCCCCAAAACCC
>Ga0160420_100140_pt1 | contig 42384 bp, 72 predicted proteins | sample CelAP2metagpilot_FD_108197 | JGI IMG/M metagenome (GOLD analysis project Ga0160420, IMG submission 108197) | Phycosphere-associated microbial communities from algal ponds in Kailua-Kona, Hawaii, USA - Cellana AP2-5-5 metagenome pilot | ecosystem: Engineered > Artificial ecosystem > Aquaculture >...
CGTCGACTATCACCCGCCCTCCCTCCATCCCCCCCCCCCGCCCTGCCCCGATGGTGCTCCCCGGCACGACGCTCTGCCTGTCAAACGCCTCGGACCGGACCATCTTCGGCATCTTCGAAGCCGTCTCCCCCGTGGCGTACAATCTAGAGCGGACAAGCACCAGCACCTCATACCCCGTGCAGGTACACCCTCCCTCCCTCCCTCCCTTTGGTCCTTGCGGGCCCTCCCTTATGCTTTATTCAGAACACATCCGTTTCTCACCCCTCCCTCCCTCCCTCCCTCCCTTCCTTTCTCCCTCCTTCCCTTCCCTAGGTTCGCATCCGCTGCGCCCTGGAAGCCCCTCCTCTAACGGAAGCCGACCCGGAAGTACGCTATCTCCTCGGTCCTCTCCCTTCCTCCGCTCCACTCGGCCGCGCCGGCCCCTTGAGCGCCGAACAGGTGAGCACGCTTTCCCTCCCTCCCTCCCTTCCGTCCACCCTTCCTCTTATTGCCTCCCCTCCTCCCTGCCTCCCTCCCTCTCCCCAGACGCAACGCCTTGCCAATCTCCTCGCGGTGCGTGCCGGGGCCCTTCCTCTCATCCCTCCCTCCACTCCTACATTCACTTCCTCCTCCGCCTCGTTTTCGTCCTCCTCCTCTTCCACCTCCTCCTCCTCCTTCTCCTCCTCCTCCTCCCTCTCCTCCTTCCTCCCCCTCCTCCGAAGCGGGGGAGGGAGGGAGGGAGGGAGGGAGGGAGGGCTGTTCGCGTCCAACACCTCTTCCTCCGTCAGCGCCTCGACGAGTCCCGCCTCAACGAATTCCAACAGCCCCGGCAGCATCTACCGGCACCTCCCCTCCAACGCCCTCCTTCAGCTACAGCAGCAGCAGCAACAGCAGCAGCAACAGCAACAACAGCAACGCCACCAGCAGCAGCAACAGGAAGGTCGCTTGTTGCTGGAGGGTTTTGGTGGCGGAGGGCTCGGCAGGTAGGCACGACGGGAGAGAGGGAGGGGGGGAGGTTGGCCGGTGCAATAGCCATTTGATGCACTTCATGACGCATCCATCCCGCCGCACCCCTCCCTCCCTCCCTCCCTCCCTCCCTCCCTCGGCCCCTGGTCCTCGTACAGTGTGAAGGGGTCGTCCACCGCGACTACCAGCAGCAGCAACAGCAGCAACAGCAGCAGCAACAGCATTGCGTCCTCCCTCGGTGGCACCTCCGTCGGCTTTTCAGGAGGGAAAGCCGAATGTACGTCAACCTCCTTCCCTTCCTCCCTTCTTTCTTCCTTCCTTCCCTCCCTCCCTGCCCCTGTTCCCTTCCCTTATTCTCGCCCTTGACTCCCCCTCTCCCTCCCTCCCTCTCTCCTCTCCTCCCCCTCACCCCCGCCTCTAGCTACCCTCGGCAGCAGCCCGGGCGGCAGCAGCAGCTCCCTCATCCTCCCCCCTCCCTTCGCGGGCGGGGCTCCTCCGGGTATTCAGCTGCCAGCGTCGTGGCGACCGCTCTGAGGAGGGAAGCAAGGACGATTGTGTGGGGGATAGAGAGAAAAAGTATGGAGAGTGGGAAACGAAGAGAAGGGAGGGAGGGAGGGAAAGAGGGAGGGAGGGAGGGAGGGAGGGAGGAATGCCACGTGAATCCTACACCTGCGTGTGGTGTACATACTCTGATCATTTTTGATGTCATGGCAACCCCACACCCCCTCCTTCCCCTTTCCTCCTCTTCCTCGCTCTCTCCTACCCTTTCCTTTTTATTCCCTTCCCCTGGCCCCTCATTGAGTTGTGTACATATGAGCCCTTGCCTTGGCTGCCCCCGACCTCTCTCCCTTCTTGACTCGGCGCAGGAGGAGAAAGAGGAGGGAGGGTGGATCTGGTAGGATCATTTTGGGTGACGAGAATCTTGCCTTATCGAGCAAGAGGTCTACGAAGAATAATAGTAACCAGAGTGAGAAGAGCGAGGAGGATGAGAAAGGAGGGCCGAAAACAAGGGAAAGGAAGAGGGAGAGGAGCGCGTGCGCGGCAGAAATATAGGAAGATGCCGAGAAAAAGGAAGTGAGAAACACACCGTCACTCACCTACACTCCTCCACACACCCTGCTATAAATAATTAGAGAACAGACGTAGAGAGACAGAGAGAGACAGAGAGAGACAGAGAGAGCGAGAACTTTAGAGCCAGAGAGAGAGACGGAGCGAGACAGAGACAGAGAAAGGGGAGATTTTGTGATTTGGGAGAGAATGTTTTGTGATTACAAATATGGCCCAATCATTCACCCGAGTAGTAGACACACAGACACAGACAACCAGATGAGAGTAGACTGGAAAATGTGTGGTGGTAGGTGGGGGTGGGTGCGGGGAGGGGGGGGGGAGAGAGAGAGTGGATGTGTCTGAGCATTCCGAAATGGAAGGTCCCTCTTTGCACTCAGCACATCGCCCTAACTACAAGCCGTATACATGCCGCCACTGCCACTCTATCCTCCAAGGGAGGGAGGGAGTTAGGGAGGGACGGAAGGAGGAACAGAAGGACGGAGGAAGAGAAGGATAGAAGGACATGTGAGAGATAGAGCAAGCGCCTTTTGGCCTTTTTCTTTCCCTGTTTTTGGATTCTCACCAGTCACTTAGGGAGATAATAGGAGGGGCATAGAGGAGGAAGGGGAGAGTGCACACATATTGAGAATCCGTGTTATTAATTGAATAGGAATGTATTTCAAGTGAGATCTAAAGCCACACAGCGCGCATTTAATGATCGGTAGAGTGATTTACAAAGGGAGAAAGAAAGAGCGAATTTTAAAAAAATATCCCTTGTGGTAGTTGTAATCCTCCTCACGGTGGTGGTGATTACCGCGTAACAGAGAATGCAATAAAGAGACGGGAACCCCTCCATCCTGTACGTGAAGACATCGAAGCCGACCGAGACTGGGGAATCAAACCAAGCTAGAGAAGCGGAGAGGAGAAAGAGAGAGATTTAGAGTGAGAGAGAAAGAAAGAAAGAGAGAATGAGCAGCGAGTAAACACCAACGGGTAGAAATCAATAAGTAGACAGCCAATTCAGCACCAATACGAGGCAGTGGACGACGACGACAACAACGACAACGACAACTAATAAATACCAGTAAAGATGGCTGCCACCGATGCGTCTCCTTCCTTTTTCCCCTCCATCCTGACCCCACATAGTCCCATCGGAGGGAGGATGGATGGGAGGGAGGGCTGGTGCAGGCAATCGACCTGCATGGACTACATACCACAAAGACGCTTAAGGATTCATTTGCTCTTAAAACAAGACGATCACGACGACACAAATTATGATTAAGAAGATAAACCAAAAGAGGAAAAAGAAGGAGGCATTACTCGAGCATGAATTGCCTCATTTATTCATATTCAGAAACACATATCCTCATAAATGTGTTTTCTATCCTCGCCCGTTCAGGTTTCTTCTCTTTCCTTCTCCTCTTCCGGTTCTTCGCTTTCTCCTGAAACGGACACCAGTCTCCTGCCCCTTCTCTTTGGGTTCGTGCTGGGGCTAGCGCTACTGCCTTGCCTGCTGCGACTCCTGTCTTTTCTTCTTTGTACATATATACTGTAAACAGGGATTCAATCACACGCCCAGCATGTCACTCTCTGTTTCTCGCTAGCTTTTTCTTCATTCTTCCCTTCTATTCCCTCCCATTCACCAACCAGTGTGTGGCGGGCGAGCGAACAAAAGTGTACGTGTCATTTTTTTCCCTCACGCCATCCATCGCGGCCTCATGTACTCGGTCACTTCCACAAACAGCTCTGAAGGCAAGCCCCCATTAATCAGATAATTTATCACACCCACCACCTCATTATCTTCGTCTTCCTCTTTCCCCCCCTCTGCTCCCACTACCTTCCCAGGGGTCATGTGTCCCTGTACCTCTCTGCCGCCGCTACACGGCGAAAAAGACGAGGAGGACGGGGAGAAGAGACGGGAGGATAAACCGCCCATGCATTTCTCTCCCTCCTCCTCCTCCTCCTCTCCCTCCTCCTCTTCATTGAGCTCATCATACCGCACCACCTTTCTTCCCTTACCTCCTCCATGCCCTTCTTGTTGTTCCGCACTAGCGTCACCACCGCTGCTAGCAACCCTGCCCGAGTATATTTCTCCCTGTCCCTTTCGAGAACTCTCTTCCCTCCTCCTTCCCCGTCCTATATCTCTCCCCATCTCCATCATCGTCGTTATGCTATCACTCCCCCTCCTTCTTCTCTTCCTCCTCCTGCCAACCTTCCCCTTCATTTCCGCCGCCAGTGCCGCCCCCATCCCTAGCAACAGCAATTTCGGTTCCCCCACACCCACCATCGGCAACAACCCTCCTTCCTTCACCCTTTTTTTTAAACACTCCGGTACTGTCTCCACATATTTTCTCTTCCGACCCCCCCTGGTCTTGACCCACCTTCCTCCCTGCCCTCCCTCGCTCCCTGCTCTCTCTCCCTCCACTACGACCGCCACCTGCCTCAAAGCATGCCTCGCCTCGGCCAGGAGGTGAGCCTTCTTCAGACAATCCACTCGCTGAGGCTCCTTCAGAGCTCGCTCCAACAGCCGGGCACACCGCCAATTGCTCATTTTCCGCGCTATATCCAGCGCCGTGTTGCCTCGGCTGTCGGCAATGGTAGGGTCGGCTCCGGCCTGAAGGAAGAGCTTGGCTATCTTCGAATGGCCTGCTTCACAGGACAGATACAGGCCCGTCCATCGACGCTCTCCCTTGCGGGCTAGGTCATCGGGATCGTGTCCACCTTTGAAGTCGAGCAGGTACCGGACGCATCGCTCGTAGCCGTAGTAGGCGGCTTGGAATGAGGGAGGGTGAGGAGGGGAAAGGATGGAAGGGTGAGGGAGGGGAGTGGTTAGTAAGCCGGATGTGTCACAAGGAGATGTATTTGAAGAGCAAAGAGACAGAACCGCCTGGACATGCATTTAAAAAGGAGCAAATCAAGCCACATAGCCACAACCTTTCCTCTATACCATACTTCCTTTTCCCACTTCACGCTCCCCCTCTCCATTCCCAAACTCCTACCTGCAATGATGGGCACGTTACCCTCACAGTCGCCAATACTTGGGTCTGCTCCCCGTTCCATCAGCAGCTTCACGACCTCAACAAATCCATAGCTGGCCGCATTATACATGGCCGTGCGCTTGTTCACGTCCACCGCGTCTAGCGGCGCGCCGTGGTCAAGTAGCCAAGCCGACACCTCAACGTGGCCTCGCAAGCTGCTCATCATCAACGGTGAGCGACCCACCACATCTTCTGCATGGATGAGGCTCGGATCTTCCTCCAACAAGAGTGCCAGACCCTCGAAATCCTGATTGCGGGTGGCTTCGTGGATGGCTACCGCTCGAGGGAGTTGGTGCGGAGCCACGGCCACAGGGACGGCGACGAGGTGGGGATTTAGGACTGCAGCATGTGCCATGAACATAGAGAGTGGAGATGAGGACAGAACGCGATTAAGAAAAACTTAATTATGCTTGAAGTCACGAATGCGTCGAGTTCGCCTTGACTACCGTCGCCCACAATCGTTTTGCCTCTACAGCTTCGCCGCTTCTCCTTCACCCTTGCCTTTCTGCTCACTTCTAATGTAGGTATAAGGTCAAACTTTATGAGTAAAGTGAAAGAATTGCATGTGTAGTGATTGGATGACGAGATGCACAAGTTGGATGCATGCTACTGGTCTGCCCCTCTGGCTCTCGTACAACTGTCGCTGACGTTTCTCGCCGTTGCAGGAGGCACATAGATGGACGACAGCCAGAACATGAACATGCATGCTGGAAAAGATACAAGACTAGCACATCGGCTATTCTATGCTAGTTACTGTCAAGAAGGACGCGCTTGGACAGGCAAAGATCGATGAAACCAATCACAATAAGGATTGCCGGTTGAAGGTTCAAATAAACGTTTGCTGGTGCTGACGAAACTTGTGTAGTGTTGTCGAGCGCGCGGGAGGTAACGGTGGAATGTACAATGTAAAACAACGCGTTTTTAGAAATCAACGCAGTCGTCCACAACTCTTTAAATCGTTTTTGTTATGGCGCAACTATCGCTGCAGCAAATCATCGTTTCATCTTTTAATTACACCCACACCATCCAGAGGTCCACCACCTCCTCCACCTTGTCATCGCGCCCCATCCCAACTCCTCAGGTCCTACACCCGTTTCTCCCATGATGTGGTTTATCTTCTGGTACCCTTATTTCACTTCATTTGCACCCCAAACAAGCAATCTTCGTCGCCTTCATCCTTTCTCCCGCCTACGCAAGAGTACTACGCACTCAGTCACAATATACAACCTCGACCCACCCCTTGCACTTCATCCCAACAATTCCCCAAAGGCTATTCTCAACCTTTCCTCCGTTATGATCCTAGCATTTTCCTAGCCCTTCTCATACACACGTTTACTGTTTCCCCCTCGCCGTCCTCTCCTCCAGAAATGGGGCTACCATCTCCTCACACCGAGACCACAGCCGGTGCGCCAACACCGTGTCCTCCGCCTCCGGGCTCGACGCCACCTCTACCACCTCTTTCTCTCCCTTCCTCTCTCCTTCTTTCCTGCCTACCACCCAGAACCCCCCTCCCCTCCCTTCCACCCGCTCGCTACTGGCCAGGAACACAACAGGGCGCGCCCCCTCGTAGGGTGACTGCAGCAAGGAGTAGCTCAGAGGCCAGAAGATGATCCGAAGGAGGGCAGGGGCGAGGGCGCGATTGAGGGACGTGTGGACCATGCCCGGCGAGCAGCCATATACGCAAAGATGGTCATCGGACGGATCCCACCGCTGGCCTTGGGGGGAGGTGGAGGAGGGCAGGAGGGAGGAGGGGGTGAAGGAGGAGGGCGGATGGTGGGCGTGGTCGGGGAGGGCCCAGCCCTGCCGTTGCCGGTTAAGGTGGGTGACCTGGTAATGGTGGGAGTGAGGGAGAAAGGGGATGCGAAAAAGAAGGGATGGAGGAGGGGATGAGACGGTGGCGTGAGAGTTAGCTGCACAATAGGAAGACAGGAGGTGTCACGAAATGAGTGAAGGGAGGAAAGAGTGCGGGATGACTTAGGACTTACCATCAACATGTTGGCCAGCTTACTGGCCCCGTAGGCCAAAAACGGCTTGTAAGGCGGGCATCCAGTGTGCGCCCCCTCCCTCCCTCCCTCCCTCCCTCCCTCCTCGCTCTTTTTTTTTTTTTTTTCCTTCTCCTCGGAAGGCGCGAGCGTAGGATCGCGCATCCAAGCGTTGAGATACCCGGCCTTCCCTCGCTCCAGCCTGGAAGAGACCATGATCACCCGTGCCGGGCTCCCCTCGCCCCGACCCGTCGCCTTGAGCGCGGGCATCAAGAGAGAGGTCAAGAGGAACGGTCCCAGGTGATTCGTTGCCATGCTTTTTTCCACCAACATCTGCTTCCCTTCCTTCCTTCCCTTTCCTTCCGCGCCGGCCCACACATCCACTACCTCTCGCTTAGGGAGAAGGACCCCGGCATTGTTTACGAGCACGTGCAGCGACCCTCCCCCCCCCATTCCTCCTACTCCTCTTCCTGCTCCTCCTTTTTCCATTTCCCTTAAAAACGAATCCGCAAACGCGCGCACACTGGGCAGGGAGGCGAGGTCCAGTGGGGCGGGTGCAGGGAAGGCACGGCCGGAGGGAGGGAGAGACGGGGAAGAACGAGGGAGACGTTTGTTTATCGCTGCGGCGGTGGCTTCCGCCTTGGCCATATCCCGGCATGCACAAACCACATGGGCACCCTGTACAGTGTGAGCAAGCAAGCGAGGGTGGCAAAAGAGAAGGGAGGGACACTGAGCGGACGAGATATTTCTGCGGTATCGAAGCACGTGCGCCCTCCTAGTGCGTAGCCAGCGCTTGGCGCGTCGATTCCTTGCCAACCCTGTCTCCCGATATTTCCCTGCTCTCGCCTACAACCCTTTCAGCTACTCGCTCACTCACCTTGCGCGCCAGAAGCTCCGCGGCCGCCAAGCCCACCCCACTGTTGGCGCCCGTCACTAGAACCGTGCGTCCGGCCATGGTGCCGTCCACGGCGTACAGCTCGTTGTCCGGGTACAAGCGACGCTTGATCCCACGGTAAAGCGCAATGGAGGATACCGCACCAGCTAGACCAACACTTGCTTCAATCACAAGTTCCATTGACGCCCACTCGATTGGAAACCAAAGGAGTGGGCTAGGAGTGTTAGCGACGGATAATGATAAGGACCGAGGAGAGGAGCCGAAGGGCCAGGATACAGAGGACTCACGCGGGAATAAGAAATAAATAAAGGAGCGCCTGTGCGATATCTACGGGGAGAGAAGGTGAGCCCATGAAGCCTATGTTTGCGACATGTAGCACTACTTACATGGATGTCACCTACATCGGCATCGAAGAACAAGCTTCTCGAGTCTCGCGCAACTCTCATCATCATCAGGAGCGAGATCAGGAGCAATCCAACCTGCCTCTGCGGCTTGTTTGTGACTGCGCTGAGGGCAGCGTGTGGGAGGTCGTGCAAGGACCACCAAGTAACCCACGATATGGCACGAGCTTGTTTGGGAGGCCGTTCCGTTCAGGCCAGTGTCTAAATCTTCGTTTTATCCTGCCCCAAGGCGTCTTGGAGGCCAGAGACGCCTGCAGGTTGCGGTCTAATTGAGGTAAAAATTGATTCATTTATGCGCAGTCGCAGTGTGGCTGCAGAAGCCTATTACTGATGTTCTTGCATGATTTAGGGAGGTGTGGTGAGGGTTATGGATGGTCATGACACAAAGAAACCCAAAATCTCCTCTTCTTGCCCACTCCGCGATGACCCCGATGAGCGCGTCGCAAGGATGAAGTAAAGAGGCAATGAACGCTCAAGACGTAAACATTACATTTTTCTCTCACAACCAATCCGCTTTCACTCCTTCCGGACAGGCATTTGGCAGGCAGGACGACCGACTCAAGCCACCACTCCCTAGCTAGCTTCCGACCCAGCCGATCCCATTTCCGCTCTCCTCATTTCCCCGTCGTAGTCGTCACCATCATCATGCCGGTTGCCCCCATAAGGAGAGGGGTCAATGTGGCCATGCTCCTGGTCATGGTCTTGGTGGTTGTCTGCTTGGTTGCGCCCTGCGTCGAGGGCTTCCTGTTCACGCCCGCGGCAGCAGGAGGGGTGAGAAGGAGGGTAGGAGGAGTCGCATTGGAAGGGGCAGGAGGAAGGAGAATAGCAGCAGGTATGTAAAGAGAAGGTTGTTAACTCGGAGGAGAAGGGATAACGATTAGGGACTTATTTGGGGGAGGTATTTGTGTGTGTGTGGATTGACGGGGAAGAGAGATTTGTATTCATCATCCTCCTACTCAACTTACTCTGCCTCGTGCCTTCCCCTCTCCCACACGCAGCCACTGATGCCGCTCCTCTCACGGTCATGCATCTGCAACTCGACATGGGATGGGGGGCTGATGAGGAGGGCGGGGACTTCTACAACCCGGACGGGATCAAGGAAGGTAGGTCAAGGATGAGGGAGGGGAGGGACGAGAGGGAGGGTGCGCGATCTGGAAGGAGTGATCGCGGTGGCAATGCTGGACATCACGAAACAGTCGACGACCTTGCGTCTAAAAAAACAATAGATTAAAGATGCTGTGGGAGTGTCGGGGAACTTCTCCGTGATTGCCCAAACACCAATCTCATCCCTGTTTCTCGTATTTCCTCCCTCCCTCTTTCAGGCGAGACAGTGGAGATAGTTGTCGACAGCATTTTCTACTCCATTCCCAAGGCACCCAAGGAAGGTGTAAACCCCAAAGGTACGTGCCTACTAGCTACTTTGCCATCCCTCTTCTCCTCGTTCTGTGAAAGGCGCACACGTGTGGCCCTCTGCCACTCTCTTCCCTCCCTTCTCCCCTCCCACCTCTTTTCCCCAACCCCACCTTGACCTTTATTCTTACACCCTCTTATCATCGAATCCACCTTACCTTCCATTCCCCTCCCAGGCTTCAAGGGGACGGTGGCCTCCTTGAAATTCACGGCCAAGAACGGCGTTGTATGCTCCGCCAACAGACCTGTTGTTGTCAAGGTAAGGAGGGAGGGGGGGAGAGGGGCATGGAAGAAGGCTGGTGGTGTCAACCGGGCGGATGGTCAAGGGAGTGTCAAAGGGGGGGCGGGTGTAGATGGGAAGTGAAAGCGCTGAGATAGAATGGAGGGGACAGAGAATGGAGGCATTTGTCCAGGACGAGGGGGGTGGCGACGGATGAAGAAATGTCGGACAGACCGCGTCAAAAAGACTTACCTTTCCCTCCCGAATCTTCACCTCTTTTTCATCCTCCCTCCTTTCCATTCGTCCAGTTCACGGAGCCCTACAAATTTCAGGGCCACTTCGAATTTAGGGAGGTCAAACGGGTCTGAGGCTTCGGGAGTTAAGAGGGGGAGAGAACCAGAGATGGGGATAGGGCAGTCATAGAAAGATAGATTTAAAGAATGGGGTCGATCAGAATATGTGGAAGGAGATGAGGAAGAGAAGTATGAAGGAGAACCAAAGTGTGTTTGATAAATTATAACGATTTGAGCGCTTGTGTGCGTGTCCGTCTATTTATGTATTTGCGGGGCGCACCTCTTTCTGATGTCGTATTCAGGAAACTTAACTCTCTTTCCTTGGCTTTTTACGAGGAGAAAACGTACCGTGTTGATGAGTGTGGGAGTAGCAAGAGTGCCTGACTGACACTCCTCTTTCAGTTGAGGTGTGCGGGCGGGCAGGGGACGCGGGCTTTATAAAAGGAGATAAAAGCAAGCAGATCTAATTTAATTGATAAGAGAATTGATGGGGCGAGTGCGTGATTTATAGGCGTAGCCTGATACGCTGATCTTTGCTATCATTTTGCTGAGCTTGCCTAATGTTTCTGAAGAACACAACGCGGTAATAATTCAACTGCCTTCTTTTTGTGCACGGATAAAGCCCGAGCACAAGGGCGGCCAGGACAAGGACGAACAACGCACTCTTTCAAGCCACTGGTTGACAGGCTACATGAAGACATGTGTACATATTCTAAACTCTAGGTTGAGTCCCTGAGCGATTGATAGTCCACATGCTTCGTGCTTAGAGATTATGCGTATGACGACGGTGATGATGTGCGTGCCATCTGCGTGCCATCTGGCAAAATCTGGCAAACGATGTACTCTTAGAGATTCCGTCCTCCTTCGTGCAGTGGACTCGCACATCGCCCCAAGCACAGGCCTTTTAGCTCTTTGGGCCTGAGCCTTGTCACACTCAGACGGAAGCTGCGCATTATTCATCGTTTCCTTGTCGCATGCTCGGGTTGCTCGCTCTGGTTGCGTAGCTTACGTGAGCGACTCCAAAATGCAATAGAATTTATAACCATATGGGCCCACGGAATGTACATGTTCTTTATTATCGTGCACCCCAAAAGGACTGCTGTGGGGAGGATTATGCACTCATGTCCGATTATAGTGTACAGTGAACTGTATTGAGTGGTAAACGTGTCCATGTGCATTTGTGTGCGAAGAGCGCAGGTAGACAGATTCTAGTAGAGACATGGTGGGGTTTGAGAGACGGTCAGTGGGACAAGGACATTCCGGTAGCACACACCGTATCCCTCATGCATGCACATGTTGTTTACAGTGTAAATGCGGGGTGAATTTCGACTACGCAGGGTTCTATTTATTCCTTACCCTTTCCATCCTCCCTCTCTCTCCTTCTCACAGAAGCAATCCCTTCCCCCTATTCTTCGGATTCTTATTAATCAGGTAAATGTCGTGAGTGGGGTTTATCTTGCATCTCTGAGAGTGACATTCCTAAGACAGTATCAGCATGAATTAGCATGAATTTTATACATGTTTCCCTCTCTTACTCATCTTTGTTTTGCTCCACTCTTTCTAAACACATCCTCTTCATCCTCACCTCCTTCTTCTCTTCCCCTATATCACCTCCGAAAGCAATGGCACTTATCTTTCCATCTTCACAAACAATTGTCACCTACACCCTTGACTCTGAAATTTACAACGACTTCCTCACCCGCCTGCTACTCTTCTCTACTCATTCCATCTGCCTCCTCCTTCCTCTAGAATGTCTAGAGTAGGAATCTAGGTCACTGAACCATTCACAACCACTTCAATCGGTACTGCTCACAATGTACCCAAAGCTATCTTCTGGCTCTCTTCCATGCATATAAATCTTTGACAGCTCGCTGCCCCGTTTTAGATGAGCCGTATCGTGGCCCCTCGTCTTCCTCTTGTCCCACCCCTCCCTCCCTCATCTCCTTCCTGCTCTTCTCTCCTGACCTCCTCCCCCAATCCCATCTCACCACTCCACCCTTTTTTCCCCTTTTTTTGAACAGGGAAATGAACGACCATTTTTTAAAAAGAGGTCGTGGCTTTTTCGCCCCTCACCCTCTACCGCATCATGTGCTGCCCACATATGCATTTTCAAGTAAAAGCTTGCCAATCTCCCAGATTTTTACCTTTCAAAGCATCCTCCCCCCCCCCTGATGATACAGCAATGAAGCTGAGTGGCGCCTTCTTCATCACCCTTTTCGCCTCGCTCGTGTTTCATGTCGTCGGGGACTGTCCGAGTTTAAGGCCATTTGCTGAGACGAGCGTGGTGAATGGCCAAGGTGCCTTCTACAAAGTCCGAATCGCCGGGGGCTCAGAGGCCATCAAAAATGCAACCTTTTCGGTAAGAATATTTCAAGTCACGTGGCAGCACGCACGGCCAAGTGACTCATACACTTTTCATGCTTTCATATGTAGATCACTCTGCCCGATGGTGTGAGTATTCGTGACTTTGAAGTCTGGCCGAGACGTCGAGACCCCTTGCAAAACGGTACCGTATTGACCTGGAGTAATGTGTCCATGCGCCCATACATGCGCTCTAGTTTCCACGTGACATTGGGCGTGAATCTGACTTCCGTAATTGGGTTGAATGGATCGACGGGCTGCACCTCGGGCGAGATCTCCTTTCAATCCACTCTGAGCGACGGCGATCACTGCAATGTGGATGCGCCAGCCATAAGCACGAAGGTGGAAAATGTGACTTCCGGGCAGGGGGATAGATGTGGCGGTAGTTCTACTCCCTACACCGCGAAGAACCAGTCCGTGTTCTCCTGGGGGACGTATAAACCTTTTGACGCAGCGAACCTGCACATCAATGGTATCCAGAACTGTCTAGATGCATGCGCTGACGCCTCTGGCTTCTTTGTGGCCTGGAAGCCTAATCCAGAGGCTGACGACTGCTATTGCCAGTCGAAATCTCAGTATCTTGTTGACGGTGTTGAAGAGGACACTGCGCTTTCTGGTTACACCATCTTTGAGAATCCGGCTGAATTGCATGTGCGACGAAATTAATCTGGTTCCATCTGTTTTTCGTACTTTCTGCAGTTTATTTTTGATATGTCACCTTGGAGGAAAGCGGGAGATGGCATAATGGCAGGTCCTATTTTCTTACTATAAAATGTATTTTACGCGTCGCTGTACATGTATTCTATGCGTCAAATTTAATACTCCAAAGTTTTTGGAGCTTTCAGCTGTGCGAGCGATAGACTGTTGCATTGTGGAAAAATAAAAGCATGAAGTGAACTCCGAGAGAGTCTGTGGAATCATGAGAGACAGCATACATGTGCAAAGTGTACACTTTTCCATGCTTGCTCGTACAAGTGTTTTCGTTTTTACGTCGGTATCTTCGATTTCTTGTCTATGATTATTTAAGTCTAATCCACATACAACGTAATCCCGCATTCTTTCTTCATGCTGAAATAAACCGCCGACCACATATGCGCTCTGTCGGGAGAAAGGGGGAACGGAAACACATCATGCACGCAAGTTTCTCTTTCATCTCTCCAACTTAGTCCTCATCGGTAATCGTGGGGAAGAACAACCACATATGCTGCGAGAGTATCTGCTCAATCTCACCCACCAATGCCGGGAAATGCGGGTCCGAGAGCGTGCTGTTTGTGTGTTTTTGTATGGTGTGTGAGTACTTCATCTTTTTTCCGATCACTTTCCCACACCTTTCTCACTTTTCTTTCTCCCTTCCTCGCTGCCTACCTCATCATTTGTTGCTGCACCATAGGCTTGGCATGCTGGAAGAGGTAAAGCAAAGAGGCACTGGCTGAAGGTTGGCTCGCTACTGCAGCATTGGTGGCAGTAGGCATAGCAGGAGCAGTAGCAGCGGCAGCAGCCGGAGATTTTCCTCCCCCCTTTTCCCTCGGTGCCCGTTCTTTCGCCGGTGCTGTCAGTGCTGCTTGTGCTGCTGCTGTTGATATTGATGGTCCTGTCACTGATGCTGCGGTCCCTGTGACTAAAGCTGCTGCCGTTGCTACCGCAGTGGGCTTGCGTCGTTTTTGCTTCGGGGGTGGCGCGATGGCTGGTCCTGGTGCTGGTGCTGAGGCCACAGCTCTCCCCCCTTCTCTTCCCCCGCTTCCTTCTCCAATCACTACCATATCACCACCAGCAGGAGTAGTAGTAGTGGTAGCAGCAGCGGCAGCAGCAGCAGCAGCAGCAGCAGCAGCAGCAGCAGCAGCAGCAGCAGCAGTCGAGGAGGAGGAGATAAAGTGTGGCACAGCGGCTGGGCCTTTCGTCAAAGTCTGGTGAGCAAGGCTCGAAAGGAAGGTAGAAGGAAGGGGGGGAGGACGGGTAAACGGCGGAGGGGTGTTAATCGGAGCCTGCGTCATTGCAGTTGGAGTAGCTGCGAAGGGAAAAGGTTGGACAAGAGGCATGGAAGACGAGGATGAAGGGGTAGGCAGCGAAAGTGTAGGAAGAGGAGGAGGAAACGGAGAAGAGGGGAGAGGCGGCGGCATAAGAAGAGCAGCAGAAGGATTCGAAGAAGGAAGTGGGGGAGGGAGCCCTTCCTGAATAGAGAGGCCAGGGCGTGCCCTTTGGACCAGGCGAAGGCACATACGAAGGGCACCCTCCCCATCGGCAAAGTCAAAGGCGACCAACGACCCTCCTCCTTCTCCTCCCCCTCCTTCTCCTCCTCCTTCTCCTCCTCCTCCTTCTCCTCTTCCTCCTTCTCTTCCTCCTCCTCCTCCTTCTCCTCCTCCTCCTTCTCCTCCTCCTTCTCCTCTTCCTCCTTCACCTCTTCCTCCTTCTCCTCCTCCTCCTCCTCCTCCTTCTCCCTGGTGAAGATCCCGCGAATCAAAAAGGAGGCGGGCGGATGGATGGCGAATGTAGCGCAGGACTGAGATGTCGTCTAAGAAAAGAGGAAAACCCACCTGCAAGGGGAGGGGAAGGGAGGGAGAGAGAGTAAGCATGACATGATGAGCGAGGGTCGTGCCCAATCTTTCCTTCCCTTTTCCTCAGCTCTTCTCCCCGTTTTCTTCCTTCATTCCTCCTCAGTTTGGCTCCTTCCTACTCTATCCCATGATCTTCTTCACCTCTGTACCTGATGGACTCGCTTCTTGGGCACCGCAGCAGGGTCCACTTCAAACGTAACATCGACGCGGGGGTTAAGAGAGGACAAGGCAGCAAGGCAAAGGACGTGGGGCCGGCGGTGAGCTTGCCAATCCGCTTCATGGTCATTGCGCGCGTCAAGTCCTTGAGACGGACGCTTCTTGAGGTAGCGGCCTGGCCACCGGCACAGCTGCGGTTGAGGCTGCTGCGAATTCTGCCGCCAATGTTGCTGGGAAGCAGGAGTAGGGGACTCGTTCTGAGCGCATTGAGAGCTTTCAAACATTACCTGAGAGTCAAAAGCCGGCTGCTGCGAAAAGGAAGAGGGGTGCATGGTAGCTGCGTGCTGGTGAGCTGTGCTTGGCGGAAGTTGAGAGGAGACGAAGGAGGAATGAGGAGGAAGGATGAGGAAGGACGCCAATGACGAGGCTGGACAAAAATAATCAAAGTCGAGCTAGCTAGACAGCTGGAGAGCGCATAGGAGCGATGGAGGGGGGGTGGAGAAAGGGAGCTTGTTTTCTCAAGACGTGCAGGGAGCGTACACAGTCAACCTCCTTCAAGTTGTTGCTTTGTCCGTGCGTCTGCTGTCTTTGCTGTGTGTCTTGCATGCGAGCTCCTTAGGAGAGAGAGCCCGCTGATGATGCTCCTCCTCCTCCCTTCATCACACACACATGCCCACACTTGCACACAATTCAATATACACGCACGCTACACAGACAACATACTGCTGGTCGGTGCTTGCTGCCGTCGCTGAGCCTCGCCCAAAATCAGTCGGCGAGTTGGAGCGGCCAGCAGGCACACACCGACCACCCTCTCCCCCCTGGCCCGCAGGCACCGCCCCACTACCAACTCACATCACACAGTCACTCAGCTTGACACCTCCACACCTTGTGACACCTCCACACCTTGTGGCACGTCAATCTCGAAGAAGAGCCATGCTTACTCTCCCTCCCTCCCTTCACGCACACCAGACCGAGCCCGCACGTCGCTACAATGGGAGACACGGCGGAGTGGGAGACGAGCAAGGAGAACGTCATGCCCCTCAAGCACGGCCGGAACGTCACCAAACTCAATGCTGCCCTGGCTGAGAAGTGAGTGTCGATGAGAGAGAGGAGGAGTTCAGAATGTGTGCGCTGCGTCGGTCCGAACCAAGAGCCTGAGGACGTCAGGGTCAGCCATTCCCATCCCTTCCGGTCGTCCATTCCTTTAGCCTCTCCCAGTCCCTCACAACCGCTTCCAGCACCAAACACTCATTAGACACTCATCCTCTGATCCCCACCCACCCACATTGCATTTTATCCGCCAGGCCCAAGGGTATGCGGGAGCGCAAGTCAGACCTGGAAACGGAGCGGGAGGCCTTTGAGCAGCGCCTGCGCGACGAGGAGGAACGTTACATGGCCAGGAAGGGGGAGGAAGATCCGCTGAAGGAGTGGGTGAGGTGAGGAGGGAAGAGGAGATGGTGGAGAGTAGGGAAGATGTGGAAGGAGAGATGAAAGACAAAGGATGCGGGGCACGAGTATGCATAGCGGCGATCTCTGAGAGGGTTCCGATCGCTCAACACTCACTCGTCTTCTTTCCATCCTTTCTATCGTCCCTCCCTTCCTCCTCTTTGTTGTAGGTACATCAATTGGCTCCAAGAAGTCTTGCCCTCGGACAGCCAAGATTCTACACTGCTGCTCGAACGGTACGGCGGTAGGAAGGAGGGCGGGAGGGCGGGAGAGAGGGAGGGAGAGTAGAACACGACGGACAGATAGGCTCGGTTGGTGAGTGGTGCTCTCTCTTTTCTCATCTCTTACTCACACCCTCCTCACCTCCCCTCTCCCGTCCTCCTCCCTTTCTATCCAGTTGCGCCCGCCGGTTTCAAGATGACGCCGAGTACAAGCAGGACCTGCGCTACCTCAAGGTGAGGGGGAGGGAGGGAGGGGACGACGAGGGGAAGGACGCCAGAAGGGCAAGAAAAAGATGTGTGTATCTCCTCATCATTTATCAAAGTCCATCACTAACGCTAATCCCAAAGTCCATCACTAACGCTAATCCCAAAGTCCATCATTAACGCTAATCCCAACACTAACAACAGGTCTGGATCGCCTACGCCGATCGCTTGAGCTCACCCGGTGATGTTTTCAAGGTAAGAAAGATGCCCTCCCTCCCTCCCTCCCATCCTCCCTCCCTCAGCTTTCTAACCCCTCCCTCCCCCCTTTCCTCCCTCCCTTTCCCCTTCCCTGCCGCTCCCAGTTCCTGCACAAGAAGAAGATCGGAACGTCCTGGGCGCTTCTGTGGGCGGCCTGGGCCTTCGTCTCGGAAAAGGCGGGAAACTTCTCCCTGGCCGACAAGCTCTACACGAAGGTTGGGATAGAGGCAGGGAGGGAGGGATGGGGGGGGGGACGGCGGGAGGGCTTGGGCCGCGTCCACTCACTCGTCCTTGTGCTCATGTGGCCATCACAATACTCGTACATAGGGCATCGAATTGCATGCCACGCCCATCGAGCTGCTGGCCGAGCGACGGTACGTCCCTCTCTTCCCCCCCGCCCTCCCCCCCTCCTTTGCTCCTGCGCTTCACTCGTCCCTCCCTCCTTTCCCCCCTCCCTCCCTGCTTTGGATGCTAGGCACCACTTTCAGCGCCGCATGTCCCGCCATTGGCTGCGGATCAACGAGGAGGGGGGAGCGGGCGAGATGGGGGGAGGGAGGGAGGGAGGGAGGGAGGAGAGGGGAGGGAGGACCGCACTTGCAGGGATTAAGAGGGGGAAGACACGGTAAGTCCCTCAGCGAGAATCATAAAAGGAGAGAGGGAGGGAGGGGAGGAGAGTGGGAAGGAGGGAGGGAGGGAGAAGACGCACAACATACACACATCCTGTTCTCTCCTCGCTCCTGCCCCTCACAGGACCACCACCACCAACGGTGCCTCCCGCCCTCCCTCCTCCTCCTCCTCCTCCTCCTCCTCCTCCTCCTCCGCGCGTCGAGACAGGACATACACCCACAACCTTCCCGCTGCAGCTACCGCTACTGCTGTTGCTTCGTCTACCACCAGCTCTATACCCATTTTTGTTGACGAGGGACTGCGAGAGGTACTCCATCCCTCCCTCCCTCCCTCCCTTTATTTCTTTCTTTCCCCGTTCCTCAAAACGTTACCTCGCGTCTTCACCTCCCTCCCTCCCTCCCTTTATTCCTCCCTCCCTCCCTCATTCCAGGATACTGGTGCGCCCGCCCGCTCTCGGCTTCGAGGACAGCACACTTTCTTGGACCACCAGGCAGGGAGGGAGGGAGGGAGGGAGGGAGGGAGGGAGGGGGGGAGGGGGGAAAGGGGGGGGCAAGGCATGGTGAAGGTGAAGCTCTGCATTTAAATTGAGTCTTCTCTTCCTCCCTCCCTCCTTGTGTAAGCGAGATCGACGCAAAGAGAAGGAGCAAAGCAAGTCTACCACCCTCACCCTCCCCCTCCCTCCCTCCCTCCCTCCCTCCCTCCCCTCCCGCAGGCGGACGAAGACTCGTGTGCCTGGAAGGACCTGGGGAGCGAGCGCGACCGGCGGAAGGAGAACGAGCAGGCCAAGACCAAGTGGAGCGAGGGGCCTTTGGCGTCGCAAGTAGGGAGGAGGGAGGGAAGGAAAGAGGGAGGGAGAGACTGTAAAGGGAAATTTGCCCGAAAACACCCTTCAACGGACTGATTGATTCTCCTTGAAAGTGTTTTGAGGGGTACATCGCTCGTTCCCCTCACCTTTTCTTCCTCCCTCCCTCCCTCCCTCCCTCCCTCCCCTTCTCCCCTGCCACCTCAGTCAAGCGCCCGCCGACCTCGCGCCGGCGTCACTGCCCCTGGACCCCCTCCTGTCCGGGCCACTGCCCTCGACATCTACGTCGACGAGGAGTGCCAGCAGCAGCAGCAGCAGCAGCAGCAGCAACAGCAGCAGCAGCAGCAGCAGCAGCTGGAAGAAGACGCAGGTGAGGAGTGGTGACAGGAGGGAGGGAGGGGTGACGGGAGGGTGGGAGAGAGGGAAGGAAAGGGGAAAATGAGCCCTATGTCACAAACGAAATAGACGTATAAATGCACTTATTATCCTCTTTTTCGCTGTCTTACCCCTTCAGCCCTGCGGCCGCGGCAAGGACCGACAGACGTAGAGCGATTGTGCGCAGCTCCCTTGCGGTACGGAGGGAGGGAGGGAAGGAGGAAGGGGGAGAGAGAGGGAGGGAGGGATGTACATAATACTTACAATCCGATTTTCTTCTCGTCTCGCACAGCCACTTTGACACGGCCCTCCTCAAGAAGAAGGCTGCCGCTTTTCCTGTTGCTGCTCGTACTCTTTCCCCCTCCGATGAAAACGATCCCATCGCTGCTCGCGCCGGCGCTAACAGCAGCAGCAGCAGCAGCAGCAGGCGTGGAGCTCTTAGTGCCGCCCCTCGCCCTTCGTCCCCTGCAATGGCACCGTCCAGGTGGCAGCAGCAGCAGCAGCAGCAGCAGCAGCAGCAGCAGCAGCGGCAGCATTCACCGATCGCATTGTCTCAAGGAGGAGGAAGAGGAGGAGAAGGAGGAGGAGGAAAAGGAGGAGGAAGAGGAGGAGGAGGAGGAGGAGGAGGAGGAGATCGGGCAGGGGCAGCGGAGGAAGAAGAAGACATGACCATCAACACCCGCTTTGCCATGGCAGGTAAGCCCGCCCTTCCTGCCATCCTCCCTTCTTTGACTGGATCTATTTGACTGATGGACATCCGCACGCACGTGTCCCTCCCTTCCTCCCTCCTTTCCTCCCCCCAGACGTCGCCCGCATGTTCGACGAGTCCCCTCCAAAGCACGGCCCCTCTTCCCGCTCCCCTTCCTCCCTCCCTATCGCTTCCCCTCCCCATTCCGCTGCCGCTGCTTCTCTTCCACGGGCTGCAGCGGCTGCAACCTGTCCTGATTCTGGAAGACGAGGAAGGGAGGGAAGGAGAGAAGGAGGAGCAGGAGGAGGAGGAGGTTTTGCGTTTTCAATTTTCGATGAGAGCGCGAGTGGCAACATGACCAGTGCCAGTGGAAGCATCAGACAGAAAGGGGGGGAGGGAGGGAGGAAAGAAGTGAGGGAGGGAGGGATGACGACTTCGTCGTTCGCCATTTTCGAGGAGGAAGGCGGGCAAGGGGGCGGGATGAAGGGAGGGAAGGTGTCACCACCCCTTCCCTCGGTCACCACTCCCTTCTCCATCTTCTCGGAGGCATCGGAGGAAGGAAAGGAGGGCGGGAGGGTGGGAGGGAGGAAGACTACGGAGGAGAAGTGGAAGGAGGGGGGAGCGGCGGTGCCAGCTGCGCCCTTGTCGTTTGACGTTTACGTGGAGGAAGGGCAAGCACCAGTCGCACGGCCCGCCATGCGGTAAGGAGGGAGGGAGGGAGGGAGGGAGGGAGGGAGGGAGGGAAGACAGACTGGCTGTGGTGTCAATACGTCGCTGTCTCAATGTCATCCCCGTCCTTCTTATTCCTCCTTTTAGATTCTCTCCTCCTCGTGCTGCCCCCTCCTCCTCTTCCTCGGCCCCCGCCACCATGACCTTTTCCCTGGACGACGACGAGGACAAGGGCGAGCTGCTGGGCGCAGGTAATGGGACGGGGAGGGATGCCGTAAAGGAGCTCAAGTGTCAGCCAAAATGGCTCTTGGTCGCTCACTGCCGCGTATTCTAACCCTCCCTCCCTCCCTCCTTGCCTCCAGGCGGCCCCCTCGGGCACCGAATGGGTTCCTTGGAGCTGAGCGAGATCGTCGAGGTAAGCGGCAATATCTCCCCTCCCTCCCTCCCTCCCTCTTTCCTGTCAGTCTCACAAACCCCTCCACCCTTCCTTCCCTCCCTCCCTCCCTCCCTTCCCTGAGAGGAGCGCATTTGCTCCCCTCCAGAATGACGCGTCTTCCTTCTGGCTTCACGCTCAACCCCTCCCTCCCTCCCTCCCACCCTCCTTCCCTATCCAGGAGGACACCCTGGCCCTGCGTTCGTTTTCTTCTCTCAAGAGCGTGACCCGTCTTCTGTCGAGCATAGGGCTGCCGGCCGAGGGCGAGGAGGAGGACAAGGAGGAGGAGCGAGGGGCGTGGCGGGAAGGGAGGGAGGGTAAGCGATAGCAGGAGGGAGGGAGGGAGGGAGGGAGGGAGGAAGGGAGGGATAGAGTCCGATTCTTCCTCTGATTTGATTTATGGTTTGCGAATTGTTTGATTTGAATCTCTAGAGCGATGACGCAGAGAGGAGGCAGATAAGAGAAGGAGGATGCAGGGGAAAAGATGAGGGAGATAGGAGGAGGGTAGGTACAATGATTGACAGAAAGGAGGGGGGGGATAAGGAGACAAATAGAGAGAAATGAAGTCACGACACGAACGAGGCTGGTATAGAGATAGAAAGACAGGGCAGTAGAAGCAAGCGGGCACGGTTTTTTTCTCTCCTTTTCTTCTTCTCCCTCTTCTTTTCCTCTTTCTCCTCTTCTTACCGTGATGCTCCGGTCACTCTCCATTCTCTTCTCTCTTTCTCTTCAGCTTAACTCGTTCAATCAGGTGTCACGAGCCCGCCCGCTCGCCCTCCCTCCCTCTCTTCCCCTCTCCACACAGCAGCCCAAAATATCGTTCTTCCCTCCAAGACTTTTCTCCTTCCTTGCGCAGCAGCAAGAGAAGCAGCAGTAGCAGCAGCAGTACGACAAACACCAGCAGCAGCCGCAGCAGAAGGAGAAGCAGCAGCAGCTGCCGCAGCATCGCCAGCAACCGCCAAGTGAGAGAGAAGCGCGTATCAATGCAGTGCCAATCCCACCTCTCCCGCCCCTTGTTCTCTTTGCCTCATGCTTCATCCCCCCTCCTTTCTCCCTCCCCCTCCAGCACTGGCACCCTCGTCCTCAATTCCTTCTCTACACACTCCTCCCTCTCCTCCCTCCTTCCCTCTCCCCTTCTCCACGACCATCGGCCTCGCCCCCTTCCTCACCACCTCCCTAAGCCCCTCCCGCCCTCGAGTGCCGGACACAAACCCAAGGCTCGTGCATATCCCTTACCCTCTCTCCCTCCCTCCTTCCCTCCCTCCATCCCCCCCTCTCTCACGCCTCTCCTACGACTCATTTTTCAAATGTATCCTCACCCCCTTTTCCCCCCCCTCCCTCCCTCCCTAGGTCCGCCTGGACCCCTCCAAGCCCCTCCTCTCCCTCCTCGGCGTGCTGGGCAGAGGCTCCTACGGCGTCGTCTACCACCTCAAGCCGCCGCCGCCGGGCGGGCAGGGATTTGCGGTCAAGGTGAAGAGGGAGAGGGAGGAGGAACGTGGTGCACAGGATGAAAGGGGGGAGGGTTCTCGGTCCACACGAACGTGGTGTATAGGGAGGAGGAGGGGGGCAGGCCCCTAAGTAGGAGGCCGCGAAGAACTCGGACCAAGTGGGCCACCAAAACCCTCCTCCCTCCCTCCCTTCCTCACTCTCTCCCTTCGTCTCGCCCTAGGTGGAGACCCTAGACCCCGCATCCCCCGACGCCACTCTCCCTCACGAATTCCACATGCTCTGCCTTCTCCAGCAGCGCGCACAGCAGCAGCGGCAGCAGCAGGATGGGGGGGTACGAAGGAGGGAGGGACGAGAAAATAGAGGGACTGACGGCAAGTGAGATGCTGCACGCCTACTTAAAGTACCTATCATTACATTCTTTCCTCTATACCTCGCTACGCAGGCCACGCCGCGCCCCGCCCTCACCCACTTCTTCCTTCCCCCCCTCGCCCTCCACCTCTACAAGAACGGCTCTGCTCTTTGTCTCCCACTGGGCACCGAGGGCACTCTCCACGACCTCCTACTTTGGCACACCGCCACCCGAGGCGCAGGCACGTCTCTATATTCCTCCCTCTTTTCTTTCCTCATTCCCTCCTTCCTCTTGCTGTCCCCTCTGACAACAGGAGCCCCCCCTCCTCATGCCTCTTTCCATCCCTTCGTCCTTTCAGGCCTGCCCGAGCCCCTTGCCCTGCATTTCACCCTCCAGATGCTCCGTGCCATTCGCCAGCTGTGGGTGGAGGGGGGGCTGCTGCACTGTGATGTGCGACCTGACAATTTCTTGATGGTAGGGGCGGGGGGACTGGTTGTGATAGATCTCGGCCTCAGTGTCGACATAAGAGGAGCAGAAGGAGAGGAGGGAGGGAGGGGAGGAGGAAAGGAGGTCCGGTTTCATGGAGGGAGAGCGGCATCCGGATATCAGTGTCGGACGATGCGGGCGGAGCAGATGGAGGAAGAGGGGGAAGGAAGAATGGAGGGAGGGAGGAAGGGGTGGAGGGAGGAGGCGGATTTGTACGCGTTGGGAGCGTCGGCTTACTGCTTGCTGCACGGACACTCCCCGCCACCTGCATCGGTGACTAATCTGATCGACGAAAAGGAGAAAAGAAAGGTTGCAGGTGCGCAGAAGAAGAGTGGCAGCAGCAGCAGCAGCAGCAGCAGCAACCCGTGGAGGCTGAAACGATACTGGGAGCAGGAAGTGTGGAATCGGGTGCTGACAGGCTTGATGGACGCCGAAACAGAAGCCTTAACCCCCGTCCAAGCCAGGGAGCGGCTGGATGAGTTAATCCAATTGTTGGAGAGGACGTTGCACTCGCCCAAGGGGAAGGGGGTGGGGTCTCTGCTAGTGACGGTGGCAAGGGAGATGGGCCCGTTCTTGGCAGGCATACGAGCGGGGCGGGTGTAAGTGGGGCGCAGACTTAAAAGAGGGTACAGACAAGTCTTGACAGGGTAGGGAATAGAGACATATAAAGAAAAGAAAATATGCAATCAACGCGCTGTCAAAATTGCTATTTCCTTACATCGTCTTGCGAGTTACTTTGAAGCGCGCGAGAAACGTCTGAGATGGGCCTTAAAATTATTTTGTGTGACCATCATCACTGCTTTATGCTGCGTGGATGTGCGAGCTTAGGGGAATGATGCAATTAATGGCACAGCGTGTCCTCCGCTCAATCGGTCCCTGCTCCTGCTTTTCACATGTCCTATTTATTTCCTTAGGCCTCCATAGCAACAAGCCGCATTTGAACACTTTTAACGCTTCCCCTTTTTACTCCTTTACCCCGAAAATCATCACACAATACGCACAGTGCACTAACAAGGGCAGTGCAGCGCGGGGAACACAAAAGGTACCACGCCAGGCGCGGAGTCTACGAGCCCATATCATTGCTCGCCGCCTCGCCAACACGAGCGGCAGGATCAATTTGGCAAGGTATGTTCCCCACGACCCTGTGTACCCCTACAACAGGAAAGACGCAGCAAACAAGCACATTTCTCATCTTTATCCTTATATAAAGTGCTTATTTATAGCCTGTCTCTGTAGCGAAAATGGTGTGGCACGGGATTCATTTATCAGCCATAGCTAAGCAGGTCTGTCGGGTATGGGCGCTTTCCATTTCCGTGTCTTGACCTTCCCCTCTCCACCTCAACCCTCACACTCACCTCCCCCTTACTCTCTGTTCATAACTATACCAAGCTTCCAGCTATCCGCGGGTATTTGCAGGAAGATGGCCGGCTGATCGACCTGCAAGACGAGACCTACCGGATGAGCCCCCTAATTTGGAGTGTACGTTGGGGGGGGGGGGAAGGGAGGAAGGGAGGAAGGGAGGAGGATCGCAGCGTTGGGCTGCAAGGCTGCGCGCTTTGAAATCCGTTGTATTCATATTTGGGGATGAATATGCATTACACATTTCTCTCCCCTCAATCTTGAAACACTTCTCCTGACCTACCCCCCTTTGTCCTTTCCTCTAGTGTGTCATGGGCCACGACGACGTTGCGGCTTGGTTACTTGCGCGCGGGGCCTCCGTGGATCTAGTGGACTCGGGTGGACGTTCAGCATTGTTTTATGCCAGCAAGATAGGGTACGTGGAAAGGAAGGAGCGGGAAGGGGAGGGGAAGAAGGAGTGGCATCGATATGGAAATTCTACCCTTTCGAGTTGTTCGTCTATTCCCTCCTTTCCCCCGCTCCAGATACCTGGACCTGGTCTCGCTCCTATTGAAGCACAACCCCGACGTCCGAAAGCAGAGCGCTGAAGGTAAAGATGGAGGGGGAGGAGGGCCGGAAAGATGAAGGCAATGGGCTCACTAGGTCAGACCTAGAAAGCCAATTGTGCATGTAGCCCGTCAATCACTGCCTCCGTTCGCCTCCATCCCTCCCCAGGCATGACCCCCCTTATCATCGCCAGCGCCTGCGGACACACTGAGGTAGTGCGTGCCTTGGTCGCCCACGTCTACCGCCCTCCAACCATCAGCAAGGAGGGAAATGCCGCAGCAGCTGCTACCCCTCCCTCCTCCTCCTCCCCAACAAGCGAGGCCGCCACAGGCTACCTGGACTTGGTGACAAAACGAGGCAATAGCGCCGTACATTGTGCCTCCCGCTTCCCGCAGATCCTCAAACTCTTGCTGCAGGTGCGTGCTATTGCCTCGGCCCCCCTTCCTTCCCTCCCTCCCTCTTTCCCTTTCCACATGCTGTCCCCTTGAGTCTGTTCGTCGTCGCTTTTCCCACGCCTACCACTCTCCTCTCTGCCCTTCCCTCCCTACCTCCCTTCCTTCCTCTCTCTCTCTCTCTTCTCTCTCTCTCCTGCAGGAAGGAGCCAATCCCACCCTCGTGAACCACGAAGGGCACACGGCCCTCGAGATCTCGCTGGCTAAAAACGTGCCGGCCTCGGTCCGGGTGCTCAAGGTGGGGGGGGGGAGGGATAGAGGGAGGGAGGGAAGGACGAAAAGTAGGGGGGGAAAAGGGAACACATGCAGGGCAGTAGTGACAAATCAAGCTCTTACCTCTTTCTTTCCCCCTTCCTCTTTCCTTCCATTTCTCTCTCCTCCCTCATTTATTGTAGAGGTTCCTGCAAGAGAAGGAAACACGGCGCGCACGGCTCTTGTTCAAGGCCCGCGCCCTGTCAGACGCCGCCCACACCCTCCACCACACCCGCCACACGGCAAAAACCCGCGCAGAGAAGGTTTGTTGCTCTAATCTCCTAACCTTACCTTCCTCCCTCGCTGCCTTTCCTCCACTGACATGTTGGCTCCCGCACTCCCCTTCTTACACTTCCATCTTTCCCTTCCTCTCTCCCTTCTCCCACAGCACCGCAAGTGTGTGGCTGTCGCCCCTGCATATGTGAAAGAGAGGGTGGAGGAAGGGGCTGCCTTGCCGCTGGTGGTGGTGGGAGGAGAGGGGAGGGAGGGCAGGAGGAGAAAGAGAAAGAGGGGGAAGGAGGGGGCTGCGGGAGTGGCGGGAGCGAAAAAGAGGAGGGACGCAGGGAAGGAGACTGTGGATGGGATGAAGGAGGAGGAGGACGGGGGGGAGGAGTCAGTGGCCGTATTGTACAAAGCCCAAGCGATTGACTCTATCAGACAGGTAGGTGGTGTTGGCGCCAAGCCCTCCCTCCCTCCCTCCCTCCCTTCCCTGCCTCCCTCCTGATGGAGAGTGTCCTGTCCTCCCTCCTGCCCGGAGAAGGGCGCCGCTCGTCCACTCAATCATTCAAACCCGCCTCTTACCCTCCCTCCCTCCCTGCTTACCTCCCTCCCTCCCCGCCCAGGCCCGCGAGGCCGTACTGGCCTATGCGGTGGGAGGGGGGCTCACGGCCGAGCTATTCGTGGAGCTAATAGACATGCTGCTGCCCCGTTGGGACCGCGAGAGAGTGGAAGGTAGGTAGGACAGGAGGGAGGGAGGGAGGGAAGGAGGGAAAGAGGGAGGGTGTGCATGCGTGGAGGTGTATTTGGGGAGGGGGCGGGTGTACAGGATTAGCACGGGAGAGGATGACCAGAGCGGGAGGAATGAAATGGAGAATGGAAGGAGAGAGGGAAGGAGAAGGTGGGCTGACTGGCAAGGACGTGGGTCTCCCGAGAGCCGGCACGAGGAAACTGTGAGGGCAGGAACGACGGGGGGCTGCGTGTTATGGATTTGTAAGGTTGGCCAAGGGAGGAGGGAATTGAAAGTCGGAAGGGAGGGCTCAGAAAAGGAGGGAGGGAGGGAGGGAGGGAAGGGAGCGCAAGGAGGAAACCTTGAGGAGGAAATCAAGAGTGCCCCCTTAGGCCAAGACCGAGACAGAGCGAGATTTCGGACTTAGGGAAAGATCGGATGAAGGTTTGTAAAGCAAGAGCCCAAAAAGAATGAAAGGAGTTGATGATCCTCCAACCCACACTGTCCCTCAGACTGAGCCGCTTTGTCCCCTCGTGCCTTCCACAAGATTCCGTCTTTACTGACTTGCTCGCGCTCGACTCATCGACGTCTTTTCTTCTTTCTATACAGTCACATTCCCTCCCTCCCTCCCTCCCTCCCTCCCTCCCGCCCTCATAACTTGGGCTTGACCAAGATGCCCCCATCCACCACCAGCACCGCGCCCGTTACGTGGGCCCCTGCGCGCGAGGCCAGGAACAAGGCCGCACCCGCCATGTCCTGACGGAGGGAGGGAGGGAGGGAGGGAGGGAGGGAGGGAGGGCAGGGTCAGAACACACGCAGGGGGTGGGCCCCCTGCATTGCCTGTGTGACTGTCTGTTCCGATCCCCCTCCTCCTCCTTCTCCCCCCGTCCTTCCCTCCCTCCCTCCCTACCTCTGGATGCCCGATTCTCCCCAAGGCCGCACTCCCTTCTATCTCCTCTCGCGCTCGCTCCAACGTCACCTTCATCATCTTGCTCGCAAACGGCCCCGGGGCCAAGGCGTTGACGGTTATGTTCCGGTGGCCTAAGGGAGAGAGGGGGGGAGGGAAGGAGGGAGGGAGGGGGAGGGGGAGGTTCTTCTGAATTCTGTTATCGATGAATGCCATTTTTCTTGGAAAACAGAGGATACCTCTTGGTAAAGGAGACCTCTTGAGGGAAGGAAGGAAAGAAGGAAGGAAGGGGGGAGGGAGGGAGGGAAGGAGGGAGGGAGGGAGGCCCTACCTAACTTTCCGGCCAGGACCCTGGAGAGTCGGTGCACGGCGGCTTTGGAGGAGGAGTAGGCGAAGTGGTCGATGAGCGTCACGCGCTTCCCATCAATGGATCCTATGTGTGGGAAGGAAAAGGGGAAGAGGAGGCTGAGGAGGGAGGGAGGGAGGGAGGGAGGGAGGGAGGGAAAGGGGAGCATCCACCTACCTATATTGATGACCCGAGCGGGGTCGTGGGGCGTGGCAGCTGCTTCGAGAAGAGGCAATGCCAGGCGGGTGAGACTGAAGAGAGACGTAAGGTTAAGAGACACGACTTTGTCGAACGCCTGCAAGAGAAGGAAAAGACGGGAGAGTGGATAACAGGGATCACTTGGACCATCGCCCTCTGTTCCTCCCTCTCCTTCCTTGCCTCCCCACGTACGTGCAAGGGGTAGGATTCTATAGGCTCCGCCCAGTTGGTACCCGCATTGTTGATAAGAACGTGTAACTTGCCACCCGTCTCCTTGGCCACTGCTGCCAAGAGGGCGGTCTGATTCGTGGGGGAGGAAGACCGGGTCGAGTCCAAGGGACGAAGGGGGGTAAGGATTGCGGACATGCGATTGAATGTATTAGGGAAGCCTGTCCTCCCCCTTCCCTCCGTCATCAATTTTTGGCCACATCTTTACCCGCACCTGCTCGCCTTCCCCCTTGGCCAGATCTGCTGTGAGGCCTCGACAGAAGGCAAGGGAGGGAGGGAGGGAGGAGGCGCCAACGATTTCCGCCGCGGCTTGCTTGGCTTCTCTTCGAGAGGCGATAAAGACTCGGGCACCTTTTCATGAAAAGTGGAAAAGGGGGGAGGGAAAAGGGAGGAAAGAAGTCAACAGGAGTGGGGGGGAGTACTGGAAGGGTCACGTTGCGGGGAGGCGCGGGGCGTTCGGGAGGGCAGCATGAATGCGTGAAATAAGTTAGGATGCTAGCCTACGCGTCAGTATGCACGCTCATGACCCACGCACACAAAAAGAAGGAGGCATGAAAACTTCTGTTACAACAACTGACCATTGTCAACGAAGCCTTGAGCCAGCATGCGGCCGATGCCCGTGCCGCCGCCTGTAATGAGGACTGTCTTGCCCGTCACGTCAAAGAGATGGCTAATAGAAAGAGATGAAGAAGAAGAGGCGATGGAAGAAGGGGCCATGACTTTGTTGTAATTGTTGTTGTCGCTGCTGTGTTTTCGTAGGGCGAGGAGCAGAGACATGGGGTAGGTACAACGCTTCTCTTTTTCAGGATTGCTTGCCCATGTCTTGAGTTGCTGGGGACATCATTCACCCTTTTACAAGTTAATAGTACTACTGTCACGTAGTACTCACAAGTCCCTCACTTCCTACGTACACAAAACGCACATACACTCTAGGGTGGCAAAATGGCAGGCATACGACGTAGCGTCTCGATATGTAGCTTCCACATCCTCCTCCTGCTCATGGTGCCGCTAATCACAGCCGCGTGGGGGCTTTCAACGTCCACAGCCCGCCACCGAAGCATTGGGCAAGGTAATGAGAGTGGACCGATCGGGTGGCGGGGCCAAGACGGAGATAGATGATAGGAGTCGGACGGATGATGGGTGGAGGATTATGGGGAGGTCGAGTACAAGGCAACTAAGCGGAGACACGGCATTTTATCAACCGTCACGCAGGCATGATCAACACCCTGGCCTCTCAAGGAACTGCCTTGTTGGCGACTGGCTTGAGGTAAGTTCACTCTCTGTGTGGCTTCACCCCACCCAGCGCATTCTCTCACTTCTCCCTCCCGCTCCCTCGGATCATTCACACGCATCCCATCCACACACCATTCACCGTTCCAGCTCCTCCACCACTACCCCCACCACCTGGGAGGAGCAAGGCATCGCCGGCTTTGTCCCACCTCCGCAGGCTGTGGTGGCGCTGCTGGGGCGTGTGGGACCGGGAGGGTTTGGAGGGACTGGCTTAAAATTTGAAGAAGTCTTGCAGGTTGGTCTGGGTGTACAGGGAGAAATTTTTAGGATGGGAAGCCGATATAAAAAGCGGGGCGGGGGGGAGGGGAGATGAAAATGTGCTCGTGCTAGAAGAGTGGCTTGGATATGATCCATTGCGTACGAAGCATATTCGCAATTACTGCAACGAGAGGCAGGCGACCACAGGCAACCACTGGCCTACCCAAAGCGATTTGCCAACCGATTTATCAAACCGCTCCGACTTTCTGGGTCGGATGAATAGCAGTTTACAGTCTTGTCTTCAGCCGACTCTAAGTGTCGCACCTTTTGTACTTCTACTCTTTCCCGCAGGCGATGGAAACTTATTACGAGTACACACCCAAGCCCTTCGTCAACGGCGACGCATTCAGCCCCCCTGGCACCAACGTTGTACGTTTACGCTTGAGTTATAGCATGTAACATATTCTATGCAGGGAAGCAGATAGATTCACATTCTTTCCTTCCGCCTTCTATCCATTTCGCTCTTGTATCTCCGTACAGGGCTCTTGCAAGCTCCTGTCCCTTGGCATCCTACATGGCCTGCCGCCTGCCTCCTTGCTGGCTCTTTTTGGTACGTACCAGGAGGATCAATGCCTTTCATATGCCTTTTCCTCCTCAATGGATGTGCCTCTTCTTATATCCACTATGACCCATTCGCGTGCAACCTCCTTACCTCCCTTGTCCGCGGGCTTCACAGTCTCTTCTCCGTGAAAGCTGCCAACATCTAACCACGTGCTTATCGCTCCTCCATTCGTTACTTTTACTCCCAACTGAAAAAGGCGAGCACTATAGGTCCGTGATCCAGACGCCCAAAGGGAGCGACCACATCAACATTCGCAACCTCCTCTCCAAGGGATGGCGGGCCGTCTCTTTCCCAGATGGACTTAGCTTGCGGCTCAAGGAGTAGCGACTGAAAGCGACGGGGGAACGACTCACACTGCGCATTCAAAGAAGGGAATTTATATCAAAAATGCATTGAACACACAATGGAAGAAGCAATTTGATCACCGAAGAGCAGGTTAGTCCCACTGCAGACATCAGCTGTCATTCGTTGTTGGCATCTTGCTTATGTGCTCGGCGATTACCTTATGCGCATTTAAATATGTGACGCACGGTCGTAAAGGCACTAGTAGCAGCACTGCATTGGCATAGCACGATCGGGGCGAGGCGCAACGATTATGATTATGTCTGCCGGCCTTGTTGTGTCCCCTCTTTTTGCGTTTCATCTTTCTCCTCTTCTTTTCATCGATCGATCCTTCCACCACACTCACCACCTGCACTCACAACAAAGGCTTCCATTTCTGTGGCCGCCGGTCAGCACATCACAAGAGTCGAAGCAGAGCCACCAGCAACACCCCACCTCTCTGCGGCTTGCTGCCACGCACCATGGATACTTCTGCCGCTACCTCCTTGCCCTCCTTCCTTTCCTACCTCCGCATGGCCTGGATTGTCATAGCCGTGGCTCTCATCCTCATTCTCGCATACCTCTGGAGCCTCAACCTTTGTGCCCGCCTTTGCTCAAACTATATCCCTGGCGAAGAGGCCGGCCATCTCCTGAGCAGCGATGGCGCCAACATTCCCATAATTCACGCCTTCCTCGTCGTCAAGGGCCACATCACAGCTGCAGATATAGCGCAGGTTCTCAACCAGGCAGGCATTCCCGAAAAGCGGTTCCAGCGCCTTAAGCACTGTATTTCGGCGGAGCCCGTTTATCTCAAGCCTTTCGACCGAAAGCGCGGTGATTGGCCCGTCTACTGGTACCCAGAGCCATCATTTCGTCCCGAAAACCACGTTCGGACTTTACCAGACGGCCTTTCACGGGTGGAACTCAAAAACTACTTGAGCAGCATTGTAAATACGCCTCCATCATTTTCCGTCAGTCCATGGGAAATCCTGGTGGCAAATGCCTTGGACGGTAACGACGAACGAACGGCCTTGGTGTTGCGACTGCACCATGTGCTCGGCGACGGTCTAAGCGCGCTGAGGCTTCTCGAGGCCATAAGTGAGCCGGTGCAGGGGGAGCAAGAAACAGAGGAAGAAGGAAAAAGAGGAAACAGGAAAGATAGCATGCTGGCAGCGGCTCTAAAGGTAGGCGTGAAGCATCGCCATCATCATCGCCCTCACGAGAAGCGGCACCACCACCCCTCGCACTACGATAGCCACAACGAGGCGACTGACCCCACCACACCTCCTCGGGGCCCTGGTCCTGCTGGTCCACTGCGCCGTTTTTCCCCATTTCCCCTCGTCCGTTCTCTCCTCTTCTATGCTCGCATGTCCATCGAGCTGCCCTATGTGGTCTACCTTGAGTTCCTTGCCCCCCGTCCCGAGCAGAACCTGTTCAAGCCCCGGCCGCTGACGGGCCACAAAAACATCGCCTGGCGGGTGGGGCATGCTGATGTGGCACGGGTGAAGCGGATTAAGGATGCCTTAGGGGCCAAGCTGAACGATGTCCTCTTGGCCTGTGCCACAGGAGCCTTGCGGACGATTATGCTGGCGCAGGGCTGTGGGGAAAAAAAGGATGAAGGGAGGAGCAGCGGCGGGGGGACTATAGAGGCAAAATCAACGGAGAAGTGTGAAGAGGAAATAATAGAGCAGCAGGGGCAGCAGGACCAACAGCATGCAACTAGCCCCTCTTCCTCAGTTTCCTCCTCCTTCTCTTCCACTCCCATCCTCCATTCCTGCTCCCTCGCCCGTCCCGTGGCCGACACGACCCGCTTCTTCGCCCCCATGTCTACCCGCACCAATCTGGCCTCCCTCCAGGATCTCGACAACCAGCTCACCGTCCTATCTATTCCCCTCCCCACGGGCCTGGCCTCCCGCAATGGCCGCCTCGCTCACATCCACCACTTCACTGCGCGCCTCAAGAACTCCACCTTTCCTCTGGGCATGGCCTTGCTCTCGCGCATCGCTACTTCTTGTCTTCCAGCCCGCCTGCTGGAAATGCAGAACGATTTCCTGTGCGAAAAAGCGAGCGGTGTGCTCACGAATGTGCCCGGCCCTGTGCACTTCCGGCAGATGGGCGGCGCTGAGATCGAGGAGATCGCGGTATTCGTACCTGCTGTTTCTTCGGTCGGCATGACCCTCGCCACCTTCACCTACGGGCAGATGCTCAGCCTGGGGCTGGTGCTGGACCAGGCCGTGCCGTGCGCTGCGGAGGAGGTGCTGGATGCCTTCATGCATGAGCTGGACGCGTACGAGGAGATGGTAGGGGAAGGAGGGAGTGCCAAACGAGAAGGAAAAGAGGGAGAGAGGTAAAGAGATGGAGGGAGCAACAAGCAGCAGTGCAGTCAGTTACGTGTACAGGCGTGTGCAGGGTCAGAGGCAAGTGTGAATAGCATAAGAGAACGCGCTCAATGGAGTGCAGTCGGTCTGGGTGCGGATCAGATCCTTGGCACCACACAGCCGTCATCCCGATTTCGCATGTGGGCAGGCATGTTGCGTAATTGAGAAAGGAGACGGGAAGAAATGAAGGATTGCGTAGAGAATATGATAGGCTGACGCTATGTGAATGCAGCAGTGTGTACATAAGGACCGACAAATGCGAGAAATGGAGCGATGACAAATGGGAAACAGCCTGCCGCCCTAGTCAGAGAAGTCCCGTTGCTCCTGCTTTCTCATCTAGCCGCACTCTTCTTTCTTACATCAGCGCGTGGCATTTGTACAGGGCGATTGGTTGTCACGATCGATCGACGTATATGCGCACAGGCTGCATTCTAGATGGCCGTATCCCCTCTTATATGAATATACGATGCTTCTCTGCAACTTCTCCTCACCACACGACTCCACTCCATGTTGATTCCATACACTGAAGGGAAGCCTAGATTGTCATTCTGCATCTCTCCACTCTACTCAAACTTTTTTTCTAGTGCCGTGCTTCCTCCAGCAACCCTACTCGACCGACCACTTCCGCCCTCCTCGCTCTCCTCGTCCTTCTTTTTCCTCCCCGACCTCGCCTACATCAAGGGTCTGGCATACTCCTCCTCCTCTCTCTCTCCGTCCTCCCCCTTCCTTCCCATCCCCACCCCTAAGTCCCTCCTCCCACACGGAAGCACCCGGAGGATCAAAATGCTGCCAGGCCCCTCATCCGTGACGACCATACCCACGCTGGCCACACACTTCCTGACCCCCGCCGGCATGCCCTCTTTCGTGCTCTCCTTTACACAGCAGTCGAGCACGGCATCAAGGGAGAGGTGGGCGGAGGGGCCGACGAGGAGGGAAGTGAAGGCGGCTGTGAGGTCGGCCAGGCCCGGGCCTGTCAGGAAGCGGGCCCAGAAGTGCGGAGTGCCCATTCCTGTATGCAAGACGAGGCCTTGGAGCTCTCGAGGAAGGAAAGAGAGAGAGAAGGAGAGGAGAATGAGGGTCGGCCGGCAAGTGGGCTTGAAGTTACGTTTGTGGTTGATGAGGAGGAAGGGAAGAGGGCACGTGGGGACGAGTGAAAAAACGATGGGGAGGGGAAGGGAGAGAGCGCGGATCGCAGAAAGTCCTGAGAGACACAGACAGGGGCACACCCGTCGCGTGACCCTCTTACCCTCGCTGGTCATGAAGAGGTCGCTCATGCGCTGGTTGCACCAGATGCTCTCGACCCCCAGCGGGTCCACAAAACTCACGGCGTAGCATGCACTCTCGTCTGCCGCCAGGTGCTGCACGAGGCCGGCCATGGAAGGGATACTCGGAGGAGTCTGAGAAAAGCCACCACCATCACCTACTCCTCCTCCTCCTCTCTCTAATCCTCCTCGTTCCATCGTCTTTCCTCCCTGCTCTGCGGACCTACCATTACTCGGAGGAACAAACGCCTGGGGCTGCGAGGCAAGCAGATGCTGCAGCAAAGGGAGCAGGCCCGCGGAGCAGTCTACGGTATGCCGGGCCTTCGACGTCAACTGGATCAGGCCCTGCACGTTCTGGGTCTTGGCACGGTCAAGCTTTTGTCGCTTCGCCAAGGAGGCGATGTTTTGACATATCAAGTCGCGTGCCTGGAGGATGCTGGCCATGGTGGGCTCCAGAAGGGGACGAAGCGGATGTGAAGAAGACTGGGCTTGGTGGTAGTGCTGCTGCTGTTCTTGATATCGGTACAGTTGCTGCTGCTGGCAGTGCTGCTGCTGCTGTTGGAGCTGCTGATGATATTGCTGCTGTTTGTGATACTGCTGCTGGTTCTGCTGCTGTCGCTGCCGCATGTGAGGATGTAGGGGCAGCGTGGAGGCTGGAATGATGTTGCGTAGACAAGGCAAAGAAGGCAGCAATGAGAAGGGAGGGGGGGGAGATGAAGATGATGAGGAGAGGGATGACGTAGTTGGGCGGGAGGATGAAGAGGAGGATGAGGACGAGACATTGTCAAAGAAAAATTCCTTTTTTTTTCCTGCCGACCGCAGCAACTGGCCTTGCTGTCTTTCCTCCAGATGCTCCATGTCAATACGTCTTGGAGACTGAGGGCTGTGTTGGATGGGGAGAAGCGGGGCACGGGCGTGTAGTGAGAAGTGGAAGTTCAGTTGCAGTGCAACACACATACCAGGCTCGGGCATGTTGTGTGTGCGCGCCTTCTTCCCCTGCTCTACCAGGAACTTACTTGTCCAAGGATGCGGAGAGGGCGTGGACGGCCACGGAGGACAGAAGGGCGAGGGCATCGGCGCTGGAATGGTGGGCAGAGGGGGGGAGAAAAGGACGAGGCCATCGTCCTGCCTCCTTGGCGTGCGTATGCACCGAGGAGGGCCTCATGTCGCAAATGCACAAATAGAAGGGCGGTCCCAGCCTGTTGAAATGACAACCGTGGGGCACTATTTTGGGTCGGACAGAGGTATGCAGGGAGCACTTAAATGTTAAATAACTTTGTCCCGTCGGGGTGAGATGCGCACACATGGAACTGTCTCCAACGCCTGTCACCCGCTTGCCCGCCTCCGAGTCACTGCGGGGTTTTAAAGCGCCGAGAGAAGAACATCCATGACAGCATGAGAGCATGAGGCGGATGATCTCTAGAGCAAGGTAAAAGAGGGCGTCGCGGAGACCGCGATTGGATGCAATTCTTCAGAGGTGTAGGCTCATCTTTGGGAATTCCAAGATTGAAGAGGCATGGACACAAAATGCCGTCTTCAAAGAAAGGATCGACTGCAAGAGAGTGGGACGTAGTCGGGGTATTTCCAGCCCTCAAAAACGTCGCCCACTGCAAGAAATACAAGGTGTCCATTCCCCACATTTATTCTCAAAAGAGTCTAGCGCAAACACTACTCCTTTTTCATATTTGTTGAATTAAGAAGGGGAGAAAACGAATAAATAAGGGGGCCTTTTTTAAGAAAAGAACGAAGGATGGAGAGGGAATGTCCCCTCGTTGGATGGGAGTGTCTTTCACAGATTCTGCCTCTCTTGGTGGCACAGTATCTCGCAAAGCGATACATATAAGGAAGATAATGAGTTTCGATTATATAATGGCTAGACATTTAGGCTTCCTCATCGCTTACATTTCTCCCGAGATATGCCTTGAGAACTTATCAAGGGTATCTGACAGTCAAAGGGGAATATTGTCCGCGCGGGCGCATGTCACTTCTTTTCAAACAAGATGTCAAGCAAAACCCCTTCAAAAGCAATGCATGCATGATACAGTGTCCTTCCAGATGTCCTTATTGTTTGGTGTCTATGTACTGTCATCGTATGCACACCCACCCCAGCTTAGAAGTGGGTGACTCTGTGCTTCTTGGCCTCTACCTCGCCCGAGGCCGAGAAGCCCGTCCCCCCGCCTTTCAGGTGCAGGAGGTCGCTTTCCTATGTAAGATAGACACAGTGGAGAGACGGGTAGATACCATGAGCGAAAGAGGATCGAATTCATGAAGAGCGGAGGAGATACTCATGCACATACGGTCGTAGCTGTACCGCGGAAATTCCCTTCTTTTTTACATTTCCAAAATCAAGTCTTGCCAGCCTCACTCCTCCTCCCTGCCCGCTAGCCGTTCTCCCTCCTTTCACTCGGGTCTCACCTTGAATATCTTGCCCGTGACGGGACACGTCATAGATGGGTAGGCCAACTCCTTGGCAATGCTCTCCAAGAGCACGACGCCCGTGCTATGCAGGGTCGGGGGAAGGAAGGGAGGGATGAGAAAAGCGGACAGAGAGTGAAAAGATATGACCAAGTCAGCTGATGTGCGCGGCACGCTGCAGATTTTGAATGTGGCCGAAGCTCTGACCCTTCATCTCTTTCCCTCTCGCATGTGCCTGCAACACACAAGCCCCTCCCTCCCCCCTTCCTCTTCCCCTTCATTCCCACCCACCTCTTTATGAGAACCGTGGGCTGGGATGTGATGGGCTTGCGAGAGACTGCGCAGATGAATTTGCCCCGGCCGTCGTGCTCGTCCTGTCGAGAAAGAGGGAAGAAGAGGCGGGGTATGAGGGAAGGAAGATAGGGATGGCGGAGAGGGAGGAAGCAAAGGAAGATGAGCACTTCGTCCGTTCCTCAGCGACCTCTACCCAGGCAGACCGCCGCCGCCTGTTCTCAACTGCAACGTCTCCCCCCTCCTTCTCCTCACCCACTACCTTCCAGTCCGGGTCTGACATGAGGGGCAAGGGCAGCAAATCCTTGGCGCGAAGGGGGTCTCCCGTCGTGGGGCTGCGAGGCCGCCTGTCGGGCTAGAGAGAATCAATGAAAAGGAGGAGAGTGGCAGCGCGGCCCTGAGTGGTGGAGGATCAATCAAAAACCTTCGTCGTCTTTCTCAGAGCTATACAAGTACGCCAATTGCTAGGTGTCAGCAAACGCCCGGCGAGGATAAGCCGCCCTTCAGCATTCCCTCTCACCAACCCATGCCCTCATCCTCCCCCTCTCATCATACCTTCGCATAGCCGCACTCGTTCCTTTCCTCCATCCATTGTATCTGAAGCCCACCTCTTCCCTTCCATTGTATCTGAAGCCCACCTCTTCCCTTCCTACCTTGTCGATGCCCATATCCTTGGCCTCGGGCGTGCAGACAGGCACCCAGAAGGAGGTCTTTTTGACCTCCTCGCGTTTCGTCTTCAGGTCCATGTGGATGGCCTTGGAGAGTTGCTGCGGAAATATATGAGGTGAGTTCCGGGGAAAACTAAATAGCTAGTTGGAGGAGGGAGGGAGGGAGGCGCGATGAGTGCACATGAGTACAGAAGGCAAGGCACGTACGCACCTGGGCGATGTACTTCTCCCGCCTCTCCTGCTCGGCGGAGGGGCCTTGACCTGAGGATGGACAGTAGGGTAGGAGTGAATACCTACAACACATTGACAGCGTTCCAGCCTTTATCCTTCCCGCCCTTCCCCCTGCTAGCCCTGCCATACCTTGCCCCGCCACGGCCACTGTCGAAGCGGCCGCCATCTGCTTCTCGACGAAATGCTGGGCCTCCTTCTCCCTCTCGTCTTCCAGTGCAGCTTCCGCCTCGTCACGCTTGTTGTGCTCTTGTTGCTGCAGTATTGTGCGTGTGTGTGCGTGAGCATGGCGATAAAGGAGGTGCCAAGGGATGTGGTGAGCAGGAGCAGGACTGACATAGGAGAGCAAGGGGAAAGGCAGGAGAGGGAAAGCACACCAACTCAAATAATGACGCACCTTGTAGACCAGCTTCTGTCGCTTGAGCTCCTGTGTCTTGGCCAAGAGATATTCCACAATGGCCTCCCGCGAGTAGACGTGGCCTGATGGGCTGGCAAAGAATGAAGGGAGGAGGGGGGGAGGGAGGGTTGATGTAAGCCACAGACGCACCAGCCTGAATCAGCAGGGACAATGACGATCTCTACACTGCCAACCAGGGTTCCTCCTAGCATTCTTTTCAAGTCTGCTTTCGTCTCGTACCTGACGACAGGATCCACTACGGGCTTGAGGGTGAGGCAGCAGTAGCCGAAGGGCTGCTGAGAGTCCGTGCCAATGCGTGTCTTTTGAGTGCCCCACCTACATGGAGAAGAGAGGTATAGTGTAAGGGAGAATGCCAGTGACATGAGTGCAGTAGGAGAGCATGTGCTCGTGTCTCAGACTCCATCCCACAAAAAGAGCGCATCAAGCGGACTGCGGGAGCCGAGACATTCTCCCTTCCCTTACTCTGCCCGGTCCCTCATTCCTTCTGCCCCCAAAACCCTACTTACAAGGTAAATATACGAATATGGGGCTCTTCTTGTATGCCTACCTTGGCCCCCATTCATGTGTGAAGCGGGAAGGCATCACATATACAGCATCAAAATGGCCTTTCCCTCCCTTCCCTCTCTCATCTTCCCTCTCTCCCCCGCACCACTCCCTACTCACCCCACCATTTGCTTTTCCTGGTACGTGAAGGCGGCCCTATCCGTGTTGTTGCGCGAGTGTTTTTGCGGCATGGTGCTTAGGCAGCAGGGTGACGGTTTGGGTGACGGTTTGACGGGGGGGGAAAGCCTGATTTGGCCGCGGAGATTGGTTGTGTGTGTCACGAGGACGGGCTGCTTTTGCAAAGGTTGTGTAGGGGAGAGGAAAAAGTAGAGGGGTGAGCACGTGTATGGTTGTACAATTACGGTGGTGTCGTGGTGGTTCACAAAGCAAATGCCCTCATGCGATTGTAGGCGAGCAGCGGCGAGCAGTGCTGTCATGCCCGTCAGGGCCCGATCACAGAATGCAGTACCGGTCGGTCGATCGCTCAAAAAGTCACATATAGGAGCCGGTGTACAATCAAACTGCATAGACGTGGTCTTTGAAGCGTCTTGAACATTTGTGCCGAAGCTTTTCATATATTATGAGTGTACACCGTGCGTGATTCGGGTCTAAAGATGAGAAATTTAGGATGAAAAGCACAGGCGAAAAGCGGTCGTAGCCGTTTTGCTATTTGTTTTACGTTCTCCCTTTCTTTTACCTCACTGGGGCTTTCTGGGGGCTTTGGTTGGTATTTACTGCCTCTTTCTATCATATTTCTGGTACAATTAATATACTTAATATAACGTGCCAATTTTGACCACAGGATGAATTTGTGGGCGAGTTCTTGCTCTAGAAAGCACAAAGCACTTGCGCCCGCGCGGGAAATTTCCGGCCATCCTCTTAATCCTTGCAGCAGAGCTTTGCCCGCCTTCATCCCCCAGACACCCATTCTGGTCCCAAATTCGGACCCTTTATTTAAAGACCTGGGAAGCGATCCCTTCTGCAATCCTGACGGGCCGTTTTTTGCTGATTTGGAGGGAATTTTAGCAACCCTTAGGGGTGATGAGGGAGCTAACAAGCGTGTGAACGCACGGGTGCTGAACGTAAAACCACAGCCTGGCGCTAAAGCAGTGCTGGAAGAGATCTTGGATGAGAAGACATGCATGACTCTAACTACCGCAAAGCAGTGCTGGAAGAGATCTTGGACGATAAGACATGCATGACTCTAACTACCGCAAAGACCCTTGGGCGGGACCCCGATCTCCTCCTTCTGCGGCACCAATTTCTGGTAAACATAGGCCTGATATCCACCAAGTAACCCATTTGCCACTGCAACAGTGCGTATCCTAAATAGATGCGCCCTGTGAATTTGGGAACGAAGAATGGAACAGCCAAGCAGGTGCAGGCTCCTACACGCTACATCAAGATATTGAGGCATACGCAGCGCAACCTGTCGAAACATTCTTTTGCAAAAATGCAGGGAAACTACGCGCTAAGACTATCTTCTGCTTCTTGGAGATCCTAGATGCCAATGTACGAATCGCGGGACTGGTAGACGGTGACGTTGCACTCGAGATGGGCGATGTCTCACAGCAGTGTCCGGGTCTATCTGTGGGGGTACGGGACCTGAAGGCGACGTGTGCTAAACAGTGGCATAAAAATATTTAATTCCGCTGGAGGGTGCTAGTCTTGTCAAACAATCAAAATCTCTCTAAAATAACAAAATCATGGGACCAAAATCCAAACCCATGTAATCAGCGACTGGAAGTTATAAGGTTTGGAAACTATTCAAAAACCCAGTAATGGTCGTATAAGCTCTTTTTTAAAAAAAATCTGGGAAAGCCACGCTAAAAACCCAGGGTTGTCAGTTCTACATTGCTAAGGGAAAAGCGATGATAACCAATTTTGGACGCACTGGAGGGGTGCGAAGTCGGTGTGTCCAGAAGGTATTTTGGTGCCATCAGTGATAACGAAGTGTTCAAACAAGGCTATCATACAGTGGAGCGCCTAGTGATAAGCAATACAGGGAAAAGTTCAGGAACGGCCGCTATGTTGAAAAGTCTTATGCAGGAATAACGATTCTTGGGAGGTTGTTGTACGTTTCTTGTAAATTACAAGGACAACAGAGTTTCAGGTAACGCGAGGAATTGTAGGAGGGTTGGCAAGGGGAAAAAGGGAATCGCCGAGGACTTGTTGTAAGTCAGCAGCGTCGACAGATTAATTTTGATTAGTATCCATGTCGATTTGAGGACGCAAAGCTGGAGAAAACTTTAGCCGTTCAACATGAAAGGATTGGGTGATGTAGCGTGTGTGGTCGGTATAGAGATGATAAGTAAGCGGTCCGATGCGCTCTACGATTGCAAAGGTCCAAACCATTCGTGGAGGAGTTTGTTGTTACGGCGAAGTTGAAGGACTTCAGGAAGGGTAGCACCAGACTTTGTCGCCGAGGTTGAAGGTTGTATTTTTACGGGGTGTTACAGGCGAGCGGCATGCGCGGCGGCGTTTCGGGAGGTAAGAGCGATCTCATATAATTAACGAACACAACGCACAATTTCGGCCTTATATCCCTGGAGGTGAACGTCAGACGAAGACGAGGGAGGAGAAATAGACAAGGAAGATAAGGAAGCAGGAAGAGATGGGCCGGGAGGAGCTTCAGAGAGGCTAGGAGGCAGAAGAATAGGCAGATGTGGAGGAGAGGACGAGGATAAGGAAGGGGGGGAGGATGATGGAATTCGGGTAAAAGCCACTTGTCTTGGAGCATGATAGGGTCGCGGCCGTGCAGAAGGAAATGGGGCTACGGACTATACAGAAAGTTATGTAAGTTTTTGGCTCTTTTTACTTTTTTGTTGTTGTAATCACCATAACGAGCCTTGTCACCGGCATAAAGACATCTCCTTCTATCATATTTTGAGCACCAAAATAAGCCCGCCCCGCATGACGGGGAAGCCATGGAAACCAAAAGCTTTAGCCTTGGCCACAAGCCTTGTCTCTTATATGATCGGGTGGAAAGACGTATTGATGGCAAACTGAGCAAAAGGTAGGTAATAGTCCCAGTTCAGGTTGCAGCCAATACCTGATGTCTTAAGGATTCCGATAAGTGTAATATAAATGTGATGTGTTGGATTGTACGCCGAGAGGGCTTGCTGCTTGCTCGGCAAATATTTGGAGGGCAAAAGAGCGTTACCCTGCTGATCTCTTTATTTTGTCGGAATCAAAGGCCGACAATGTGC
>Ga0160420_100141_pt1 | contig 42316 bp, 34 predicted proteins | sample CelAP2metagpilot_FD_108197 | JGI IMG/M metagenome (GOLD analysis project Ga0160420, IMG submission 108197) | Phycosphere-associated microbial communities from algal ponds in Kailua-Kona, Hawaii, USA - Cellana AP2-5-5 metagenome pilot | ecosystem: Engineered > Artificial ecosystem > Aquaculture >...
CTCTCCCCCCAAACTTCCCAAAGGCCTTTGGGTCCCCCCCCCCCCCCCCCCGCGTGTCTAGTCTCCCACGCCTTCACATTCCACAATACAGGAACAACGATAACATACCTGCTCCAGCAACTGCTTGGCGCGCTTTTCCTCTGCCGCGGTGGTGACCATGATTCATGTACGGTCGCTGGGCGGCGTCGTGCGTCTTGGTCCTGGCTGTCTCTGTCTCAACTTGCGTAGTGGCGTGGGAGAAGAACGGAAAGTGGACAGTAGTAGTCTCATGGTCAGCCTTCCTGCCGGCAGAGGCCTTGTGTTGTGATACTGCCGTTTAGGGCTCCAGTCAGGCCACGGGTGGCTTTGCGACGCCGACGCCGACGCCAAGAACATGGAGTAGCATTACGCTAGGCCTTCTGGGCCGTGTACCGCCGTTGTGACGAGCGAGCTGCAACATCATCAAGTTTCACGAGCGATAAGTAAAGTAATCCACCTATCAACCTCCGCACGAACCGAGCTCACCTTCGCGTTTCACACAAAAGGGACATAGCGCCCTCTAGGCTCAATCCTGAACGTGTCCGGAGTCGGGACTTCAGTTCCCAAGTCTCCCAAGCAAACAGACATCTCTGCTTGTATTGCTCTTACTAGGGTACACGAATCTGTATTCGTGAGCATTCGACCGATGCAGCAGGCACGACGGCACTTCCTGGTGGCATTGCTGCTAGTCATCGTAGAAGCCCAGCAAGAGCAGCCCCCATCGACGCCTTTCCAGCCCAACATGCCTCCGCCGCCCCCTCCTCTAGCTCCTCCATTTCCATCCCCGGCACCCCCGCCGTCCTCCACTCAAGTCGGTACAACCAAGCCGACAACAATGAAGATTACCTGGCCGACGCAGCACGGACTGATCATTGACGCTGGTAGCACAGGGAGCCGCATGCACGTATATCAATGGGATGCCCGGCGCTTTGAAACCGTGCCCCCTCCATTTAGCTATCCTCTCACCAGCAACAGATGGACGGATCGGCTCGCTCCCGGCATCTCCGCGTTTGCCGACAGCCCCGAGGACGTAGGTTCGTCTTTGGACCCGCTTATATCCTTTGCCAAAGATGTCCTGGCAGGGAAGGAGCATCAGTTCCAGTATTTCCCCATTTATCTCAAGGCGACGGGGGGCATGCGTCAATTACCTACCAAGCAGCGAGAGGCCATCGTTTCGGAAGTCCGGCGATACATGATGAACGAAACGCTGTGTCCCTTCTACTTCGAACACGACTTTGCCCGTGTTGTGTCGGGGGAGGAAGAAGGCGTTTACGGATGGACAGCCATCAACTTTCTGTTGGGGAAGCTGCTGCCGGCAAGTACGGGAACGGGAACGGCTGACGCCAACTCGTCCGTGGGTGCACTAGATCTGGGAGGCGCCTCCACGCAGATTTCGTTTTTTGTACCTAATCAGGATATCCTGGCGAACATGTTCAAGCTGCAGATTGGCGCCCAGAAGCATTGGAACGTCTATGTTCACTCCTTCCTGTACTTCGGGATCAACTCGGCCCGGGACAGGCTGCACACCACCTTGACGGACGCGGCAGACGCCAACAAGGACAAGACGAAGAAGAGTGAGAAGGGCAGCAGCAGCAATAGTAGCATATATAGCAACAAGATGGTGCCTGTGGGGTCCCTGAGGGTTACAAACCCGTGCTTGCCTGATGGGTACGAGGAGGTGTTCAGGGACAGAGGGAGAAACTATGTCGTAGAGGGGACGGCCAGCTCCTTCAGTAGCTGCATGACGCAGGTGGTGCCGCTCCTGCGAAAGGATCTTAATTCTTGGTGTGACTTTGCTCACAACAATCAATGCTCGTTTGCTGGGGTGTACCAACCCGATCTTCCCCCAGCACCGGGAAATTTCGGAGAGTTTTACGGGTTCGGCACCTTTAAAGATATTTGGAAGATGCTGGACATGCCGGACGTCAAGGCCAACATGACAGTGTACAAGGAGCGGACCGAGAGTTTGTGTGCCATGGATTGGCGGCAGCTGCAGCATATGAACCAGAAGAAGAAGAAGAAGAAGCGGGAGCAGAGCTTGCCCTTCTTAGCGCATTACTGCTTCGTGGCCGCGTTTGGGTACGCGCTGCTCACGGAGGGTTATGGTTTTGAGGCATCGCGGAACCTGACAGTGGTGAACAAGATTGACGGGCTCAAGGTAACGTGGGCGCTTGGGGCCATGCTGTATGAGATCAACGCTTTACCGTGGGAGTATGTCAAACCCCAGACGTGGGTTACAGCGTTTATTGGGTCCTTCCTCCTCAATATCCTTCTTTTTGCGGGCGTGATTTTTTTTCTCCGCAAGAGCCACTTGAGCGCCGCTGCAATCATCAATCGCAAGCGTGACATTTCGTCGTCGGGGTCGGGATTTTCCATCGATCGCTCTGCCAATGGGAGGCCACAGCACAGCAGAAGACAAAGCTATCAGAGCATACCCACCAGCGCCGTCGTTTAAGGATTTGTGGGAGGTCGAACCAAATGAAAGATGCAGATCTCAGGGAAGAGGAATTTACAATAAATTTACAAAAAAGTAAATAAAATTGCATTTGGATACATCAAGTTTGCAACGAAAAGAACTTTGAAGCCAATGTGTAGGCGCGCACACTTCAGCAACTCCTTCAGCGATGAGATGATGAGCATGCATGCGTTTCACTTCTTCACTTCCAGGTCTTGCACAAGTGTCGTCGGCCCGTTCATGCGATGGCTGCGATCAGTAGATACGATCATCCTTTTTGGAGAGCGCCGTTGTATGGATGAGTGGTTGCAGCGCCGACTGTCGATCGACGAGAAAACGAGAAAGAGAGGAAAACCACGATCTCACTGCCTCCTCTCTCTTACACAGGTAGAAAGAAGGGACAGGGGCGTCTCCTTGCAGCCGGAGCCCACGCACAATGCTAGCCATGTTGTGGGCCGCCATGAGCTGGGGCTGGGCTCTGGCCAAGGACCTGCCCTATACCTCTTTTTCCCTTCTTTTCAGCTACCCCAAGACGTTCACCACCATCGCCGGGGTAAGTCATGGCCCGAGCGTTGAGGGAGGGAGTGGGGGACACAACACCGACATGTGGCAAATGGCCTGTTCGAGCGAATGTAATGTGTTTTGATTAAATAAATTCCCCCCCTCTTACTCTAGGGCTTCATCATCGCCGCCTTGGTGCTGTGCCAGCGCTTGCTCGAAAAGCTTGAACGCCTCCCAGCCCGGACGTCCGCCCGTTCTCTCCCGAGCCCACTATTGCAACGCCATTCCATGTCCAATTCCAACTTGGACGAGTACGCAGAGACTGGCAATCGGGCCTACGGCGATGAACTCTTGCAAGATAGGAAACTCCGGCATCGGTATCGGAAGGTACGCACAGACTGCTCCGCTTCTCCCCCTTCGATTCGCCCTTCTCCCTCCCACTCACCCCTTTCCCGCGCACATCCTCTCCTGAATCTTTCTTCACAATGTAGCTCAAGCAAAATTGGCTGCACCAGGGACAAAAGCTGTTCCGCAAGATCCGGCGCAAAGGCTCATCCTCGGCGGACCGGGTGAGCCGACGACTGGAGGACGGCCTCGAGTCTATTTACAGCCCCATGGAGCTGCCCCAGCCCTCGAAGTTTGCGCGCGAGGTCTCCTCGGATCTGATTTTGGACGGCATGCGCTTGAACGGGGATAGCTACATAGCTTTTATGGCAATTATGAATTCATGGAAGGTTTTTGGGGGGCGGGATGTGCCGTTGCTCCTGAAAATGTGCACGGGCGTCACGACCCTGACCCTCAGCGCAGGCGGGTACCTCTTCGAGGAAGGCAAGCCCTTGGAGCGCTGTTTATACATATTGAAAGACGGAGAGCTGGAGATTTCTGTGCAACCTGACTTGGGTCTCGACCAGCTCCAACCAGTCCACAGCAGCAGTGGCGACAGATCGACGACCCCTCCCCTCTTACCCCCTGATTTCCTCGAGCGGATCGACCAGGAGGGCACCATCATTTCAGGTATCTTGGATTTTGTCGCGCTTTTGACGGAGTCCTCTGTGGCGGAGTACTGTGCATCAGCGCGTTGTACCACGGACTGTCGCATCCTGCAGGTGCCCATCATTCCCAACAACGGGGGCCAGAAGACCAGCAGCAGCATCAGTATCTGCAGCGGGAGCACCCGAATCAGAAGCGGCTGCACGAGCACCAGCAGCAGCAACAGTAATGGTGTCAGTTCTTGCACACTCGATCAAGAAGAGGAAGAGGCGAACGCTCCTCGTAACTCGGCGAGCGCCCAAGCCCGTTGTCGGCTCATTCGAAGCTGTCTGATCCGTTCGCACCGTGTGACCCTTGCCACTGCCTATGCCTACCTGGGGGTCATTTACGACCTGTACCCTCGCCATCCTATCATTCCTATTGTCGGCTCTGCGTTATCCTCCCTTTCTTCTGAGACCCGTTTGGAAGACAAGCAACAGCACGCCCTCAAGCGTCTCATCCGCCTTGTCCTGGCACTTGACCCGGACCACGCCATTCCTGACCTCGAGCCATGTGTGGTGCCGGTCTCATCTCGTTGCATCCCAACTTCCAGCGGCGGCAGTGATGGTAGCTACGCCGTGGAACCTGGGACCGTCGCAGACTCGCGGCTGTTGCAACGACAGGAACGTGTTGCGGGTAGCCCGTCAGGTCTTGAAGGAGGAGAAGGACGGAGGGGGAATGGTCTTTGCACAGCCTCTTTGCCGTGGAACCAACCACGGCTGTACCTGCTCAGGAGGGGCGATAGTCCACATGAGCTCGACGAGCAGTCGCGCACCAGTCTCCACATCCTCGTCACCGGCCGCTTGCAAGTCACCAAGGTGGATGCCATGGCCGCCGCGCCCGGAGTGGCAGGTCAAGCGCAGGGGCAGCAGGGCCTCGGTCGAAGCTCCTCGCCATCTGGGGTCGGCAAGTCCATCTTCAGCGACAACTATGGGGCTATGCGCGGACCCTTGGCCGCATCCATGGCGGCCTCTCCCACCTTCCCCCTATCCTCTGGTTTCAAGGCACCAGGCGCCCCGACGGCGGCGGATTCATCATCAGCAGCATCACGGGGGGAGCATGGACCAGGGGCGGTGTTGGGATACTCGTGTTTGTTGACGGGAGCGCCGGAGGATTGGTATAGCCCTCGGGGAAAGAATCGCGCGCGATTGCGTTTGGAAGCTTCGTGCGATTCGTTGGTGGTGCAGATTCCCCTGGCCTTCGTTGAGAAAGCAATGAAGCCCCACCCGCTGGCGACGCTGGCCTTGGCAGCCCGCAAGACATTGGAGACCATTCCTAAGGTGCTGCGGGTGATTGATTTCGGTGTCAAATGGAAGCAGCTGCAGGCGGGAGAAGTGTTAGTTCGAGAAGGACAGCCCAGTGATGGGTGCCTGTACGTGCTGCTCTATGGTCGGGCACGGTCGTCGATTCAGCAACGACCATCTGCGTCGGCGTCATCGCCGCCTCTGCAGGCAGCCAGTGATGCGGTAGAAGCGGCCAAGTTGCAGCAGCAGCAGGAGATAGCGCAGAAGGAGAATGTCGTGGTGGTGGCAGACCACGGAAGAGGGACCTTAATAGGGGAGACAGAGATCTTGACGGGAGGGATCCACCAAGTGACGGTTCAAGCCGTGCGTTACACGAGCTTTGCAACAATCCCTTCCTCGGTTCTGAGTTTCCTTATTCGCCGCCATCCCCGCGTATTGGCTCATTTGGCAGAGCATGTGGTGGAAAAGGCCTCGCATAACAGCCGACATCACCCTTTCTACCGAGACCGCACCCCCATGAAAATGTTTACCTTGCCAATGCCTGTCCCTGCCGGTGCGGCTGGCGGGAGGCGAGGGGCAGGCTCTCCTTTCTGGGCGTCCTCTCTCGCCTCCTCGTCTTCCCCTGGGGCGCGTCGGGTTGTGGTGGGCGAGCAGGGCGCCAAGACAATCCTTGTCTTGCCTGCGTCGAATGGCGTACCGATGGATTACTTTATCAAGACCCTGGAGGGAGCTATGGTCAAGGCGCGACATTCAGTCCGAACCGTGACAAGTGCCCTGGCCGCCTCCGTGTTGGGCTTGGACGAGGACACGTACTACTCCGTAGCGTGGTGCAGGGACAACGTCCTCTTGCTGGAGAGTTGGTTGACGCAGCAGGAGGAGCAGCACGAAATTGTCTTATATCAATCGGACTGGGAGGACTCGGAATGGAATCGGATGGCGGCGGGCATGGCGGATGTGGTTTTGCTGGTAGGAAACGCGGCGGATCCCCCAGGGATAGCACATCTAGAATTGATATTGGATCCCTTTATTCGCAGCGCCCAAAAGCTTCTCATTCTTTTGCATGTGAATCCCAGCCCGTATTATACCCCATCGGGCACGCGGCTGTGGATCGAGAAACGCGCGGGTATCCAACAGCATTACCATGTGCGAATGCATACACAATCTCCTCAGTTTGACCAGCAGCATATTCGCTCGGATTTTGCGCGGTTGAGTCGGATCTTGACCGGGACGGCAGTGGGCCTCGTATTGGGAGGAGGGGGGGCAAGGGGGATGGCGCACTTGGGCTTGCTACGTGTACTGGAGGAGGAGGGGATTCCTATCGATCACATCGTGGGCGTGAGTATAGGGGCATTTATCGGTGGCTTGTATGCAAAGCGCAGTTCGTACCTGGAAATCTTGCCATTTGCGAGCCGCTTTGCGCAAAACATGAGTAGCACCTGGCTTTTCATAAAGGATTTCACGCTTCCCTTCACATCGTACTTCAATGGCTATTCCTTTGGACGGGAATTGGAGAAGGCTTTTGGAGACACGAAAATCGAGGACTGCTGGCTTTCATTCGCGTGTCTGACGGTTGATCTGTCTGTCTCTAGGGAGCGGGTGCATCAGAATGGGACCCTGTGGCGGTATGTCCGGGCCAGCATGACCTTGGCCGGATTGCTGCCGCCGCTGTGTGACGTGGATCCGAAAGATGACGCCGTCCACTACCTGGTCGACGGTGGATATGTGAACAATTTGCCCGCAGACGTGATGAAGGAGGTATTTTCAGCCGAGACCATAATTGCCTGCGATATTGGCGTCGAGGTGCGTATGACGGGGCGGCAAGACTACGGCGATACTTTGACAGGACTTCAAGTCTTGCTGCACGCCCTCCTTCCGCCCTGGGTGAGAGGTGGGGACGCGGAGACACTAAAGGCCCCTTCCATGGGTGACATTTCCTCTCAGCTGATGTACGTCCGCTCAGTACAACAGCTGGAACAGGCCAAGGAGTCCATCGATTGTTACCTTCGACCACCGGTTACGAATTTTGGAATCATGGAATGGAAGCGACACGTTGAGCTGCAGTCTCTCGGATATCTCTATTGTCGGAGCAGCGTGAGGGCTTGGCGGGAGGCGTTGAAGAAGGAGAAGGGTGGCAGGGGAAGCATTACTGCGTTTCAGACAGTGACGAGTTCTGCCGGAGATCACATGATCCGGGGTCGCTCGTTGTCGGCCTCACAACTAGGATAGCGGCGTTGCGGTATAACTGGTGGATGGCGCAATTGTAACCTGCGACATGGAGGGAGCCGTGAAGCCTAATATTATGTATTGCTCTGTAATTTGTACTGAAGTAGACGAGAATGGGTTACATTTGTGTGCGGGCGACTCAGGACTCAGCTTAAAAGCTTTGCGGGTCTGCTTGATCATCTCTACGGGTCTGATCATCGCACAACAAATTAATAAATCTTTAATTAATGGGAAAGGGAAGAAATGCGAAGAAATGCTTTTCCGTCGATGGAAAATCGAAAACATCCCTCTAGACACTTCAAGACGTAATTTGTACGGTCAATTACTTCATCGATTATGTGCTAGAATTCATACGCGATAATGGTCTACCCACAGAGGAAACCGAATCCATGAACCAGCTGCTTGAAGGATTCCATCGATCGAAAGGAATACAAATGCTGAAAAGCAATCAAATCATCGCATGTGATTCTTTTGCAGTGGCCACATTCTCATCTGTCTGCGGTATCATTTTCCTTCTCTTTCTTCCCCCCGCTGACAATGCGTACAACTATACTCATAAGAGCTTTAACCACTCAAACAGCACAAAACAGGATTTAATAAGATGAACGAACGGATTTCACAAATTCGTGCCTCATTATCTCATGCTCCTGAGATCTCTCCCTGGCCACGATCCTGACGAATGAAGTTTTCTCAGATTGGCTATGATGCCAGAACCGAAAGGGGAAACATAGCGCAACCTATACAAGGGACGGCGGGGTGATGGCCACTCCGACACACGCATGCAACCCAAGGATTGTGCTCCTACTTTCTTCATCTCTTAGGCAAGGATAGCATCGTCTGAGGCGTTCCTGACCAGATCTAACAAGCCATCGAAGTCCTCCTTCTTGATCTCCGTCAGGTCATCAAGGGTGATGACCCCAGTCGCCCCTGGCGCCGTCGCGATCTCGTACACGCGGTTTGCTGCCGACATGCGCGCTAAGTCCACGGCATTACGGACTGAGCGGGCGTTGGAAAAGAAGAGTTTGTCCTTGCGCAGCGTTACATACTCACGCAAAGCAGGCTCAGCATCAGGAGAAAGCTTGTACTCCATGTTATTGAACATGAGCTTCCCCACCTCCACCAAATCGTCGGGTTCCATGTCGGGAAAGTCAATATGCAGGTTTACACGTGACTGCATGCCCGGGATGTAGGAAAAGAATTGGTCCATGCGGTCCTTATAGCCGGCGAAGATGACGATAAGGTCGGACGAGCGCTGCTCCATGACCTTAAGTAGGATCTCGATGGACTCTACGCCGTAGTCCCGGTCGTTGCCAGCGTTGTACAGATAGTAGGCCTCATCAATAAACAGGATGCCGCCCATCGCCTGCTTGATCACCTCTTTTGTCTTGGGGCCCGTGTGCCCGACATACTGGCCTACCAGCGTGTCGCGCGTGGCCAGCACCACGTGTCCCGACCGACAGTAGCCCATCGCCTTGAAGATATCACCCATGCGGAATGCCACCGTCGTCTTTCCTGTGCCGGGTGCACCTGTGAAGCACATGTGCAGGCCGTCGGAGATGAAGGGGTCAAGCCCGATAGACTGTCGCATCTTGTCCACCACCAACATACTGGCCAGCTCCCGCACACGGGACTTGACAGGCTTCAAACCAATCAGCTCTGTCTCCAGCTTGTCAAGCGCACCCTGCACGCCGCCATCCCAGCTGAACTCGTCCGCAGAGCCCACAGTCTGCTTGGGCGTGGACATGACGGAGTTCAACTTCGCCACCTTCTTGGCTCGGGCCTGGCGTGCGAGTTCCTCAGCCATTTCTCGCTGCTTTTTCTCTTCCTCGTTGCGCTTGGCCTCCTTCTCTGCGCGGATCATGGCATCACTCAGCTTGCGGTAGTTGCCCGAGTTGATGTCCCCCGCCATGGCCTTCTCCTTGTTGTACGTCAGGCCACCGTGCTTGGAGGGCGCCTCTCCCTCCGCCATGCACACTGGCAGGCGACGGCCCGGAGCGCAGGGCGCAGGCACCTTTTCGTGGGAGTGAGGCAAAGGGCAAGAAAATAAGCTAGCAAAAAAGCAGTGGTCCATGCGACGGCGGGTGTACATAAAGGGTCACGTCGAAGCATAACTAGACAGACAGATGACTTCTCTCAATAAGCCTGGGACCCAGTGCATGTGCATGATCACGACATAGGTCCGTGGCCACATGAAAGCAAGCACACTTGGCCCCCCCCGTCATGATGAATTTGCAAACACAAAACATTTCACCATCCCTCCGCCATACCTGGAAGCCACTGGCCAAGAAGAGACAGCTCCCAATAAGAGTCGCCTTCCATGCTGTCACCACCATTGCGGAGTTGTCGTTTGCGTGTTAAAACTGTGCGTGAATGTAAGGGGTAGGCGGTAACGTGAGCATCATTAATGTAGGAATAGAAGGATTGACCCGAGAAAAGGTATCTATCCCCCAGAGCCGAGGCACGACTCATCATACTGTCTTCGTCGGTGACAAGTGAATGACCGTCGTAATCCGTCCGGACACCGCCACCCCTGCACGCATTACACCTCAACCCTGTTGAGTCCCCACTTATTGTCCTACACACTACAGTCATAGCCTGAATAGCCCGCAGCCTATCTTGAGAGAGCAATAAGCCAAGGAAGTACCCACCGCCCCATATTCCTCTCATCCGAGCACAAGGATGAACGACAGCAGCAGCAGCAGCAGCAAGCGGCGGCGCCAGGAAGTGGACGAGGAGGACGAAAAGCTTAAGGCCCTTCTGCAAAGTTCGGACGACTACGTCCCATACGTGTCGTTTAAGCAGCGCCAGCGCAAATGCCAACCCACCAACGGCGGCGAGCTGCATAACATCGGAGGTGCCCGGGAGGAGCAAAAGGGCCTCGGCGACCATCCTCAGGGCAACGGCGCAAAGGATAACAGACGCATGAATATAAGTGGTGCAGATGTAACGACGGTAATGTCAGTCCTGGACGTGGAGCTCGCGGACGCCAAGCGAAGCTTGTTGGACGTGACAGATGAGATGAAAAAGAAGCGAGAGCACATGGACCCTACCCTCATCAAGATGGAGCTACAAAAGCAGCAAGAGCTGCGCATATTGGGAGAAGCTAACCAAGTGCAGACCAATGCCTTGCAATCAGCAGCAGAACGGGCACAAGGTTTCAGGTACACGGAAAGTCTCAAGACTGGGTGGACGCCCCCCTCGCACATCCGCGCCATGACCGCCGAGGATTGTGCGACGTTCCGGAAAAAATGGCACATCATTTGCGAAGGCGTTGACTTGCCGCCTCCCATCAAGAACTTCAAGGACATGCGCTTCCCTGAGCCCATCATGAACGCGCTGGCTAAGAAGGGCATTGCCAAGCCTACCCCCATCCAGGTGCAGGGCCTCCCCGTGCTCTTGAGCGGACGTGACATGGTGGGCATTGCCTTCACGGGCTCAGGGAAGACCATGACCTTTGGCTTACCCCTCGTAATGCTGGCGCTGGCAGAGGAGAAGAAGATGCCGCTGGAAGGGGGTGAGGGTCCGATTGGGGTCATTCTCTGTCCGTCACGCGAGTTGGCAGGGCAGACGTTCGAGGTGCTTGACTTCTACTGCGAGGCCTTGGGACAGGGGGGATTTCCTCGGCCCAGGGCGTTATTGTGCATCGGTGGGATGGACAAGCGGGCGCAGATTGATGCGGTGCAACGACAGGGGGTACATATCGTAGTTGCAACCCCGGGGAGGTTGCGAGATCTGTTGCAGTTGAAGAAGATGAACCTAAACCTGTGCCGGTACTTTTGCTTGGATGAAGCGGACAGGATGTTGGACCTGGGCTTTGATGAGGAGGTAGCGGAGATCATGAACCATTTTAAGCAACAACGCCAGACGCTGCTGTTCTCGGCGACGATGCCTCAGAAGATCCAGGACTTTGCCAAGCAGACATTGGTGCGCCCGGTCCTGGTGAACGTCGGTCGGGCAGGGGCGGCCAATTTGGACGTCGTACAAGAGGTGGAGCTTGTCAAAAAGGACGCTAAGATTGTCTACTTGTTGCAATGCTTGCAGAAGACAGCGCCGCCCGTGATGATTTTCTGTGAGCGGAAAAGTGATGTAGACAACATTCACGAGTATCTACTCCTCAAAGGAGTGGACGCGGTGGCCATCCATGGAAGCAAAGACCAAACCGAACGTGATGAGGCCATCAGGGAATTTAAAAGTGGTTTCAAAGATGTTTTGGTCGCCACAGATGTCGCGGCCAAGGGATTGGATTTCCCAAACATCGAGCATGTGATCAATTTTGACATGCCTCATGAGATTGAAAATTACGTACATCGCATCGGTCGAACTGGTCGTTGCGGAAAGACAGGTGTGGCCACCACGTTTATCAACGCCGAAGTCGAGCAGAGTACCTTGCTTGATTTGAAGCATCTGCTGATTGAGGCGAGGCAACGGGTGCCTCCTGTTTTGGAAGCGCTGGAGGATCCGGACGCAGATTTAACGGGTGCTATTGATGGGGTGAGGGGGTGTGCGTTCTGCGGGGGCTTGGGGCACCGAATTACGGATTGTCCGAAGATCGACAAGGATGCAAGGCGATTAGGAACGGGGAGACGGGATATGCTTATCTCGTCGGGCGGGTATGGAGGGGAGTATTAGTTTTCCAGTCGGAGGGAGACGCGTAACTGGGTGGGGTTTGTGTCAATATGGGCGGATGTACATATCAGAGAAAGGGATAAAAGCAAATGTACACGCAGAATAGTAGGGTGACCTATATCTGTCCGGTGCGTATTATAATTTCTTTTGTTAGATTGAGTCACTCTTACGGGCGAGCTTCACGTTTCGGTCATGCGTTTTCTCTTTACTCTTTCCCCAAAACAAAATTTACGAACCCTTCATTTTGGCAACGCTGCCTAGGAGGATTACAAATGGTCGGCTTCCATTCTTCGAGAGGCTCGCATCATCTATTTTATTCCCTTTAGAATAGTAGTAACTAATGCCAGCAGGTCACGTTCGCACTCAGAGCCACGGTTTTCCCTACGCTGAGTAGATCTGCAGTGCTCCAGACTGCAAAGTCGATTCGCTGATTAAACTGAATGGCACTTCGTGGTTGCGCAGCGAGGGTGTTGACATCCACGAAAAGGTGCGGAACAGCCGCCGCACATACATAGTCAGCGGTGGTGCGCCCATCGATATCCTCATCATTCGCCAGAGCCCCATGCAGGAAGTGTAAAGCGACCATATCATGTATAATGTACAGCTAAACGGATCGTTTCAGGCAAGGAAGAACGGTCAATAGCAAATAAGAGGGTATATGCCAATCAGGAAATGCGGTCGTCAACGCTAGAAGGACAATCGGCAGGGGCCGCAGAGAAACCATTATGGTTATGTTGGTGGTCCTTGACTTGCCTGGTAAAAATCTTTGTATGTGGGGTTGCACCTACGCAGTGCGAAGTCGATTTCTTAAGTGTTGCTCGAGCTTTGACTGATGCTCCTTTTCTCAGGCAAGGGATGGGGAGTAAATTATGCCACCTAGACTCGATACGGGAGCAAGCAAGGTTCTGTCACTGGCCGCTAGATGAGTGCGCATTCACGCGTGCGTGGTCGTGTTGAAGGTGCCTTGTGCTACTGAAGGCTTGAGACCTCGTTTCGCTCACGGGCACAAGGGGACCAACATCTTGGAAGGGGTTACGGACGCATGTTTTAGCGAAGTGCATCGGAGCGTAGCAGCCCGTTAGGCAGGAAACTCACCGGCCCTCGCTGACCGGGCCCTGACGGGACTATCCGCCCCGCAAAATTTCAAGATACTTCCATAGAAAAGAATTAAGATATACGTGCTGGGTACATAATCGTGATTTGGTAAGAAAACATGGCAGGTGTGGACTGAATGTTTAGATGGCCGTCCTTTGCTTTTCTCGCGCGCTGCATAATTTCAGAGTGATCTTGCGTGGCGATTGCGCCGACCTCCTAAATAAAGGACACTTTTTTACCTTAGCTCACATCTTAACCCCTACCCTGGACACAATCACAGCGCCCACCAGCATGCGGGCCCTTTTGCTTTTGGTGGTCTCCGCGTGCTTGGCCACCGCTTTTTTGCAGCCACACTTCTCGTCCTTCGAGGGACGCAGCATCCACAGCCGCAGCATCAGGAGGGGAGGGTTAATCGTGGCGGCTGCAGACAGTGTCTATGGAGAGTCATCAGAAGAGCTCGAAAAGCTGCGTTTTCTGACTCCCGAGCTAGTTGAGGCTGTTGCGAATGAATTTGGCACTCCCACCTACGTGTACGACATGAGCACGCTCACCGCTAGCGCCAAGCAGGCCCTGGCGTTTCCCAACGCGTTTGGCCTGACAGTGCGGTACGCGATGAAGGCCAGCCCTAACGCCGCCATCCTGAAGCTATTTAATAGCCTGGGTTTGCATGTGGATGCTTCGTCGGGCTATGAGATCAAGCGGGCCATGCGAGCTGGCGTGCCACCGTCGCACATCAGTTTGTCGTCGCAAGAGCTGCCGTCTGATTTTGACGAGTACGTGGCGCAGGGCGTGCAGATCAATGCCTGCTCCATCTCACAGCTGAAGCGTTTCGGGCAAAAGTGTCCAGGAGGGAAGGTGGGCCTACGCTTCAACCCCGGCGTGGGCTCAGGCGGCACCGGCAAGACGAATGTGGGGGGTCCTTCGTCTGCCTTCGGGATATGGCACGAGTTGCTCCCCGAGGTCAAGGCGGTAGTGGCCACGCACGACCTAGAGGTGGTACGCATCCATACCCACATTGGCTCGGGCTCTGATCCGGCCGTGTGGCAGAATGTGGCTACGTTGTCCTTGGATCTGGTGCGGGAGTTTCCCAAGGTGATGACTCTGAATTTGGGGGGGGGCTACAAGGTAGGTCGCATGAGCTATGAGGCTTCGACAGACTTGCTTAAGATTGGCGCGCCCGTGCAGAAGAAGTTCGAGGACTTTGCACAAGAGACGGGCCGAAAGCTCCATTTGGAAGTGGAGCCGGGCACATTTTTGGTGGCCAATGCCGGGGCTTTGGTGTGTGCTATTCAGGACAAGACTACCACCAGCGCGCACACTTTCCTGAAGTTGGACGCGGGTATGACCGAGGTCCTGCGCCCTTCCTTGTATGGGGCGCAACACCCGTTGATTGTGATTCCCAAGGACAAGACCCGGGCTGAGCAGACGGCATCGTATGTGGTGGTGGGCCACTGCTGCGAGTCGGGGGATTTGCTCACGCCTGCGCCAGGAGAGGCCGACACGATTGCCGAGCGGAAGATGACGGTGGCTGACATTGGGGACTTGGTGGTGGTGGAAGGCTCGGGAGCCTACTGTGCGGGAATGAGCACCAAAAACTATAACTCCTTTCCGGAAGCTCCCGAGGTGATGTATGCGTCTGGTGGCATTTTCCACCTCATCCGCCGGCGGCAGACACTGGATCAGACCCTTCAAAATGAGCTTGATTTGCCTGCCAGCGCACTTTCTTGACAGCATTAGAGCTTGGAGAACGTGAATATGTTCTTTTGTTGTGTTCGCCAATCTATAGCAAAGAAAATTAAATGACAAGCTACTGGCTCGGGATACTGTCATGCCTTGTTTTCAAATCGAGTTTTCTTAGTCCCTCACCGCGCCTATCATCTCCCTGCTTTAGGAGCGAGTTGCCGTCTTCCGTTTTCACTCCGACCTTAAGCTTTAACCCAGTCAAAGAAACCTCCAACTCCCTCTTCCCCGTGCTTTCATTCCAGAGGACACGCTCCATTGTGGGCTCTTAAGTTTCTACTCAGTTCTTTCCTGAGAACCGGCTGCGGATTACGTCGTCGACGACAGTGACGAGATTGAAAGGTCCGGTCACTCTACTTCTCGTACACCCAAGAGTAGTTGTTTGCATTCCATTCAGCCAAGCCCTCGCCAAACCAGAGGCCGATCTCTCGCTGAGCAGACTCGACGGAGTCAGAGCCGTGACAGATATTGCGGCCCACCTACAGGGATGTCGAAAAAATACGTTCGGTTGTAAAGTGAGAGGTTTGCACAAAATGTATCAAGATGGGACGATACACAGACAATCGAAGATATCAAAGCACACTTACGTCAAGGGCAAAGTCGCCTCGGATCGTGCCAGGGGCGCTGTCGGACGGCTTGGTGGCACCAAGCATCTGAGTGACAGATGAGAACGGAAGAGGGATCAGCCAAGGCGGAATCAAACAGTGATGAGAGCAAAAGAGGATATATCAAAATAGAGCAAGAGTAATAAGGATCGAAAGCTGAGAACTGAAGAGAGAATGACCCGATGCATACCTTGCGGCCCTCCTTGACAGCGTTCAGGCCCTCCCAGACCATGGCGATGACAGGGCCCGAGCTCATGTAAGTGACGAGACCGGCAAAAAAGGGCTTGTCAGCCAAATCCTGGTAGTGCTCATTCAAAAGGTCCTTGGAAGCATTGAGCGACTTGAGCGCCACAAGCTTGAAACCCTTGCGCTCGAAGCGCGCGATGATTTCTCCGACCAAGCCCCGTTGAACACCATCGGGTTTTATCATAATGTACGTGCGTTCGGTGCTCATGGTGTGCTTAATGCCTGTGTGCTTGTGCATCGAGAGGGCGGGGTGGGGCAACGCGTTTGGGTCAGTGTTTGAGCGGACAGCCGGTCTGATCATGTGGACTATATATGGTCCCTGTCAGCCGCATAGAGGGTGAACTTGATGTCTGTCTACATGGCATGGTAGACGTAAAGCGAGTACGCGACAAGCGCGGTAGAAATTGAGGAAACTGCCCAGGAGACAGGAAGAATCAGTTTATGTGGCCAGGGCGAGTCGCATGTGGTGAGAGAACAGTGAAGTCAGTGGCAGGAATCAGTTTTTGCGGCCAGGGCGAGATGCTAAACCGCTCCGTCAACGGAGACACGCAACCCTATTACCAAAAACTTATGTTGCAATGTAGCATCTCCAGTGCTCGTGTCTGGGTAGGCCAGAACATATGGGTGATGTCTGGCGCAGAGTGGCCGAGTTGGTGTGGCATTTGACCATGCAAAGCATCTCTCGGGCAGCAACCAATTTGGTGGAAACTTTCCACTGTGTCGCCCCTCCTCGGCGCGCGGTCGGTTTGAATTAATTGATGATCATGGGCTTGGCATGGTTGCATGGGAGCAACGACCCTCGGCCGCACTAACCGCAACACAGGGCGATAAATTCAGCTGGCGAGATTTGCTGTGTGGGGTTGCAGGGGCAGGGCGGGTGACCCCGCACAGAGCCGCCATTCACCCACTATCACCCTTCCGTGTCATCACGACGCGGAAGCCGCTCACACAAACCCTTGATCTTTCCCAACCTCATGCGGGCAAAATGCACTGCAATTTTCCCGTCGTCACTGTATACAAATGGTGAAGGGGATGCTACGGCTGCCCTCAAGCGGTTGGCACTCTCCCTCGCTCCACATGTTGAGACCTCCCGCTCACAAGATTTCCTACATGGACCTGCCCTTCCTCTCGACGCACAGGCACCTCAGAAACTTTGCCATCATGTCCGACGTGAACGCCCACATCATCCAGCCCCTGAAGAAATTCGCGAAGGATTCCACACACCTCGTCAAGAAGTGCACCAAGCCGGACCGAAAAGGTACACCCAACGTTTGCAAGGCCGTCGGGTTCTTTACACGTCCTCGCTCGCCATGTCTTTCTTCTCATCTTTTATTCAAACTTTCATGTTACGTCCTAAATTTGTTACAGAGTTTGCCCGGATAGCTTATGCCACGAGCGTGGGGTTCCTCATCATGGGCTTTATCGGCTTCTTCGTCAAGCTCATCCACATTCCGATCAACAACATTTTGCTGGGCGGCATCTAGAACACACCCTGCGTGCCGCCTCGAATCGCAAGAACAGAGTGGGAAACGGTATGGGGAGACGGACTCATGGGGTAGTCGGTATACCATATACAACTGAGAGGACGGGCCAGGGCCGAAGGAATGAGGTCGAGATGGTGTCAAGCGCACCAATTTAGTGATAGAACTGGTGGAAATGAGGAGTGAGACCACACAGGGACAATGACAAGCGAGGTTCCACTCAGAACTACAGGGACCTAACAATGGCAACACACGAAGAAACTGACCTTTTTGGCCCTAGAAGGGTAATTTGGCTGGCAACAAGCTTTCTGGTGCTGCCTACTTCTTTTCGCTCCTCAGATTCGTATGTATATTTTGACTTTTCTTCTTCAGGCAACATTTCATACATGTTTGTATTTTTCCTTCTTGATATAGGAGGGTGTACGTCTGTTGACAAATTTGTCTGTATGTCTATGTGCTTTCCTCAACAGCCCTTGGTTTTGTTCCTTCATGACGGCAACCACGCAGCCCCATCTTTCCCATCTTAACCCTCTCCATTTTCCTTTCTTTCTCCGTCCTTCCCTCTGACCAAAAAGTCTTCTACTCCCACACACCATCAGGCATTTCAATCGACCAACTAAAAAATCCTCTCCTCAGTCTTGAAAAGTCACATCCTCCATTCCTTACTCACTACCTGCCCCCAATTCTTCTATACCACCTCCACCGCTGAGATGCCTCCGTGCAACTTGTTTTTTTCTCAGACTCCTGACTTCCTCCTGTGCCTCAGCCGCGGCCTGCGCAGCAGCGCGCTGAGCAGCCCGGACTTTTTTTCTGGCTGCCTCCTTTTGCTCATTGATAACGATTCGCTTCTGATATTCGCACCAGCTGCGGTGCGTTGCGATGGCCGTCAATGAGCCCATGCCCAGCAGGACGCCGCGGTGCATCATGTCCCAACCCTTCATCTCTTGGCCCTGCGGAATTGGTAGCATTTAGAGTGTTGTGATCCGTTATTACACTGCTGTCGCTGCTTATTACATACATTACCTTTCCCCCTCGGAAGTCAAAGTCAAAGTGAAAGGCTGCGATCTCAGGAGGGAATGCGGTACTGGCTGTCAGGAAGAACTCAATCCAACCGCGCTGGTTTTGCGCCTGTTTTGGTCTCTTGCGGCTGCACACGCGCTTTGCGCGTAACACTCCCTCTCTGACGATGACGCCGCGAGTGTTGAGGAGAGGTCTGCAGCCGCTGGCAGCTCAAGATGCAGCAACCACAGTTTCTCACTTTACCTTGCACCTTTTCTCCTGACTATCCTGATGACTATCCTGATCAGAAACTTGTCAGCCTTTTCCCTGTGTTGGGAATGAGGCTCTTGGGCTTAAACTGGCTGACTGATCACCTTTGCTGGCGTGGCCGTCTTCGCTACAGCTCGAACATAGAGTCAAAAAATTGAATTCCTTAGCTTTTCTGCACTCGATCCTCTGACTTGCTCTCCCCCCCCAACCCCGTCTCACAGATCTCACAGCCATGCAAGTGCAGGCAACCTCGCCAGGCGGACCTTCCAACCTTCTCGGAGGGTTCAAGGAGAGATTGGGAAGCCTCGAGTGCCGCCGGTCCTCCCCCTCGACCCCTTTATCTCCACCGTCAACATCGTCGCAAGAGGACCAGCCCCCGATGCGCATGTGTATGCCCTCCCAGACCGGTGCTGCTTTCCCTTCGCAGCACAAGCACCACATTCAATTTCCGGGACAGCTCAAGCTGCAGGGGGGGGAGGAGGAAGATGTGAAGGTGGGGGAGGAAGCAGCGCAGTCGACCGTGGAGGAGCTGGAGCGTGGCATGGTGGGCGAGGCGCAAGTGATGGAGGAACTGCTACGGGTTCGTGAATCATTTATTTGCAAAGGATGGGGGGAGCTGCTCGGAAGCCTCAAGGCAGGCAAGTCGCTGGTGATATTGGCGAGGGAAGAGGAGAGGCGAGCCCAGCTGCTAAAAAACAAGCCGCAACAGCAGGACGGCCACTTGCATGCTCTGTTTCAGGCTGCGGAGGGCGACATTAAAGTCATGGTGAAAGCTTTTCTGCGGGAACATGCGCAGCAAGAGCTGGCTCAAGAGGAGCTGCTGCGCGGGAAGACAAAGGTGGAAGCCTTGCTGGACACTTTGAAGGAAGCGCAAATCCGCTTGGTCAAGGAGGAGGATATTGTGGCGGGACAGCAGGGCGAACAGGACGAGGAAGAGGAATTGGTCGCGGAGCAAGAGTGTCAAGAACAGGTACAGCAATATGAGGCAGCACTGCAAGCGGCCAAGGCCCAGAACGACTTGGCGGAGACGCGTATCCTGGAATGGCAAGCCAAGCTGAACCAGCTTGAGGCTCTGGGGGTGGCCGAGCGAGAGGTGATGGAGGTGGACGACTTACGTGCTGCCACGGCACAGGACGAGATCGAGACGCTCGGTGAGGCAGCGCGGCTCCGCAAGCAGGCAGAGACGCTGTGCGCGGTGCTGGATATGTTACAAGGCCTATACCGCGTGACGGTGACGGTGCTGGACGAAGCCGAGGCGGGGCCGAGCGATATGGTCCTCCGGCTGGCATATCCCTCCAAGCACGCCCTAGAGATGACGCTTTCCATGAGGGGTCAAGCGATCCAGCTGCTGCATGCTCGTCTGGAGATGCCCCTCATGCAGCAACGGCGGAAGTCGGTGGCCACGGCTGAGGCGCAGCGCCTGATGATGAATCAGGTGGACAACCTCGTAACAGTAGCGCAAGGCTTGCCAGCACCCCAGGACCTTCTGTTCCTGGCGCGGGAGGTGGGCTGGATGGTTGCTTCGCGGGTCGTTGCGAAACAGGAGATCCGCGAGCTTATGAAAAGGTACATCGTCAAGCACAACGAGGGCATGGATGAGTTGACGGTCACATTCGCCGAGGGCGTTGTCGCCTCCTTCTCCCTTCTGTCCGGCTACCCTAATATGCCGGGCAGTGTACGCATCGCGGGCTTGGTGGGCGTGGGCGGCTGGAAGGACTGCGAGCTGGCTGTCACGAGCCGCTGCTTGAATGGGCTGGGCTTGGACTCACTGACGGCCTTGATTGATGCCCTGCACGAGCGCATCGTGGAGCTGGACAAGAAAGCTGAGTAAGAGAGCTGCGTGGGGATCAAGAAGAAGAAAGACACAGAGAAGGATGGGAGTGGGTAAGGGAGAGTGCAGATAAAATGGTGTGGGGGTTTATGATGGAATACTGTGTAGGAAAAAACGAGCAAGGAAAGGACCGGAACAAGTTGAAAAAAAGAAAACTGAACAAATAATAAAAAATGAACAACTGTGGGTGATTCTCAGAGGGCTGAGCGATTGGAAAGTGAATTGAGTGGCGTGCGGGAGCAGTTTAGAGGGGGAAATAACAAATGAGCAACATATGATTGTGCTAGAAACGTAGGACAAGGATTACAGAACACGCAATGACTTTCTTTTTTTTGTACTTCTTATCTCAGGCGCCGTCCTCCTTTAAGGGAAATGGGACAAGGCTTTTACCACTACATAAAATCACATTATCCTATATCATTGCTTTCTTGCTACTGCTTGCTAAAGCTGTAACAGCTGTTCCTTCGCTATCTACGACAAAATCACCTCACCACGCAAATAATTAATATAGTCTAGTGTCCGATATCTACTTTCGTTCTCATTTTTGGTCCTCAAAGTGTAGCTGCGTGGAAACCCGACACGCTCGCATACAACCACACAAGTCATCATTTCCAATGTCGTCTCTCATTCTCATCAGTAGGATAGCATCAGGCTTAGCACGTCGGCCGTAGGTGGCAAAGGGACAGGGTTCATAGGCGCCTGCCCTTGCCATTGACCACCGCCGCTTGCCCCTCCCTTCGTCTTCTTCTTCTTACCACCACTTCCTGCCCCGCCCACGTGGCTCCACCCGTCCTCTGCGGCGGGAGCTTGTAGAATCCTGCGCCCCATCTCAATGCCATGAGCCTCGAGCGAGGCCAGACATTGCTGGAATAAGACCTGGATCTCCCCTATCCGGAAAGCACAACGTGAGACGTTCACCGCTCGATCCAAGGGGTCAAGAATTGTGAGTGGGTCGGCCACCACAGGCAAGCCATGCGTCAGAAAAAAGTCGGCCAGGGGGAAGGTCAGGCCATAGCCCTGGTCCACCGCGATGCCCTCGACTTGAGGGTTGAAAATCCGCCCAAAGTACTCCAGAAAGTACGTAAGCAAAAAACCTGAGGTCATTCCCTTCTTCTCGGAATTCCCATCCGCACTTTCCACCCCCTTGCCCCCGCCATCATTTCTGTCCTCCATACCGCCATCCGACGTCATCTGCGCCGCCGCGAACTGAGACCAGAGCCGGTAGGAGATCTCGGCCGGGCTACCGTACCCGCCTTTGACAAGCGGCGGGGGTGGCTTCACCTCCATCAGCGTCGTTTCCGCCGTAACCGGTTCCTCGAGGGGCCCATTGCCTCCACGCAAGGCCTTGCCATAATCCATGGGGCCGTCCGGTACAGGGTTGCCAGACGAATGCAATCGCCTACTCGTCTTGTCCCTGTCTGCAGGAATCGTTACACCCTTGCTCCGGCTCCTGACGTCGCTGCCGCTGCTCCCACTCCCACCACTCCCCCTACAGCCAGCAATGCAGCTACTGCTGTTGCTAGGCACCGGAGGGATAGCACGGCGTTTGATGGTATCGACAGAACGGGCTATGGCTAGGACGTTGGCCTGCGCTACCTCAGGCGTCTCAAACTGTTGCAGAACGGCGATTACCATGAGCATGAGCGCGTATGATGACACGCCACCGCACCAGGGCTGGTTCAGGCCTCGCTGCGTCATTAGTGCCTTCAGCACCAACGTCAAGGGCACGGCGTGCGCGTAGGGCCTACCGGGTGCCACCAGATCCCTTATGAGGAGTGAACTGGCAATACCCCCGTGCTGCCGGCCCTCGAGAGAAATGTCGACCGGCACCAACGCAGTAGCGGGCGTTGGAAGTGAATGCGGCACGCCCATAAGCACGGCCGGGTCAGCAAGGATCTTGATTACAGGGATGAATGCTGTATCGATGGTCTTAAGCGAGCGCACCCACGGCCGACATTCCAAGGTGGCAGCCAGCTGGTACAAAAGCCGCGTCGATTCGCCATGCCCGGGAGGCAAGGGGCGGGGCGGCGTGGCTGACATAAATATGATGCTGCTATTGGAAGCACTAGTGGCGGGTCCCAGGCGCGGGGAGGAGGCCGGGGAGGAGAGCGCAGGGGATCGGGAACCAGCCGGGGTGGACCTGGTCGCGACACTGCTACTGCTCGTGTCACTGAGCTGGCTGTGGCTGTGGATATCTGTCTCTTCCTCCTCTTCATCTACAACGGACGAGGCGGCGCTCGAAGGCCCAGTCGCGACGGTGGTGGAGGCCCTGCTGCTGCTGCTGCCGCTGCCACTGCTGATGGTGGTGGCCACACTGTAACCTCCATCTGGAGAAGACGAAGCCGTGGACTCGTTGTGCCGCTGCTCCAGCTGCCGGGTCATCTGCGGGGTAGTGTTGGCCGTGGAGCCCGTCAGACTAAGCCCGCAAACGACAATGTCCACATCGCTGGAAACCAAGTCCAGGCCCGTGAAGCAGGAGCCATACAATTCTACACGGGCCCCGCTCCACAAGCCCTGAACAATAGTGCGCAACTCTCCCAGTACCATTTCCCGTGCCGCTCGATGACTCTTCATGTCCGCCTCTCGCTTGGCCATGAAGGTGGCGATATTATCCGTCAGTAAGGCTCGCATCGCATCGATCCCTTGGCAGTAGGCATGATGCGCCTTCTCCGCCTCCAAGTCTAGCGCGTACACCTCGTGAGCCTGCTGCATAACCAACGGGGGCGGCATCACAGACTCATAAACCCCGCCGTCCATGGCGCTGCTGCCACTACGGCCACCATCGCCGCCAACATGCCTGTGCGGCGCCCGTTGCTGGTGCTGTAGCTGCGGGTTGTCATGGTGGTGCCGCTGATGGCGATTGAGGCAGTCATAAAGCGAGACCTGCGGAACCGCAGCGGCTGAATATCGGTGCGGCATATGATGCCCACTATTCTCGCCCCACTCCTTCCGACCGTCCGGGCGCTGAATTGTTCCTCGCCGTCCGCCGCCGCCTCCTCCGACCATCGATCCGCCTAACTCTGCCCCTCCACCATGCGCACTCGGGTACTCTTGGTAATACTGAGGAGTGTGATGCTGCTGGTGGAGACGTGAATAAAGCGGTTGACGGGTCGATTGGAATATATGGCCGCCACCACTTGCTCTACCTCCATCACCTCCACCACTACTTTCTCCTCCTCCTTTTCGCCCCGTCCTTGCCGGGCAGCCAACACCTCCAGTTTGATATATAGGCTGCACGTATTGCGGGCCAAGCTGGAGAGGGGGACGTCCATCGTTGATGGCGACGCTGCCGCTGGTGACACTACGGGTGGTGGTGGTGGTGGTGGTGGTGGTGGTGCGGCCGCCGGTATCTTTGGAATTGTACTTCTGCTTTGCAGCCAGCTGAGGTTGAGCGTAGGTGGAAAGAAATTTGACTTTTTCCTGTTGCTGCTTCTGTTGCTGCTGTTGCTGTTGTGGTTGTTGGTGTTCTTGAAGTTGCTGCTTTCTTTTATGTTGTTGCTGCTCTTGCTGTCGCTGCTTCTTAGTAGTCAACTGCTGAACCTGCTTCTGAGGCGCTGCTTGTACCTTGGTACCGTTCCCATAGCTAGAAGAAGAGGGAAATGAAAAGGAGGACGGAGGAGAGGTAAGAGAAGGGTTTTGTTTTTGATACGAAAGTGATACCAGACGTGCCGACGGCGATTCCCGCTGCTGCTGCTGTTGCTGCTGCTGTTGCTTGCTAGGCTTGGGGTTCGCGTTGACATTTGTAACCTTACTGATCTCCTGGACGTCTCCTTCTTGCTGCGCAGCTATTTGCTGGGGCTGCGGTTGTGGTTGCGGTTGTGGTTGCGGTTGCTGCTGCTGCTGCTGCTGCTCTACTTGCATTTCTCCCTGCAACTTCAGCTGGTGCTTTTGCTGCTGCTGCTGCGCCCGCGTCGGCCTTTGCTCTGTCTCCTTCTTATACACAGACTCCGGCTGCAACGGAGCCTGATGCGGTCGTTCCTCGGTCTTCGTCTTCACATTCACTGATTGTGGCTGCTCCTTGGACAGCGGGAGCTCCGACGGCCCCTGCTTCACCTTCTCCTCCACCATCTCTTCCCTTGCCATCGTCGTCGTTGTCTTTGTCCCCGGCGGCCCCTCTACCTCCGTTGGCAGAGGTTGCGCCCCACTCACCACTAGATCCACCCGGTCCAGCACACCCGCCATAATAGCGGCAATCACCTCCCGCATCTTCCGCCGGTTCTTATACTGGCTCCGGATCTTACTCTTCGGCCGTCTACGAATTTCCCCGACCACAATTTCAGGCACTTCCGGTGGCTTCAGAGCTACCAACCCCCCCCTCCCCACCTCAACTTCACCACCTGTTCCTCGTGTTCTACCTGATGGTGCGACAGCTGCTTCTGCTTTTATAACTCCCCTTCCTCCCTCTGGGCCCTGATGATGCTGACGGTCCTTAATCCGTCCTTCCCATTCTGTATTTTTCTTTCCCCCTCCTCCTACACTGCAGAGAGGCGAGGACGGAGGCAAGCCTGGTTCAGCAAGGCCCGCAGCAAGTGTAGTGCTGCTGCTGATGCTGACGACAGTAGGAGCAGCGATGGTTGGCACGAGCGCCGGCACGGAGTCCGTGAGTGAGGAGGAGGAGAGGGTGGTGATGGGAAAGATCTTGGGAGGATCAGAAGCGGGGGAGGGAAACGGGGCCACTGGAATGAGAACTGAGGAGGTGAGGGGGGGCGGCAGGGGTAACGGTGAAGTAGAAAATAAAGCACTCGCTGCTCCTGCTCCTGCTGCCGCTACTCCTCCTGCTGCCGGCTCTTTCACTACCACCATGGGCCTCTCCCTTCCCATCACTGGAGTTGTCGACATATCAACCTCCTCTTGTTTTGTGCTCTCTACACCCTCAACTGCGGCCGCCTTCTTTTTTTTCTTTTTCTGCTTCATCTTCTTCTTCGCTGCCTCAATCCCTACTGTCTCACCATCGGCGCCGTTGCTTTGCACAGCAGCCAGTTCAACAGTCTTCTCGTCCTCCCCATCGCTCCTGACAGCCTCCTTCTCTGTTTTTGCCACAGCCATGGGCGTGCTCTGTGATCCCATCAATGCAGGAGGGGGGGGGTGTGCTACTGGAGACAATGGCACGGAAGAGGCCTCCTGCCCCCGCCCCTTCTTCAATGTTTTCTCACCCGCTGTTGCTTTGCTTGAGAGGAAGGTAGTGGGAAGGCGCAAGGGAGGGAAGGCTTCAAAAGCCGGCGGAACCAGTGTCGATGCCAAAGACGGCTTCTTTACGACAACACCCCGCGGTCCCACTTCCGCCCATGACCCGTCATCATCTTTCCCCTCCTCCATCACCATAGCCGTGACCAGACCGGCTGCCCTCTGCCCGCTCTTCGCCGCGAAGGGCACTCTCACGGCCGACGACACCGAAGAACTTTGGACTGCCAAGTCTTCCTCGTCCTCTACCTTTCTCCCTCCCTCATGCAGCCCGATGTTATTCATCTGCCTTGCCGCCATCAACATTGATGCTTCGGCCTCGGCCCTCAGCTGCTTTCCCAGCCTCTGTAATTCCTTCAAACGCTGCGGCTGCTTCTTCTTTTTCTTGCCCGCAGTACAGGCCGCCGAAGCACTGGTGTAGCTGCTGCCAATGCTGCCCCAATCGTCGTCGTTCAGCAGCTCCCTGGCCACGGAGTCCGCACATGCCGCCTGCACCCGCTCCAAGGCCCGGCGCACCGCCTTCCCCTCGTCCTGGTACACCCAGTGCACGGGCATAAGCAGGAGTCGCTCCATCATCACCTGTGCTCTGGACTCACGGGCACGTTCTAGCCCCTCCTGCTGATGCTTCTCATCCTTTCTACATGGCCTTATCACTCTTTCTTCTTCCTCGCCTGGCAGCTGCAGCTGCTGCTGCTGGAGCAGCAGCTGCTGAGCGGGACGTAGGCCCTCGAAGAGCGCCGCCTGCTCTGCGGGCTGCAGCTTGGCGGCGAAGGCTTGCAGGTGCTTGGTTTGTACGGCCACGGCCTTCAGCCCGGCCGAGACCCGAGGCGCGGGCGCGGGACACCGGTGCACCCGCCGCCAAAAGGCCACCCACAGGGACAGCTCGAGCCGACTCACCAGCAAGTCTCGCAGCGGCACCGTTTCCTTCTGCGCTTCCGTCCGCTCCTGCAGCCAGGGTGCTTCCGGCAAGACCACAGAAAAGCCGGCGGCGCCCGTACCAACCGCATTGGATGCAACTCCGGACGTCCCAATTCCACTCCCACTACCCGAGCCGCCCGCCATGGCCGCCGATGACGATCCCCCCCCCCCCCCCCCCCCCCCCCCCCCCCCCGCGCCCCCCCCCAAGGCCGGCGATGGCGATCCCCCCCCCCCCCCACCCGCAGCTGCCGCGGCGGAGGCTTGCAGGCTCAATTGCTTGACCGTGGCAGCAGTAAGGGGCTTGGATAAAAAGGCCCCCTTGGTAACCGCGCGCAGCAGCTGGTACAGGGCCTCGGCATCCTCCACCGCCGACGCCCCAAGAGTGAGAGTGTCCAGCGGCGTGGCACCCAGGCTGCAGATCCGCAAGCTCCGCTGTAATAGGTAACCCGCGAGCTGTGCCGTAGTCTCATTGTCAATTCCACCCGCCAGCTCTCCATGCTCCATGTCCTCCCTATCCTTCCAGGTCTCCTGCTTCTGTTGCTTCAAGGCTATTCTATAACCCTCTGTAAGTGTATGCTCCTCCTCCTCTGCCGCCAAAGCTACCTCCAGTTCCTCCTCCTCCTCCTCCACGCTCTTGGCCTCCTCCAAATCGTCGGGGTCACTGGATACTCCCACAGGAGTACCGCCACGGCTTCCGATACCGCTGCTGCTACCGCTGCTGCTGTTGGTTGTGGTGGTATTGATGTTGCTGTGGCATTTACTACTGCTGCTGGGCAAGCAGCCCACCCACACATGTTGTTGATGCTGCAGCTGTTGCTTGAGGAGACGGCTGTACATGTAGTTAACCTTCTCGCGCCTGACTGAATAGCACAGCGGCTGCCGGTGTGGTAATTTTTGGGGAGACGAGAGCGGGGACGACGGCAAGGGCGCGGCGGGCGGCGAGGAAGGCGAGGCCGAGGCCTGATGCTGTCCAGCGCCTACAAGCTTTTTATTACGAGACTTCAGTTCGTGCTTGAATAACTTCAGGTACAACCGAATCCACAGCGGGTCGTCGATGGCCAAGGCCTGCATGCGCTCCTCAGACCCTAATTTGCAGAACCATTCCCATAGGGAGACCAGCAGCGTGTCCTGGTTCCAATTGCTGTCTTCAGTCATGGCTTACACTCAAGCAATCCCTCAACCACCCAACTAGCTATGTATGTACAGGGTGGCTTGCTTCCACAAACCTATAAACGAAGGGATAGAAAGGAAGGGTGTTGCGATGAGTGCGTGCATGCACGTGTCCCCTTACTCAAAACCACTTCCTCGCTCCTTGTCCCTTACCTCCCTTCTTGGCTTTAGGGACAGTGCGAGCAGCGCGTCTCGCGTAGGCGGTGCGTGGTTGTCGCTATTTACACGTCCAGCCCGGCCCTGTGGTCTCCAATAGGTGATGACTCTGTATTTTGCGGTGGGTGTGGGAGTGGGTACAGGTTTTGACTAAGTGGGGTAGACTACAGCCTGAAATCACGTGCTCCACTGGCTACCAGCGTCGCACGACTGCCTCTCCATGCAAGCCACACGATCGAAGATACATAGATTGGCTGCCAGGTGCTTGCATGACCTACTTAGGAGCGAAACAGTGGAAAGGGACCCGGCATCCATGCAGACACCCTCCCAAACAACAGCGAACGAAGAAGGCGAGCATCGGGATGACTATGCTGTTGTTGGTTTGGCTTGGCCTGAAGTGCTACCACCGACTGGGGCTGTGATGTGCACCTCCACTCCCATTTTAGCCTTCTTATCATGCTTAAGCTCGTGGGCATAGGGTTAAATAGGGGTTACATGGGGGCGCAGGTCATCTCAAGCAAGCATCCAGTCAACCCCTTCTCATCCTTGCGGCAACCCTGTAAAGTCAGTCATTTGAATGCCATTTAATCCGCACAAAACGTGCCCGGTATAACGCTTCCTTTTGCCTGCCCCTACATACCCACGTGCAGGCTCGTACACTCGTGTTCTGTCTGCAGACCCGGAAACAAAGGCAAGCCCCTGCCTTCATCCAGTAGCCCTCCTCCTCCTCCCCCACCTCCTCTACGCCTCCCATCGGGACCACGTAGAGCGGCCACGGCGGATAAGCACATACACAGACAGACAAAATCTATGACGATAGAGAGTGTGTCAGAGCTGCAGGCGGCGGCGTCGCTCTTCGGGAGCGTGTGCGTAGACTCCAACTTGGCTTTTTACGAGCAGAAGAAGAAAGACCCCCACCCGTTGGCGTGCGAGGCGGCCAGCAAGGACGTCAAGGCTTGTTGGGAGTCCTTGTAAGTATAGATGGTGTATCAAGATATGAAGGAAAGAGCTTCTATCCCTCTTTATGATAATCTCTTCTACCACAGTAATATGTGACGTAAATGCTCTTTTTCCCCCTTCTCGATAGGAGAGCGAAGATCAAAGCCACGTCCGAAGGGCCTTTCCAGTCCTACGCCCAGTGTCTGCAGACAACCGGGAACAACCTCAAGAAATGTGCTGAATTGCACGACCAGCTTGTGAAAGCCTTTGAAGATGCCACGCAGTGAAAATAGAGCGGGCGGAAGGCCGGCCAAACAAAAATGAGAAAAAGGGTTAGGCGGAGGTAGATGGGTTGGTAGACGCTCAGATATCGCGCTGAGTGTTGCTGAATTCGCTTTCTTCCTGGCAAGTGAGATCAAGAGAAGGTAGATGCTAGGGCTTCTGATTTATTTATTTCGATACTATCATAACCATACATACGAAGACACCAGCAAAACGAAAAGAAAGGTGTCGCATCGAGGAAAAAAGCACGGTGTGACAATGACTAGTCTTTTGTCAATGCATTCGACGCGATAATAATGACGCTTTTTTACTCTCCTTCATTTTTTGTTGGTTGTTTCCTCGTGTCAATGATCTATGTTGTGTTTTTCTCCCTGCGAGTTTTTCCCGCTCTGTCTTGGTCGTGCTCATTGCGGCAAGAAATCAGCCCATCTCCAAATTGTAGAATGAAAGCACCTCTTTGTCCCCCGTTTGACTTTTTAATCAAGGTAAAATCCAGAAAAGGCGAGAAAAAGACGTCGAAAGCAAGGGGCGGGGAGTGGTCGCAGCATCATGTGGGATCGCTGCAACTGGAGCCTAGTGTATGGCGCTGGTGGATGCCCACGACATCCCCAAAACATCCCACCCCTCCCCTCAGGCCCGGAAAGTCACTGACGAGGCACAAGGTGGGCGCGTGTTCAGGCGCCACTCCGTTCCTGGCTCATGATGAGCGAAGGATAAGACTTCGTCGCATCAGCGTACATTCACTCACCTCAACCACGCTACCCCTCCCACTGCAGGTGTACGATTCCAGGACGGACGACGACTGATTTAATATGAAGACACCCACGAGCTTTGCATGTGGAGCTTGCACGGCGGCCGTGTTAATGAGTTTCACAACAACAGCACATTCCCATGCCAGCACATCACCACCGGGCGGCGTGAGCGTTGCAGTAGCGCGGCGGCAACCAGGCTTTCTCTCGGTAGGGCGCTCATCTTTGCGATCATCGGCCACGACAAGGAGAATAAGCGGGAGAGGGCTGGAGGAGCTGGAAACTAAACACACACGGGGCGGCAGAATGCCGCCGCCGCCGCCGAAGTATCGTCGGCGTAGGAGGGTACCAACTATGCTAGTGGAGACAGACGTCAAGGTAAAAGAAGCGGGGATCGGCTTTGGGTCAGGAAGCAGCGACAGTGACAGCATGAGCAGCAAGAGCGGGTCTGGGGTGGCTGACGCCTCAGAAGGTACAGGTCCACCGCCAGTGCCCGAGGATACCTTCCGGCACAAGAGCTTGGCGGAGGTCCCGACCGACTACGGACCCTACTTGACCATCAAGGGTTTCAAGATCAATGCCTTCGGCTTCTATTTCTGCTTTATGGCGCTGTTCTGGGCGATCCCCTGGGGTGTCTTCCTCATCCTGTACAAGGCGAGCTTGGAGTTCATGGACAAGATCGATCCTCGCCGACACAATGTCGACCGCTCCAGTGCCCTATGGGGCTGGCTGACCAGTATCACTACTGACTCCTTACCCGATATTACGGGCATGGAGAATATTCCCAAGGGACCAGCGGTACGTGTGGGAGGAAATGAGAAAAAGAGAGAACAAGGCGTGGGAATGGTCGGATTTGATTCGCCTTTAGTGTCGGATGTGAAAGTGGGTCGGGGCCCTTGCATTTTGGGCGGTTGGTCTCATATCTTCCTGCAGTCAAGCACAAAATACGTTCCCTTTGAGCTTCCCCCATCCTCATTGCTTCCCACCCGTCCCTCTTTTCCCAAACCCCTCCGGAAGGTCTTCGTCGCCAACCACGCCTCCTGGATGGATGTGCCCTACACTGCCCAGCTGCCCGTCCGCGCCAAGTACCTAGCCAAGGCTGACCTGGCCAGGATCCCTATCCTGGGCAACGCCATGAGAATGGCTCAGCACGTCCTCCTCGATCGAGACGACAAGCGCAGCCAAATGGAAGCCCTGCGCTCTGCTCTCCTAATCCTCAAGACAGGCACCCCCATCTTCGTCTTCCCCGAGGGCACTCGTGGGCCTCAAGGCCGCATGCAATCCTTCAAGATGGGTGCATTCAAGGTGGCGACCAAGGCAGGCGTGCCTATAGTGCCTGTGTCTATTGCGGGGACGCATATCATGATGCCTAAGGAGGTGATCATGCCTCAATGTGCTGGTCGGGGGATCACCGCCATCCATGTCCACCCTCCCATCTCCATCAAGGGCCGCACTGACCAGGAGCTGTCGGATCTGGCGTTTGATATAATCAACAATGCGTTATCAGATGAGCAGCGGGCTGTCCCAAGCACGAAGAAGGACGATTCGGAAGCTTAAGGATGGAAAAGGAAGGAGACGTGAAGGAATGAGGTGAAGGCATGTCAACATTAGAAGATGGAGATCATGAAGAGACCGAAGTAAGGAAATCAAAACCCATTCAGTGAGCCATGTGTAGATCATTTGCAAGACAGGTGAACAGCAGCAGCAGCAGTATCCGGTCTCATCGAAAAAGACAAGCACCAAGCAGAAGGCAATAACAGGCAATTATTGAATAGATTTGGAGCACGGGATCAGCGCACAGCCAGTAAGATGCCGTGTGCTTAGTAGCAGGGGGGGGGGTGACGGTAGCGTAGACCTCACGAATATTTGTGGTGGGGATAAGGAAAATTAAATAATTCACCGTTGGTTTGCAGACGGAGAGTGCATGAGATTTTCTAAGACCAGACAGAGACGGGGCAGCTTGAATTGAATCAAAAGAAAGAAAGACGAACAGACGACAAAATCTGGATTGCTTCATCTTAAAGTTCCTATCATACGTGCTTTATCCGCTTAGCGGAAGCCAGGCGAGTTCTGATTCCGCCACAACCCTTATGGGAAACAGTCACACTTCGCGATACACAGGTGTCTGGGGAACATTCTAGTTGGAGATTGTACTTGTCTGTGGCAGCTTTGATCCATTGACATGCCTTATAGGCCTGTCGTGGCGTGCGACGAAGGCAGATCACCTGGTACCCTACAAGGCTTTCGTCTCATTTGTCCCTGCGTGGGATCTAGCGACAAGTTAAGTCGGACTTATTAATAATAAGTTTTTTGTGACGTCTATGTGGGCCGTCCGGGGACTTTGCCTGATTAAAAAAACTGTCAAAGTCGCCAGTAAAACTCGGACCAAAATAACGGGTGAATATGCAACAAATTATTGTTGGAAGGCTTCCCCTCGTATGCAAGTCCTAGAGGACGTCAGGTTGCATGCGATAGTTCTAGAGGGATTTAGGAACGGCAGTTAGATTCCTGAGATGCATACCGTGTGCCCGCATCTCCTTTCTGGGCCTTAAGATGGGTGTAATTTGCGTCAGCGCCACGGCGGGGCTGGACGAAGCAGCGACCTCGGGGCCCTTGACGTCCACCTCCTACCGTGACCCAATGGCTAGGGGTGGACGGATAGCGTTTGGCATCGCTGGAGTAATAGCATAAGTATGTACTTATGGTGGTGGATATGATTGAGGAGGTGTTTGTGTGGTGAGATGGTGTCCCATGTAGCATTGGGGAGGGGGGGGAATGCATGCAAGACGACTGGAAGCTGGCTGGTATGTCTCTGTTGTATGACTGGGCGTGGGCGGATAGCGTCTGCCATCGGTGGAGTAGTAGCATGAGTATGTACATATGGTGGTGGATGTGATTGAGGAGGTATTTATGTGTGAGACGGCGTCCCATGTAGCATGGGGGAGGGCGGAGAGGGCATGGTTATGGCAGACGGCAGAAAAAAAAAACTTGAACTTTCCGAAAAAAAAACGAACAACAGATCGACAACCAGATCCTTTTTGCGAGTGTGCGGTCCACGGCACAAACGCCTGTCACAGCGACACGGGCATTGAACCAGATGTGTACCAATCTGCATCACATACACACTACAAAAGTAGATAGTTAGGCAGATGCCTTGGCGGTGGGATTCGAGCTCGACCATCAAAAGTGAGCGGGCACCTCTGATGCCAAAGGTTCAAGCTTCCTCAGTGGGCGCAAGCGATGCCGACAGTGATGCAGGGGACAGCCGCACTCCGTGGTGCTTGGCTGCGCAAATCTACCCAACGTTCGCGTTTCTGGGCGTGCAGATGTGTTGGTCTGTAGCTTACGGATATATCACGCCTATTCTCGTCACATTTAATCTCAGCATCGAAACGGTTGGCATTGTGTGGTTCTTCTCCTCCTTGGCAAGCTGTATGACGGTACCCCTCATATCGGCGGCCAGCGACTTCTCCCAGAACACGTGGGGCCGACGGCGGCCGTTTTTGGGAGGATTTTTACTAGTGGGGGCTGGCGGACTTATTCTTTTGGCGTACGCCGAGTCGCTGGGAGTGTGGCTGGGAGATACATACGAAGAGCAGAGGTATGCGCTCAGCATGGCCGTCATAGGTTTGATCCTAGGGCAAGTGGGGCTCGACGGGATACAAGGGATGGAACGAGGGCTTTGCACGGACACATTGGAGGCGGATGCGTTGCAAGGTGTCAATTCCTTCTTTGCCTTGCAGGGCAGCTTGGGAAGACTGTTGGGTTTTGGATTGGGATCTATCAACCTGGCCAAGGCGCCTGGCCTCTCATACCTCGGTAGCCAAACCCAGATTCTCTTTCTTCTTTCAGCCGGCGTCTTGTTTGTGACGACGTGCGGAACCTTGGTGACCTCAGTAGAAAAGCACTTTACTCCTCAGCTTTATGAACTCTTCAATGGTAGTTTTGTCTCCTCGGCCAAAAGGGCGGTGTTTGGAATGAAGTCCCTCCCGAAAGCCGTGCGTCTCGCGGCAGTGTCTAACCTCCTGGCCTGGAGTGCGTTTGCCCTTTTGTTTTACTATGGCTCTTACTTTTACGGCGCCTACATTTATGGAGGGAATCCAGAGGATACGGGTAAGCCCGATTCCTTGTATGAGCGCGGAGTACAAGCAGCAAGTTTTGCATTCTTGCTGATGGCAGTGGTGGCCAGTTTCACATCGCTGGTTTTGGGATCATTAGCGGCGAGAGTAGGTTTGAAACGGGTCTGGGTAGCGTCGCTGGTATGTGCTGCGGCCGTGTTTCTGGGCCTGTTCTTCCTGCAGCCGGGAAACAAGGATGCAGCCCTGGCACTCTTTGCCTGCTTAGGGCTGCCACTGGCTGCGAGTTACCAATGTCCATGGTCAATCGTGACAGTGGCAGTTCGACGCTCAGAAAACTCGGCTTTATACTGCAGCCTGTTCAGAAGCATCAGCGAGGTGCTGCCATTCGCTCTTCAAGGGTTGCTGGGCTCGCTGCTGCTCAGCCTCTTTCAAGGGAGTGCACGGGAGGTTTTTGTTGCGGCGTCGGTGCTCATGGCCGTGGCTGGGGTCTACACGCATATATGTGTCCTAGATGTACAAGACGTGGAAGAGTACGAGGAAGAGATGTGATGGATGTTGTGAATAAAACATGTAGATGTGCAATGGGACGAAAAGTAAGAAATTCTTTTTTTCTATTTTCTCTGATGGTACGCTATTAAGACCGCAAGCATTGGATCTATACAATACATGTATATGATGTATGTATTGACCTTGTCTCATCTTGTATATACAGTTCAGATGACAGCCCATGTCCTTCCGCCCCGGTTTCTACCTCACCCTCTCCGCTCTAAAACCTGCAGTCTCAGGTACAACTCAGACAAGGGTCCACAATTTCGCCGGCGCCAGCCTCGACCAAAACTCCACCACCGGCCACGTCCACCGGGCCCAATCCACCGCCGTCCTTGTCGCTAACGCCCCCGCAAAACATACGGTCATGAAAAAATACCCCGGTGCCCTTCATTCTCCTAGCTCCTCCAGCCACTGTCGCCATGATGTATGCATCCTCGACATGCCACAGAGCCAGATCCAGACCCTCCGTCAGGACGCTGACATGGAGGTACAGTGCCACGCGAAGCACGTATCGACAGGGCTACCTTTTGATGTATAAGTAGCCGCAGGAGCACCTGCACTTTGTGATAATCACGCCCTTGTTGGTCTTCTCATACCACCTCCATGAAGCGGCCCCGCAGAGACGGTCCCGATAGCCGCTCACCGCGAAAGGCACACACCGCGCCGCCCTATTCCATGATAACTTCTAGTGATCCGCTCCCTCGTCCGTCTCATCCTCATGATTCTGCCCGCCCATGCACTCGGCTGCCGGCTCACTCAAGCCCACTATGTCAGAGATGCCGCGTCCATCGTCATCAACCACCACTTTTCGCTGTAACCGGCCGCATCTCTTTCCACCAGCGGCAGCACCTCGAAGCACCTTCCCCCTCCTCTGCATCCACCGACTCGAGCACTTTGTACGCACCTGCAAGCGCCACCTGTCCACAAGCTTCTCCTTTAAGGACGCGGTGATACCATACTCGGTGATAAAGCGTAGGAGGTCGTCTTGTGGATGGACCAGCTGCACACTGTCCGCCTTTCTGCCGATGTTATGCTACAAGTGTTCGGGGGAGATGCGGGGGCCGGGGGAGTTGTAGTTGCATCAGCGCCTCGTCCGATCGGGGGCCCTGGATGACCTCGCATAACCTCCCCTACCTTCTTGCCCGTTACGCCAGCCCCCGTCACGCCTTCTCCCCCTCCACCTCCTCATTCTATCCTCATTCTTTTGGGTGACAACATTCTTTTCAGTCAGTCAGTCACTTCGCTCAGGGCTTTGTCTACCCTTCCAACCACAATCTCATCATCTGGTATGCACGCCTCACATGCGTTCTCCTCGTTCACATAGATCAGGTTATTGTGACAGCCAGCCAGTTATCGATTTCCCGCCACAAAGTCCGTCGTCTGCGAGCTTTGGACCTGCTTGTCTCGCCCTACCCCTTCCAAAATTGATTCAACCATATGGATACCAAGGCCCGCCTCCGCGAGGTGCATATACAGGTCTTTCAAGGATCGAAGTCAAAGGGCTCACAACGAGACATCTCCTTTGACGGAGAAAAAATTCGCTGCGGCGGGGCGATAATCAAGGTAAGTCCGCGCGAGTGTCGAGGGAGAGCGGACAGCGGCGCGTCTTATAGATCTAGATACCGTCTGCTTAAAAAAAAGGCATTCGTAGAAGCGTCGAGGACATCAAGTCATCTTTTTCAATATGAGCTTCCCCTGTACCACTTTCCTTATTACCATCTAAGGTCAAAGCCCTCCAGAAATGTGACGAGGAAAACCGGATGGTTTGCTTTGCTTCTGGCAGTCACCGCTTTAATATTTTTGTCCCAGCCTCACCGAGAAAGGCGCTCGACACCCGACACTTTTTGGCGCAGGTCAAAGAGGCGTATGACGCACTGCAGCGAGGCTGCCGTGGGGATGGCAGAGGTGCGGCAGCGGGTTTCACACCTGTTGATAGGACTAGGGGTGTGGGGTCGCCTACTCTGAGTGAGTTTGCACAGCCATGGGGCGGGAATGGGAGTGCAAGGAGAGGCGGTAGATCCCTCTTCCATGTACGTCCATAAATCCAACCCGTGGTGTTCATGTCCAACCTCGACTATCGCATCTCTTGAACTCATATAGGAAGGCTGACGTCCTCTTTCTCGCTCAACCTTCACTACTATACCACAGAGTACCCAACGGCCGAAGCTGTACCTGGCTCGGTCTAGCTCGGCTGCGTCAGGGAGCCTTCCTTTCGCCGGTTGCTCCGCTGCTTCCCCAAACTTCTCTATCGGTACAACTGACAGTATAAAGGACAAACGCGTTTTGTCCTCTTCCATCACCGCCAGCAGCAGCAGCATCATCAAGCGACCTCTTTCCGTCGTTTCCATGAGCACCACCAGCGCTGGTGTCAAGAAAAAGAAAAGATTTAGCATGCTTGACCAGGTACTGGGTTCGGGAATTGCTGACGCCGGCGGAAAGGAAATAGATGATGATGACTTACTGTATGAGAGCAACCGCCTTTTTTCGTCCAGTCCCGAGAAAAAAGCAAAAAGCAGATCCAACAGCAGCGCTTCCTCCTTCCTTCTTCGAGACGGAAGCTCCCGCATTTACAGTACGAAGCCGCCCCTGGGTGCGCCCTCCTCCTCCTCGTCCCCTTTTCAGGCCTCCTCCAGCAAAGGCAAGAACGTTACACGCCGCATTAGTGACGTGGGAGCTCCATTGTCGTACGTCTCCTCTTTAAAGTCTCCCTCAATTTCCTCCATCTTCCCGTCGACAACAGGATGGAAACTGGAGGGCTTGCTCAATCTTGGCAACACCTGCTATCTCAACTCAGTGGTGCAAGCCCTGGCCGCCGCAGGAGAATTCGTAAATGATCTGCTCTCCAACTTCTGGCTGCGGTATACCCTCCAAGACTTGCGTGAGTCCGTGTGCGTACCTCGCCACCTCAAGGTGTACGGATCATTTGCTGGCCTCCTGCTGGTTCTGCGGCAAAAGACCGCCTTGAGTAAATACAGTAGCATCAACAGCAGCACCGGTACGGACAGCAGCAGCAGTAGGAAGTGTGTCAGAGGTGGGGTAATGGACCCTTCCCTCTTCCGTCGGGAGATTTCGTCTTACTTCGCTGCTTATGGAGAGGGCCGGCAGCAGGATGCGCATGAGTTTATGGGCGACTTGCTAAATAGCTTGCAACAGGAGCTTTGCCTCTATGGCCGCCGATTTGCGGCTCTCAAAATTCAAGCGGACAAAGAGGCCAGAGCGGCCCGGGCCAAGGCAAATTGTTTAATGGAAGGAGGAAAGGGAATGGATGACGAGAAGGAGGAAAGGACATTAAATAAAAAGCCGGTTGCGGTAGGTAAGGGAAATAGAGGGAGTGCGGGTGACGCAGGCGGTGGGAAGGGTAGACAGACGTTGCTCCACACTTTCTTCCGGTCCCGATCTTTGTCTCTCACGACGGAGCCATCGTCTTTGACGCCAACGTCCAGCGGCCACTTAAGGGGAAAGAAGGAGGGCTTGATCCTACCTGAGTCTTTTAAAGAGGACACACTTATAAGTCAGGAAGAAGCGGCCATTCTAGAGCAAGTTTTGCCCGTGACGCGTCATTTTCACGCTCAGGTGGAGAAGACTTTGACGTGTGTAGGCGCAGACTGTGCATACTCCCGTTCTTACATCGAGTCCTTCACGGACTTCTCAGTCGATCTGGTGGGACCTGGAGAGGAAGGAGGGGGCGCGGGCCCGAATGGCGAGGGAGGAGGCGTCCCTTTACAGGTCTTGGATCTCTTGGCACATTCTTTTCGAGAGCAGGAGCTGGAGCTAACCTGCGAACATTGTCAGCGGCAGAACAAGGTCCGCGCCACCCACCGCTTTCGCAAGCTACCCAACCTTTTGGTCGTGCACCTCAAGCGCTTTCGCTTCACTGGCGCCCTGGATCTTCTGGGTGCGAGTAGCAGCAAGCTCCAGACGCGCGTCATGGCCCCACCCTCCTTAGATCTGGCTCAATTCTGCGACGCCCGCACGGTCAGTCCTCCCGATGTACGCACAGGGCTCGAAGGTACAGCTGGACCGCAGCTGACCAAAGCCCTCCTGAAGAGCCTGGAACGCATCTCTCAGCCACCTACTCCTGCAACTCGCTTCGGGACGAACTTCTACGCGTCCTCGACAGCGGTGAGTGCCAATGAAGATGACGAACAAGGGACGAACTCTGCATCTCTATCCAAGATCTTGCAAGAGGGGGGGGGATCGGCCGTGCAACTTCTGAAGCTTCAGCAGCAATGCAAACAAGCGGCAACGCAGGATAGTAAGAATAGAAAGGATCAGGGCAAAAATCGTTGGCCGTTGGACCAGGAAAACAAGGATCCGACAAGGTCGCCGCCAGCCGAGGGCTTGACTATCTCCTCTTCTCCCTCTGGCTCCACTCTGGTGGACCTGGCAGAGGGAAGTAGCAGCTTTGGTAGTTCTCAGGAGGGTGTGAACAACAAGGAGCTGCAGGAGGCTATACGACTGTCATTGATCGAGAGTCGAGGGTGCAATCAGGACAAAATGGAAGGAAAGAACCTTGAAGATGTCCGAGTGCTTCAAAAGGGATGGAGGCGTTCAACGAGGTTCGGCGCGAACAAGTCATCGATAAAGCCAAAAGTAATGATCGACGCGAGCGAGGACAAGGAGAATCGGTCGCCACCCTCCACCAAAAGGAAGATCCTTCCACTCTTGCCCCTCGACTTGCGAAATCTCACCACGCGCCCTCTCTCACCATCTTTCTGTTCTTCCCTTTCTTCTCCCTCGGGCTCAATGACCGAAGCCCCTCTCGCCGCGGTGCGGGCAGGCGAGTTGCAGTCTGCCTATACGCTGCTGAGCGTGGTCCGGCATTTAGGTCGCTCGGCCAATTCGGGCCATTACATTGCTGATGTTCGACGGGCGGGCTCCACCCCTTCTTCCCCCGCGCTCTGGATAAGATATGACGATGCCTTGGTCTCGGCATTGCCTCAGGGGGATCGTATTTTAGAGGACGATGCAAGCTTGCAGACGGGCTATATTTTCATTTATCGTGCTTGTACATAAATGCGTTGTGTGATAGTGGGGATGGTTGAGGTTGAGAGCCAAGAGATGGGAGAAATGCACAAACATCTTGCAAATTATTTCGTGTTGGTAGCTAAGTAAGTATATATGTGCTAAGGCGGGTGAGCGTGCAAGAGCTCAAACAATGAAATCAAAAAACCAAAATAGATTATTATTGTGTCATATACGATGAGAAGAATTGTTCGTTGCCCACAACAACGTCGGTTGTAAATTTGGGATTTTGTAGATCGGAGGAAAGCTACAATTGAGAACGGAGCGATTACAGAAAGCTTCGCCAGATGCTGACCACGCTTGCCGCTCCCAACCCATATACAGATCAGTGTAAGCCGATGAAGTCATCCAAAACCAGCATTAAAAGCAGACCACTACCAAACCGAAAATGAGACCAAAATGCTGTCCAGCCCCTTGTCCATTTTCGCTACCTTGGTGCAGATAGACACTTACACATATAAGCCGGGACAGAATTATGACACAATACTTGGCCTGCCACTCATTTCGCTGCTTTTTGGGGGTTATAAGGAGCAGCTGCTGAGCTGAGCAGGCGGGAGGAGCGAACGCTGGGTTCGCGCTTGGGGATCATCGCTCGGCTCTGTCTGTCAAAACTCTTTGAAGACCTGCCTGTGCGGCCTTAAACGACGATAAAATAGTGCGCGAGGCTGGCGTCCAGAAATAATCTAGCTATCTATGACAAGGGGAGACGGGCAAAGTTAAGTCGATTGCGTGCCCTTGAGGAGCACATGTCCTGCCCGAGGCTTTTCAGATGTAAGACGCTACAACAGTATTATATCCTCATGGATTCTCCGCAACTTCATAACTTGACACGGCACTATGACGACACTTCTGTTTGATCAAGGAACAGAACGTCGATGTTTGCAGTCAGTTAAATATCCATCAGGCGTCAACCACCACCGCTCATCCCCAAACAAATCGCTTAGTCAAACGCATGAATCGGACACGAATCGGATTCCTCAAGACATCAGTTATTAGCCGCAGCCTGAACTGGGACTGTTATCTACCCTTCGCTCAGATTGCCATCAGTACGTCTTTTCTCCCGATCATACAAGAGACACCCCATTTCCTTCTGCACGGCCGTGACCCCCTCATGCCCCAAAACTGAACGACTCAAGCCCTTCTTTTTTCCAGCTGTGCGTCCTCAACTCGACGTCGATACTAATCAACATTATCCTGTCGGCGTTGCCGATTCACAAAGGGTCCATGGAGATTCCCTTGTTCCCCCTGCCTACCCTCCTTCAAGTTCTCGCGTCACCTGGAATTCTACTGTCCTCGTAACTCACAAGGCACGTCCACCAACGTCCCAAGAATAATCACTCGTGCACAAAAGTTTTAAATATGGTGGCCGTTATTGGACTCTATATAATTCTTTATTGCTTGATACCAGTCGCTACACTGCGTGGTTGCCTGATTTGAACATTACGTCATTCCTGATGGCACCAAAATACCTACTAGTACCAATGACATACTGTAGTATGACCATAAAGAAAGGAAAGAAAGGGGATATAGATATATATCATACTTAACTATCATCTGGTGTTGGTCCTAGTCGCCTCTGACAACTATTTGGAAATGTTGGGGCTAATTGGTTGGGACAATTGGTGGAGTGGATAAATACATCCATTTGGATCTGTCATTGAAACTAAATACCAAATACAGTTGCCCTGAAAATGCTGGGTGATCATGCAAATGGTCCAAATATCTGGTCACAATCGGTCGGCCTGGCAACCAATTGTAATTGGCGACCAAACAGTTCTAATTGTTTTTATGTCATTATGTGGGTCCATGTAGCGCATTTAAAGCATACATATGTGCGTGGCCCCACTCTATGCAAGGGGTAAAGGGCGTCCAATACCATCCACCGTGGACAATAGTCTCTGATTTCTACGATCATGATCAACAACAGATCGAACGCTTGCGAAAGAGTCTCAGCGACCCAAACACGCGCGCAGACCATGGATGCGCAAACAATTCACTAGAGTCTTTGTGCCCTTTTTCTCAGGAAAGGTTTTTTAGACGCTTGATAATCAGTCTACTCAAGCACTTACATATAATAAAGATCTAAGCAAAGACAGTCGTGGTGTACGAGCCGGATTGATTTTTTCCGTTGGCCGTATTGGATCTGCCATGAGAAAGGACGGACGTCTTCGGGTCAGTGATGCAGCGGATGTCTATATGACTGCAATATAAGAGGGACTGGCAGTCGATGTTATGGCCTTTGTGAGCAGGAAATATAGATCGAGCCCAATGATTACTGGCGAGATGGTTAAAGAAGGAATCAGGTCCAGCATCCATCAGCCAATTTGAGCGACAATAAGTTTTTACAAAGTGAACCATGGATTGCATAGGAGAGAAATGGTATCAATGAAACATCATAATTTACTTCCGGACGTCGAAGTCCGGCCTCCCGATCTGTGGGCATAGAAACCTTCGCACCCAGCATTGAGTTTAACCCCCGAATTGAAGAACTTTGAAGAGCATATTTCACTCCTGAACATCATCATACAGCCCTCTCAGATCCCTAAACCAACAAAAAGCGCGAAGCGCGTAATTAAATCAAAAACACCAGAAATAACATAAACCGTACGGACTATACAGAAACTGATGTACGTTTTTTACTCTTTCACTTTTTTTGGGTTTTAATCACCATTATGAGCCTTCCATCGACTTGATGGCATCTACTTCTATCATAATGTGAGCACCAAAATAAGCCCGCCCCGCATGACGGGGTAGCTGCCGGCATCAGGCCACTGGCGTTTTTGCGGGACGATGACGCCATCCCGCTCTAAACAAGCCGCTCCTTTGGCTGCCGGTCATCCCGCGCCAACGAGTGGGACTGATGCCGGCAGCTACCCCGTCATGCGGGGCGGGCTTATTTTGGTGC
>Ga0160420_100142_pt1 | contig 42168 bp, 43 predicted proteins | sample CelAP2metagpilot_FD_108197 | JGI IMG/M metagenome (GOLD analysis project Ga0160420, IMG submission 108197) | Phycosphere-associated microbial communities from algal ponds in Kailua-Kona, Hawaii, USA - Cellana AP2-5-5 metagenome pilot | ecosystem: Engineered > Artificial ecosystem > Aquaculture >...
AGCAGCGCTCGTCCCCCCCCCCCCGCCACTGCCACAATTAAAAGTAGCCCAAGGAGCTGTCGCCATGCCCTGAACCAACTCGCGGAGCTGATTCGTCTGTGCCTGGATAGCAGCGACTTGTATTTGCGCGATGTGGTCTATCAAGGCTCGCTGGGTCATGGGCATAGGGGTGGATGGAGCGGTGGTGCTGTCCTCCTCGGCTGGGGCAGTAGTAGGGGCGACGATCGACGCTGCGGCAGGGGTCTCTACCACTTCTAAATCCACGGCATCCGCCTCATCATTCGCCGTAATCGCAGCTGCTGCTGGTGGTAGTGGCCATGAGGCGGCCTCCCCAAGGGCAGGGGCCATACTAAAGTCATCGTCGTGCCCGTCCATCATATGTTGGCGCTTGCTTTAAGCGCTGCTTCTACAATCGTCGTTTTGTCCGCATTTTCCGGGCTGTGCTCTCCAACCACGACCACAACCACAGCTTGATTGGTGACCTTGTCCTATGCGTGTGATGTCGGTGCGTGGGTAGGGTTATGGTGCGTGAGAGTGAGACGCAGGAAAGCACGAGCAAGCAAGCATCCATCCACCAGCATCGGAGAGGCAGTCGATCGAGGAAGGAGAAGAAGGAGATGTCGGTCACTGTCCTCCGCGTTGGGTTTGGACCATCCGCAACATGGCAGACATGCTGTCGAAACATAATTGTCATAATTGTTGAGCGAACGGCATGATCGACCATGGGTATACCACGTAGGTAAAAGTAAGACCAAAAAAGTAAAAAGTAACCTCCCCTCTGAAGACGAGCCGATCTCCTCATTTTCCTTCTTTGAGTGTACATATAAACCAACCAAGTCCTCACTTCTTCAGCCTCTGGGCTTCTTCCTCCGCGTATGGATCTTTCTCCAAGGGCACTCTATAATCGGTCGAACTTTGGCTACCCTCTTCCTTCCCTCCTTTCCCCGCTACATCCCACTTCTCTTGGAAGGGCCCACAAGTTGACGGACTCGCCGGGGCCATTGCGGCCAGATTAGCCAAGGCAGTATGCATCACTGCGACAATTGTCCCTGTCCATGGTACTTTTTGCAATGCCCCCATCATGGCAGGCTGTGCCAAAGAAGCAACCGCTGAGGCCATGGCGGAGGCGGCGGTCTGGAAGGCTAGAACCCCCTCCTGCACATTGGTAGGGGCATGCGACAAAGCCTCAACATCCCGAAGTCGCCTTTCCAAAAATGCCCAGGTGTCCTGATAATCCTCTGAGTAATCCGTCAGGAAAAATAATTCCGTGGCTACGTAAACCGAGCAGACGGTGGCGCGATGCGCGTACCAATTTGTCAAGACCATCCCCTCCTCCTTCTCCGTGGTCACGCACAACTCGTCCGCCACTTCCGCCAATCCCCGTGCGGTTGTCTCCAAATTGTGCGGCGACAACCCTAGCGCCAAGGCTTGTGGCCATTGTGCTAAATAGGGGGCAATTAATCGCAGGCGCCATCGAATCGCTCGCTCCAACCTCTCACGTGACGAGGGCAAAGAAGCCAATTCGTCTTGACGCGCCTCAAGCTCGGCGACCCATGCAGCATCAATTTGTGCCATAGCGTACTCCACCAATTCAATGGCACCCCGTCCAAACATGCCGTGCGCTACGGCAGGAAACCCGAGTGAGGCAGCACCAGCTGCCAAGGTCTCTTCGGTCCAACCATGCTTGGCGACTAGGGGCAATGCCGCCGCAAGGATCTCTTGTCGAGGGTCTTGGAAAGTCGCGGCATGTGGCGTGGCAGGCGGAGGCGCATCTGTGCTACTGTCATTGGACACATCGGCAGCGGTGGTGGTGGTGGCAAAGGCTCTCTTTGTGGGTTTGGTGTTGAGGTGGCCTGGACGATGCGGCACTAGCACCGTCTGACTCTTTGCGGCCAGATGCTGGGGAGAGGCCAGGCACCGGCGGGCTAGAACAACGGCGGAGAGGGCCGGACGTCCACGCATCATTACCTACCTGAATAAGGTTGTGTTGTGTTGTGTGTGAGGCCTAAAAAGATGCGTGATGATAAATCGACATTGCGTCGCTCATGTATCACGATCATCGCGTCAACAACTACTCTTTCCCCATTCCACAGACACGCTCAAGCGCTTGCCGCCCTCCTTCGCCACTTTAAGATGACAAGTTTTTGAGTTTGCACTGCCCCGCCTTCTCCCTCCCACTCCCACTCTCCAAAGACAGCGCCACGCGGTTGTGCTGCAGCAACGCAGCCATACCGCACGATGAAGCAGAACAATAAACTGCAAGCTGTCGTCCTCCCCGTCCTCCTCGTCCTCCTCATCATCCCCGCTACTACAGCCTTTCACAATAAAGCACCAGCAAGAAGAGCTCGCCAGGTCGCTGTCCATGCCAACTCGCCCTCCTCGTCCTCCTCCTCGTCCTCCTCCATACCAGACCGCCGCCAGGCCATTACAACTTTCACCTCCTCCCTCGTCGCCGCGACCGCTGCAGCCTCCCTCCTTGGGCCCTCCCCACCACCCGCAAATGCCGCGGCGACCAATAAAGCAGATGGCTTGCCTCCGTATCCTGCCGAAGTGACAGCCAAGGCTTACTTTGACATCCGCATCACGGGTTTCGTGACTGGGGAGGAAAAAGCGACTTCGGAGGACTTCGTGGGTCGTTTGGTCTTCGGTCTATTCGGGAATGCCGCGCCTTTGGCCGTGGGGGAGTTCTTGAAGTACAGCAAGGCCAAATACGGAGGAAATCTGCCCAGTTATGCGTTTTCAAGTTTCATCAAACGTACACCAGGAGTGTCGGTGCAAGCGGGGCGGATTAAGGGGTTGAAAGAGATTGAGATTGCGGGGTCGAGGCAGTACGAGTACGGGGACCAGGTGTTGGGGAGCAGGGGGATAGATGAGCCCAAGCTGAACTTGAAGCATGATAGAAGGGGGTTGTTGACAAAGAGCAGGTAAGTGCACCGTGGTTCTTTTATTTATTCGTCCTTTTATTCAATTTACCAGTCTATTTTCACAGCTCCCAGGATGCTATTGACTCCCAGTTTGATATCACGCTGGGGCCACTTCCTGCATTGGACAATGGCGATTCGTTGGTTTTTGGAGTCGTGCTGGAGGGACAGGCAGCCCTAGACGCGATTGAAAATGTGCGTATTTGTCTGTCATGAAGTGTGCGTCTGCAATTATATACGTGAGCAGCTCTTCAGTCCTGCTCCATATTATCACCTTCATTGAGATTTATTCTCACTCTCCCTAAACCATTCCTCCCTCTTTCCATTCCTTCCTCCCTTCCTCCCATCCCTCCTACACACAGGTTCCGATCTACACTTATGAAAGCACAGGCGACCAACCCGAGGCCCTCAACGAGCTCTTCTCCCAACAGAAGAAACTGTTTTTATCCGTTGCCAAATCCTTGAACGATGAACGTGCAGTAAATCGGCAAGGATCATTCTTGAAGCGGGTAGAGGTACTGGATGTGGGAGTGCTGTAGCTGCTGTAGTGACCAGGAATCAGAAAGTAGGATACAGGTAATGGGGACATCAATAAAGAAAGAGACGAAATTAGGAAAAGAAATCGCTCCGCGGGTGTTTGTCAGAGTTCGGGTGGTTAATTTCAATTAATTTTCTGGAGGGAGTGATTAACTAATGCCTGATGTTTTACTTTCCAAATTATTTGCACGTTCCACTTTATTTGCCCATTACAATTCATCTCATATCACCCTCTACTCCTCAATTGTCTTCCTTTCGGCTTGATCAAACAACACCTCATAAATTAGCCTTTCGGTCCACTCCTCCCCATACATCCTGGTCAACATTCCCCTCGCCGGGTCATTCACCGCCCTGTACGTCGCATACCTCTTATGCCCTTCTATCATCTCCTTTCTTCTCCCCTCCTCCTCCACAGGCACCGGCCTCGCCTGTTCTACCAAATCGAGATAAATAGAAAAGTAAGCCCTGAACGCCTCGAATACAACAGTCTGAACCAACCCATCATCTTCCGCCCTTACGAACAAAAAATACGGCGAAAAAAATGACCGCGCCGCCTCGGGGATCTCTCCTCCGATCGGTGGTAACAACGCCTTATACTTAAAGTGTACCTCCTTTAATGCGTCTTCCGCCACGCGCAAGGACGAGCTCGACATAGGCTGAAAATCGAGGACAATTAGATGTCCTCCAGGTAAAGCTACAAAATCTGCCCCAAATACAGGCAATTCCAACTCTGGTTCAGGAAACACCACAAAATTCAATACATTCGGAGGGACGGCTGGTACGGTGGAGAGGACAGCGGCCCGGGCTTGTCGAATGCGACCTGGCACGGCATAGGCGTGAATCTCGACCACCGTCGACGTGTCTGGTCGTTTACCTTTCCCCGATGTGGTGCATTCCTTGCGTTGTAGGTCTACAGGTATTGATGAACATTGCCAGGGGAGGGTAGCTTGTCGCGCGTCCATCATGGCTTTGGCCTCTTCCCAAAAGCCTTTGTAGATCTCGACTGCGGGTGGTGAGGTCGTAGGGGAGGGGACGGCGAAAATAGCGGTCGATGGTGAGGGGGAAGGCGCTGGTAGAAGGAAAGCACAGGATATGGATGAGGATAGAAAGCAAACTCGCAAAAGGAGGAGCAGGCGTGACGGGCGTGGCAAGCTGCTGGTGGCCGTCATTATGTTGAGTCCTGGACGTGTCGATAAGTCTTGTGTCCTGCGGTATGTGATACATATGACGATATGCGTGTAAAGTGAGAGTACATGACACAAATGAGGCTGCGCATCGAGTGAGTGTGAGGGCCGCTGTGTTGCTTTTAGTGGTGGGGTGCACATTTTTGCTTTGTTTGCAGCAGTAGTGTGGCAAAAAGTCCCTTGCGATCGACCTCCCCACCCCCATCTCCGCTTCATTCACAGACTATTATCATTATCTCTCTCTACCTAAAAACGCCCTCTGTCCACTCACAGCAACTCACCCTAACGCCCCTATCATAAAATTAGCAAGCACAGCCCGCCGAAGCATGCTGTCGAGGTCGTGGGTCGGAAGCAGTAAAAGCTTGCTGGCTAGAACTGTTTGCTCTCCCGCTTCTTGCGCCGTCATTACCACTGGTGCTACTGCTCCGTTTGGCCTCGCGTGGGGCGGCGTGAGCTGCCGCACGGCAACAAAGAAGGCAGGTGGTTCGTCCAAGAACGGTCGGGACTCACCAGGGCAGCGCTTGGGCGTCAAGAAGTTTGGGGGGCAGACAGCGCTGGCGGGCAACATCTTGGTGAGGCAACGAGGCCTTACGTTCAAGGCCGGGGAGGGGGTGGGCGTGGGGAGGGACTACACATTATTCGCCTTGCGGCCGGGATGGGTGAAGTTTTCGTACGACGTGCACCGCAAGAAGTCGTACGTGCATATAGCCGATTCGAGTCCGCATCCCCACGAGCAGCTAGCAGCAGCAGGAGCAACAGGAGCTGCAGCGACTAAAGCGGCATCGTCGTGAGAGGTGAAGACGATAAGGACATACCTCTCACGACGATGCCGACAAAGCCAACAAAGTTATGTGGGGCTACACTGCAGCGATGTGATCGTAGCATTGGATAATGCACATGTACTCATTTTTCTTCGCTTGTTGTCGAGGACTGCTTTGATTGCTTTGCTGTCTTGTTTTCTGGTGAAGACCTAGGTACTGCTCATTTCCGGTCTCCACCTCCATGAAACCAAAATGGGGGACACGTGTATTTTTGTATTGCGGCACCAACCTTTCCCAATTGGCTATCAAGCTGAATCCTTTTCGCATCCTTTCCGCCCCCCCCCCCCCTCCCTCCTTCCCTCTCCTCACAACAACACCGCCGCATCCGCCCTCTTCATCACATGCCTCAACACCCTCTCTTGCCAATCGTTCAAATTCTTCCCTTCCTCCCTCCCTCCCTCCCTCGACTGCTGATACCTCAACGCAGCCTCCTCTATCACCTTAGGGTTATGCGTGTGGATTCCCCTAAGAATATTCGTTACCAGCTCCGCCTCCCTCGTCTTCTGATATCGGGCATCCTTTCCACATACTTGATTGTGTAAGGCCTCCGCTTTCACAAAATCGCCGACCATCAATTGAGCCAGCACGCAAGATAATACCGTTCGCTCCATCACTACCAATGAATGCCCTCTGTTTCTTTCATCTTCTATACATGCTACCAAACACTCCTCAAACAGTGCGGAGGCCTTCGCCCACCTTTCGTTCACAACACACAATCCTGCCGCCTGCTCCAATACCCTGAGTCTTCTCGTTGCACATTGATATGATGACGGAATGCCTGCCTCGTAGAACGAACAAGCTATTAGCAAGAATTCAGTTTCCTCCTCTACCCCCTCCTTTAGGACCCTCCTCGTTTTCTCCAACCCGGCCTCAACGGCCCTCCCTGCCTCTTCGAATCGACCACGTTCCGCCATTTCTTGTGCGAGGTGCATATAATACATCATGGGCTTGTTTTCCATCCCCTCCATCATCCCCGCCACCGCGCCTTTGCAGCTTACATCGGTTGAAGGGCTGCTGGTTTTGACAACGCTGGTATGCCTGTCCCTGCTGCTGATGCTGCTGATGTTGCTGTTGCACTGGTTACTGCTGGCTTCCACCACCTCTTTCCACGCCTCTCCAACCACACCTGCAGTCGCGGCTACCACTGCATCGACAGCTGCGGAAAGCTGGGTGTCATTTCGTCTTTGCCCGCCGTGCAAAGACGAAAATGTGTTCCATTTGTCATCAGGCCATTGCGACGAGAGCAAGCATGCTAATTCGTACACATAGATCTTCAACCACGAACCCTCTCCAGGCGAGCCAAACGTGGATGGATCCAGTAAAGCCCATTGGGAACATACGCCTATCGCAAAGGCCTTGGGCTCTAGTGACGCCGTACCCCCGCCCAAGACCGCTGATAGTCCTTGAAAAGCTGAGGGTTTCTTTTTGCATAGCATGAAGAGACCTAAATCGAGGTACAACCATTCACGCACAGGGTTTAGCGTCCAGGCAGAAGATGTTTTCTCGATCGTCTTGCTGACCACTTTCTTCAGCCAACCGCCCGGCTTGCTGTTGCTTGTGGCAGACGAAGGAGCGGGAGCAGACATGCTGGTGCCGCTGTTGCTACTTCGTTTGTCCCTGAGCGACAAGGACTCCATGAAGCTCTCGAGGCTTGGTTTCATACAGTACATGCCGACCGCAATGAAAGGAAGCAAGCGAATTAAAGCCCATACCATACGAATTGCTGTGTATGCGACCGCGGTACCCGCCAACATCAACAAGACGCCTTGATGAAACACGGTTCTGTCAACTGGAGGGCTTTGGGAAACGTGTCGCATGCTGCCTGTTGTCCTGCGACGTTCCGCGGCTGCATATACTGGGACGGATGCATCCGTCCTGGTCGTGTTGGCACTCGGCTTGTCCTTGTTGGTCAATGGCCCCTTTGTCATGCCTGTGATGTATGTTGAGAGGCAAGGACGAGTGCGCTTGAGCAGCGGGCATGCGTTTGGAAGCAGGAGCAAGGGAGGGAAGGATTGAGGAAACAATGTGTGCGACATAGTTTATGTATACCCATTTTTTTTTTGGTGTGTAAAGGGTACGTGATTGATTTGGTGAAGGAAAAGGCAAGAGTCATCAACGGCATACTCGCCGTTGCTTTGGGTGAGGAGGTCTGAAAGGGCGACTTTATTCTTTTCCCATAGCTGATTTAAAAGTCCCCTCATCCACGATATGGTTTGACTTATAAAAAGGCACCAATCTACCTCATCACCGTGCGCATGCGTCTTTTCTTGATCTTCCTTCCTTTCTTTTCTTCTCTCTTCAGTGTCGGATATACCCAAATCACGCACATGCACGCATTTATGTCTTTCTCCCGTTTCCTTTATAGACAATAGTCGTATCTCAAAAAAGAAGGGGTTACACGCATCCGTCTTCTGACTCCCTCCGACACTCCGTCCTCCATCGACTTTTCCTCTTCTTCCCCACGCTTATACACACACCCTCCTCCTTTCCTTTTGCTATCAGCCCCCCACTCGCATGAATACGCAACCATGAAACCATGTCCCTCCAAAAAATATGAATTTATAAGAATAAAATAATAGTCAAAAATCCATCTCACCATCCATCTTTTCATCCTCTCTCCCCCTCAACCCCAGACAATCTAATGGAACTCCGACGGCGACGTCCAGGCCTCCTCGGGCGCCTCAGCATCGTAGTAATCAAACAAATTTTTGGACTGCACGCCAATCAACTCTCCTTTCTTGTACTTGGTAATAGCCTCCGCTAAGAGCTTGGTCAAATGAATGTTCGTCAGCAGGGGCACGCCAAAATCCACGGCCGTCCTACGCATAAGGTAGTTGTTCTCCACCTGCTTACTCTCAGGTGTGGGCAAGTTGATAACCAGATCAATCTTCCCGTTCTTCAAGTGCTCGAGGACATTGGGGTGTTTCTCGGGCTGGTTCGGGTAGTGGAGGAGGTGGCAAGGCACGTGGCAGGCCTGGAGGAATTCGTACGTCTCCTTGGTGGCGAACAGGTTGTAGCCCAACGAGTGCAGCTGGAAAGCAGAGTGGATGATGTCGTCACGCAGGGAGTCCTGGACAGAAAACAGAATATTCTTCTCCGGGACCTTAAAACCCGTCGAGATCAAAGCCTTGAGGAAGGCCTCGTGGATGTTCGCACCAAAGCACGCGACCTCGCCAGTCGACGCCATTTCCACCCCCAACACCGGGTCCGCGCCACGCAAGCGCGTGAAAGAGAACATGGGAGCCTTCACACCCACGTACCCCGAGGGACGGCCGGTCTGCCCCAGCTGAGGGAGATTCATCCCAGTCACATCCTCCCCCACCATGCAGCGTGCGGCCGCCTCAATAAAATCCACCCCCATCGTCTTGGAGACGAACGGTACAGAGCGAGACGCGCGTAAATTGCACTCAATCACACTCACGTCTTTCCCCTTGGACAAAAACTGCATATTAAACGGGCCTGTGATATTAAGGGCCTTGGCGATTTTCTTCGTGGCCTCGTTCACACGCATGGCCGTGTAGGTCGAGATCCGCTGGGGGGGCAACATCAACGTCGCATCCCCCGAATGCACTCCCGCATTCTCCACGTGCTCGTGCATGGCCGCGGCAACCACCATCCCATCCATGGCAACGGCGTCCATTTCGATCTCGTTCGCGCCGTCCACAAACTTGGTAATCACCACCGGGTGCTCCTGTGAGACGTCCGCAGCATGCGCCAGCACCGTCAACAACGCCTCATCACTGAACGCCACCGACATTGCCGCCCCCGAAAGCACGTACGACGGACGCACCAGGACAGGGTATCCAACCTCCTCCGCAAACGCCAACGCAGAGGCGGTATCTGCAAGCTCCTTCCATGCTGGCTGCTGGATCCCCAACGACTCCATCAACGCCGAGAACTTCGCACGGTCCTCTGCCTGGTCAATCATCTCCGGCGTCGTCCCCATGATTTTCACTCCAGCCCTATGCAGGGGCATGGCCAGATTATTCGGGATCTGCCCTCCAACCGAAACAACCACACCTGAAGCGCCCTCCCGGGAGTAGATATCTCTAATCCGCTCCTTGCTCAGCTCATCGAAATAAAGCTGGTCGCATTCATCATAATCCGTCGAGACCGTCTCCGGGTTATAATTCACCATCGTCGTCCGGTACCCCATGCCACGCAACGCTCGAATCGCACTCACACCACACCAATCAAACTCTACCGAGCTTCCGATCCTGTATGTCCCAGAGCCCAGCACAATCACTCCCCCCTCCCCCTTGACCACGTCGTCCTCCTGCCCATTGTACGTGCAATACAAATAATTCGTCTTCGCGGGGTACTCAGCCGCCAGCGTATCGATCTGTTTCACGGCCGGTACAATCCCTGCAGCCTCTCGCTTAAATCTGACCGCATCATCCGTCGTTCCAAGCAACGCCCCCAACTGCCTGTCCGAAAAGCCTAGCTTCTTCGCCAAATGCAAATCCTCCCGAGGCAAGGAATCAAGCGCACCCGTGCCACTACCATGCTTCACCAACACATCTCGATGCTGGGAAATTCGCTCCAGACGCCTCAAAAACCAGTGATCAATAGCCGTCAACTCATGAATGTCTTCCACCGTCTTGGTCTTCTCCGCAAATACCTGCGCGATCGCATACAACCTCTTGTCACTCGGATTTGTCAGCTCATACTCCAACGCCGTCGCGTCATCATACCTCTTCCTCATCTGAAATCCTTCTATCGCTGGGTCCACCATGCGCATCGCCTTCTGGATGCACTCCTCCCACGTCCGGCCGATGGCCATCACCTCCCCTACCGACTTCATCGATGACCCGATCTCAGTCGCCACTCCCTGGAACTTACTCAAATCCCACCTCGGGATCTTCGTGACAATATAATCCAGACTCGGTTCAAAACAAGCCTGCGTGCTCTTGGTCACACTGTTCTGAATCTCCGGCAGGGTAATCCCCAACGACAATTTTGCGGCCACAAACGCCAAAGGGTATCCAGTCGCCTTACTGGCCAACGCCGACGAACGAGATAACCGCGCATTCACCTCGATAATACAATACTCAAGCGAATACGGATCAAGCGCATACTGAATGTTACACTCCCCGACGATTCCCAAATGTCGCACCACCTTCAACGCCGTCTCCCTCAACATGTGATACTCCTCGTTCGACAACGTCTGTGACGGCGCCACTACAATCGAGTCCCCGGTATGCACGCCCAACGGATCGAAATTCTCCATATTGCACACCGTAATACAGTTATCCGCCGCATCCCTGACCACCTCGTACTCTACCTCTTTCCAGCCCTTCAAACTCTTCTCCACCAAAATCTGACTCGACAAACTTAAGGCTTTCGCTGCCATCTCTTCCAAATGAGCCGCATCCCTACAAATCCCTGACCCCAACCCGCCCAACGCATACGCAGAACGGATCATACACGGATACCCAATTTTCTCCGCTGCAGTCAGAGCCTGCGCGATCGTTGACGCCGTGATGGATGGGGCAATCTTTTCATTGATCTCATTCAGCTTATCCGAAAACAACTGCCGATCCTCCGAAGCCTCAATCGCGTCTATTTGCGTCCCCAGCACCTTCACATTATACTTGGACAAAACGCCCTTATGGTGCAATTCCAGCCCACAATTTAATGCAGTCTGTCCCCCCATGGACAGCACCAATCCATCAGGCCTCTCCCTCTTGATCACCTGCTCAACGTAGTCCGTGTTGACCGGCAAGAAATACACTTGATCGGCTTTCGCACTCGACTTGTCGTCCACATTCGTCTGGACCGAAGCAATGTTCGGGTTCATCAACACCACCTCAAGCCCTTCTTCCTTCAACGCCTTGATGGCCTGTGCCCCGGAATAATCAAACTCACCAGCCTGCCCAATACTTAACCCTCCAGACCCCAGCAACAGCACCTTCTTCACTTCGGGCCTCACCGGCGTCGGTTTGACAGGCGGGAATACGATTGACTTTCTCTGCTCTCGGACCGTGTCCAAGAAAACGTCAAAGAAAAACTCCGTGTCCGTCGGCCCGCCTGCGGCCTCCGGATGAAACTGCGCAGAAAATATCGGCTTCTGGGTGTGCAAGATCCCCTCATTCGATTGGTCGTTCAAATTACGAAACAGGGGCTTCCAAGGTGCAGGCAAGGTAGTGTCATCAATCGCATACCCGTGGTTCTGAGGGGTGATGAACGCCTTCCCGGTCAACATGTTCACCACCGGTTGGTTCTGTCCACGGTTCCCAAATGGGAGCTTCGTCGCCTTGGCACCAGCAGCCAACCCTAATAGCTGATTGCCCAGGCAAATCCCAAAAATTGGCTTCATGAAAGACGGGTCATTCACCAGCTTCCTCAAGTGCTCCACCGTTGTCCCGCACATCGTCGGATCCCCAGGTCCATTGGACAAGAATAAGCCCTGGTGGTGCTTCATTTCCTTGACAATATCGTGGTCCCAAGGGACGACTTTGACCTCCGCCCCTTTCCTCACCAAGTGTCGAATGATATTATTCTTTATCCCGCAATCCACCGCTAAGATTTTCACATCATTCCCCTTCCCATAAATCCTTGGCTCCGGCACCGACACTTCTTGAACCAAATGCTTCTTATTCACGTCGTCCAACTCAGGCTTCGCCCCATCCTCGAATTCAATCCGCCCAAGCATGGCCCCACGGGACCGAATCTTCTTCGTCAACATCCTCGTATCAATCCCTGCAATAGCAGGAATGCCCTCCTGCTTTAACCAGTCCCCCAACGAAAAGTGTGCGTTCCAATGCGAGAAGTGGTGGGAGTAGTCCTGCACAACCAATCCTGCCGCATGAATCTTGTAGCTCTCAAACGCCTTGGGCAAGCCAAGCTCATCCAACACATTCGGATCTGGAACTCCGTAATTGCCCACCATGGGCGTGGTCAGTGTCAAAATCTGACGGCGATAGGAAGGGTCGGTCAAGGACTCGGTGTAGCCCACCATGCCCGTCGAGAAAACAACCTCCCCATTCATGGCCTTGTCTGCCCCAAAGGAGTAACCCTCCAGGCGTGTCCCGTCCTCCAAAACCAACCATGCCCGCTTTGTGGGCGGCTTTGCGCTGGCGTCTGACTGCGTGGCCATGAGGCGGCGGAGGATGATGCCCTTGACGCCTTGGTTCGAAGAGAAGGCAACAGCATTCCCTGCCCCAGGAGCCAACCGGTTGGCCGCCCCCGACTGGTGCGCTTGAAAAACCTGCATGGCTCGCGACCCCAACGGAGAACGCAGAGCGCGATACATGATTGGGTTGGCTTGGCGACGACGATGACGACGCTTGGACGAGGCGTTTTGACCAGGAACGATGCGGAGGGTTCAAGCGTTGCGCGTGCTCGTGCTTCGATCTCCCTTTAGTCGATGCACGAGGTTGCTGGAAACAGAGCAGGTTACGCCCTGCAAGAGAGCGGCCTGTGTGGTGATGGCAATTAATGGGTCAGAGAATGTAGAATTGAGTCAGTCATGCGTTTGCTTGTGTTGGGTTGGCTTCTAATGTGCGCGGGGCAGGTGGTGGATGGAGAGCAGGTGCAGGCAGCTTTATCTCCTCCACTCGTCTCCGCCCGATCTCGAGTTCCTTTTTTGTGAGGGCTCCTGCATTCACACAACCTTTTCAGCTCGACCACCGTGCTAAATTTATCTGTGTCGTCGTCCTCGCCGTCTTGGTTGGATTGGTAGGTCATCAATGAAAGCGAGCTGAAGGAAAAGGAGTAGGATTTTTTTGGGGGATGCTCTCTCGCTGTTGGTTCACTCGATATCTCCATCCCACGACGCAACAACCTCGGCAAGTGTATATGATACATAATCCTCACATTTGTCGAAAAACGGGATGTAGTGGGTCCTCCAGAAGCTTTCGATAAAGCAATGATCATCTTTCAGGCTCGCGACGCCAATCATCATCACCATTATTAATGGTTGTATTGTATAGATCTAAACCCTTGGGGCTTAAACAACCACCCGAAGGAACTTGCACATCCCATCCTCCACGTGCACTGCTGCTACGGCGCCAGGCATATCACGGGCACCCGCAGCAAAACAACCATGCCCGCATGTATTTGGTGGAGCGGTGTCGCGTCCAAGGCAGCGCTGGAGCAAACAAGTCTCTGCTTTTTTTTCAAGGGAGTTCTCCCACAAATTTCACTTGCGCCCTCTCATCTTCCTCCCTTCCTCCCGACACACAACGCCAAAGATCACAGTGTTCCGACACGTACCCAGCCCGCAACCCACTCAAAGGTCTGCCACCTTGTGCATGCAGTCGGAGGCCCTCTACGCTCGCAGACCAAGAAGAGAAGACGGAGTACCCGCACGCTCCCCACCCCACAGTTATAATCATTCGCATCAACTACGTCTCCTCCGTCTTGCCCCGTCGTCGCTTCGCCCACTCCCTACTGAACCGATAATAGGGGGAAGCACCAGCAGCATCAGCAGAACTAGCAGCAATCGGTGTGTGGAAAGCAACAGGAGAAATAGTAGCAGCAGCGTGTAAGAAAACATCACGCACAAACATAGACAAAAACGAGCATCATTACCGACCTTCTTAAATAATGATGAACATAGCGGGGCTCAACCCCATCGAAGACGCCAACTATCGGTACAAAATGCCCCGCATCTTGGCTAAAGTGGAGGGGCGTGGAAACGGGATAAAAACCGTCGTTATCAACATGAAAGACGTCGCCTCTGCCCTCCACCGCATGCCCGCAGAAGTCACCAAATTCTTTGGCACGGAACTTGGCGCCCAGACCACCTACAGGGAAGAAACGGAGCGAGCGGTGGTGAACGGCGCGCATTCTGCGCCTGCGCTGCAGGCGCTTTTGTGCCGGTACATCCAGGGGTTTGTCCTTTGTCCCTCTTGTGGGTTGCCTGAGACGGCCTACAAGATCAAAGGGGGGGTGATTTATCAGAAATGTGACGCGTGTGGGGAGAAGAGTATGTGTGATATGAGTCATAAATTGACGACATTCATCATTAACACGCATAAGAAGGCGAGTAAGGATGGGAAGAGCGTCAAGGAGGCAAAGGAGAAGAAGAAGAAGGTGCGGGCCAAGGCCGAGGCGGACGCGGGGGAGGAGGACGGAGATGAAGACGGGGAGGCTGGAGGGGGAAAAGAGAAGGAGAAGAAAAAGAAGAAGAAAAAGGATAAGGACGACAGGGAGAAGAAGAAGAAGAAGAAGGAGAAAAAGGAGAAAAGCTCTGAGGCGGGTAGCAGTGACGGGGACGGGAACGGCAACGGCCTGGTCAATGGCAGCAGCAGTAGCAAGAAATCCGGCGGTGGCTCCTCCTCGGACGAAGATGAAGACGAGGAAGGAGAAGACGGAGAGTTGGTGGCTACGATGGATAATCTGGCCGTTGAGGACGCGACCGCTTTCGCGGCTGCTGTTGGGAGGTTGGAGCAGTTCTTGAGTGCCCACCCGGAAGCGACGGCGGCGCAGGTGTTGGATGAGGTGAGGATGATTGCGACTTTTTCGGCATTGCCCATTGAAGATCGGTTATTCTTGTTTGTCCAGGCAGCATTTGGGCCGGATGCGGCGAAGCAAAACATGGTGGGGAAGCATGTGAAGGTCTTGAAGGGATTAATTTTGAATGTCGACGCCGAGGCGTACCAGCGGCGGTTGATTGGAGTGATAGAGCATCTATGTGCCGTCACGCACAAGGAGACGCTGCTGAAGATGTTTCCTCTGTTGCTGAAGCAGCTGTATGATGAGGAGGTGGTGGACGAAGAGGTGTTTTTGGAGTGGGCGGAGGAGGAGGGCCCTACTGAGTTCACACGACGAGAGGTGAGTGAGGAAATGGTGGAGATGTTGAGGGGGGAAGCGGAGAAATTTGTGACGTGGTTGAAGGAGGCGGAGGAGAGTGGGTCAGAGGAGGATGAGGAGAGCGAGGAGGAGGAGGAGGACAGCGAGGACTAAAAGAGGATTTGTTGTTGGTTTCTGTTTGGTTGGAAATGTGGTGGACATTTTAGCAAAGGGAAGTTGTTTTTTAAGATGGACCATGGGGCGAATTATGTTATTGCACGTTGGCTCGGAGTCAAAGAAGGTACATACGCGAAGAAAAATGAACGAATATGACGCGAGAAGAGGAGGAGGAGAAGAAGAAGAAGATCAAGGACAAGGACAAGGAAAAGAAGGCAAATGAGAAGGAGAAAGAGTAAAGAAATAATAAGAGAACAGCAGCATTCAGTAGTGGTCGATCATGGTGTCTTGTGTGTGTATGAAACAAATTATTGATGTCCATCGATACCACGCCAGGGGGGTGAAAACTCTTCCGATAGCGCCGGCAAGTGCAGGCGAAGAGGAAATAAAGTGACAGCTTACAGTTTTTTTTTACGTGTTTTGTGTGTGAGAGAGAGAGGGAGCATGCGCAAGGATAAAAACAATTATACAACAGCACAAATAGCACGTGTGTGTGATGGCAAGAAAGAGCGGTACAGGTTGAAAAGAAGAGAAGACATACGAGACATAAGCGAAAAGAAGGGGATGAACCGTTTTCAGTCTTTTTCATGGTCCACCTCCAGTACAACGACCACCACTATCATCACCAGCTCCACCAGCAACGAAGCCAAACAAATGAAATTTGACAAGATATAGGGAAAAGGTTGCGCATTGGGCAGGTTGAAGGGTGTGCCAACTATTCCAATTGAAGCTTTGTGGTTCTTTTTCAGATCTCTTGCCTTGCGTGTCTTTCCTTTCTTGTTTCCAGTGTTAGGGTTTTGGCAACCGCTTGTAAAATTAGCACGATTTGTAAACGGCACAGTGTGATCGTTATGCTTCTATCCATGGATAAGGGCATCCCGCAGCCCACTGAGTCGTGCACGGAGGCCCGTTGCAGACGGCCGAGGATGAGTAAATCCTTCTCATTTACATAACGAGGTAGGGCGGTCATTTTCAATCCAGATGGATGCATGCAGACTTACTCTCAGCCTAGCCAGTTCCAAGGGGTTTCATCTTGTTGTCAGTCTTTTAAAATTCAAATCCTTCTGCCGTCGTTCTCTCCCAAACGCACACCGTCTGTGTGTGTGATGAGGGGGGGGGCTTTGCTTTCGCTCTATCGCTCTTCCGATACCATTCCATCATCCATCTCCTCCCTCCCTGCAATCCACACCTATTACTGCACACTATAAATTTTATTTCCTTTTCCGCTCTTTTCCCGTCACCCGTCCTCATCCTCCTCAACTACGCCATCACTTACCTCCCCCCCTCTTCCTCCTCCTCGCCATTCCCGCCTACCTATCCTTTAAAGAAAGAAGCATCGACCTCCTTCACCTCTTCTACTCCCTTCCTCCCTTCCACTTTCCCTGACATCGAAATGTCCGACACGACAGCAGCAGCAGCATCACCAGAAGGAGGCTTAGCAGCGGTGGAAGACGACGACAACGAGGAGGAAGCGAAGGAGGGAGGAGTGGGCCCTACCCCCACAAGATTACAACTCACCATGTCCTTCACACCTCTCAAATGCGTCAAAATCTGCTCAATCTCCCCTGCCCTCCCCCCCTCCATTCCCCCATCCAACAACACCTCGATAATTGCATGCCCGTCACTCCCACTCCTGAACCCGTACTGCCTCATCAAACCCGCTCCGCCCTGTGCCTTGATGGCATTTATCACTTCCTGGAGCATGCCATCCCTCTCCCCCGTCTCCGCCCGCAACAGCACCGCGTCCTTCGGAAACTGGTCGAATTCAATCGGCAGTACCATCGGTTTCCCCTGCAAAAACTCCAATTTCCCTACCACCTCCTCCGCCCGCGGTCTCCGGCTTGGTAATGGATTTAACATCCTCCCAAGCACTTCCACCAGCTCCCCATTCCCCTCCGCCCAAGGAGATGGCATGATCCCCTCGTGCACCTTCCGCATCGTCAGCATTCGCTCCATGCCCGTGGTAAAACCCGGGTGGAACAATTCAAACAGCATTACGCCTAGGGAAAACACGTCTGTTTTCTCGTCATAGTACCCCCCACTCAGCTGCTCTGGACTCCCATACACCGGGGTCCCGACACCCACCGTGTTGTCCTCTCCCCCTCCTTCCATTCCCCCCCTCCTTCCCCTTGGAGAAGCCGGCACCTTCCCTGCCCCTCCTCTGCCCCCTCCTCCCTCCCCTCCTCCTCCAGACCCCGCAGCTCCGACATGCCTTGACAAGCCAAAATCCCCCAATTTGATCTTATCCCCGACCAAAAAACAATTTGTCGGCTTCAAATCTCGGTGAATCAGCCCTCGGGCATGCACATACGTAACGCCCCTCGCGATCTGCAGGGCAAGTTGAAGCGCCTCGGCCTTGTCGACTGCCACAAGACGAGTGGGCAAGTCCAAGAAGTCTTTCAACGTTCGATTGGAGCAGTACTGCATCTGGATGTACAAACACAGATCAAACACGACTGGTTCACGGATCTCGCGCGCGCGGCGGCGGTGGTGGCCGACGCCTTCTCTTTCTCCTCCTCCTCCTCCTCCTCCTCCTCCTCCTCCTCCTCTTCTTCTTCTTCTTCCTCCTCCTCCTCCTCCTGCACCACCACCTTGCGTGGCTGCTTCCGATTGATGCGGCTGCAGCTGCTGCTCTTGGTCAGAAGGAAAGGGAGCCAAAAACGACCTCACACCCGAATAGTCAGAGCCGGCCCTGCTACTGCTGGTGCTGCTGCTCACGCTACTCCTACAGGTCTTCCTCCTCCTCCTACATCTAGGAGTGCTAGCAAGCGAGGAGGCGGTCGAGGGGGGGGCAGATCCTTCCTCCCCCGAGGCCACCGAGAGCTCTGACGGCCTCGACCAAATAACCAAGCCATTGCTGCTGCTGTGAACGTGTTCGTCCTCCCCTTCACTGTAGTCCTCCTCGTCCTCGTCCTCGTCCTCGTCCTCGTCCTCGTCCTCCTCGTCTTCAGACCACTGAGAAATATGACTATGTTCCCCAGAATCGCCTCCTCCTGCAGTAGACTGCGCCAGTCGCAACTTTGGCAGGACTCTCGGCGACTCAAGTCCCCTTGAACCGGCAGGCCCTATCTGTCTACTCCTATTGCCACTGCTGCTGCCGCCGCTGCTGCTACTACTGCTACTGATTTCCCCCTCCTCACCTGCTTCCTCTCGCAGAGCCTCTTCTCCCGCTGGAGAAGCAAGGACCGCATGCTGTGGCAACGAAAGCAAATGTCGACGAATACCGCTCTGGGCAATCTCACTCAGCGCGTCTTCCCCTCCTCCTCCTTTTCCACCTCCTCCACTAACCAAGGAACCCCCACTCTCTACCCGCCGCAGACCACTCTCTACCCGCCGCAGACCTCTTTCTCCCTCCCTCCCTCCCTGCGATATCAACGTATGCGAAAGGGGTCGAACACTACTGCTGCTGCTGTTTGTTCGCCACCGCACCAATGAATCACCCTCTCCCCGACTTCTCATACCGTCGCTTTCTTCCTCTTCGTGGTCCACCTCCTCATCCCCCTCCCTTCCTGCCGTTGTCACACTCGCAACCGTCACTGAAGCGGACCCGGACCGACCACAATGACCACCAGCTGCCGCAGCAGCAGCAGCAGCAGCAAGCAAATCCTCGGGCGTCAGCCTCTCTAGCCATGCTTGATAATATCTGATGATATTTGGGTGGTCCAGCAAGGCCAAAATCTTGACCTCCCTCAACACCTTCTCCAGCTGCTGACTCCATCTCGCTGCAGACGACAGCCGAATCTTCTTGATGGCATATTCGTGTCCGTCTAATTTGTTTGTGGATTTAAACACAGTCCCAAAGCCGCCCTTTCCCAAGGTATGGGCTTCCTCGAACTCGTTGCGGTAACGCTGGTTGGAGAGGAAGAGGATGGGATTCCCCTGCGCGTCGGAAAGAACTTCGGTTGGATTTTGCTGCTTCTGCGGTTTCTGCTGCTGCTGGGGCTTGTGCTGATGGCCAGTGGTCATGGCGGTGGTCGAGGTGGTGATGGGTGCTGTAGTTCCCGTAAGGAGCAACAGGCTGCTGCTATGCTTGCCATGATTGCTGGAGGTGGGGAGGGCAAGAGCCGAAGGGGGGGGGGCGGAGGACGAAGATAACGATGAGGGAGGTAGGGAGTGGTCACTGGTTTTATGCATTGCCTGGAGGCGTTGTAGAGGCCGACCTTCCATTGACTCGCTCCTAGAGGCGGAGAAATGGCGGGAGGTAGGAGGGAGGGAGGAAGGGAGGGAGGAGGAGGTCTGGGAGAGGCCATTGCTGAGGGAAGGTGGTGGTATCGGCGGCCGCCCACTCCTGCTGCTGCTACTGCTGCCGCAACTGTGACTGCAATGGCTGCTGCTGTCGCTGTCCTTGGGGTAGGAGGTCCGTATGGGCGTAGACGGATCGGAACGCACGTCTTCACGTGCGGTAGACTCCTCCACGGCGCTCGTCCACATCTCCTTTTCCTTCTCCTGCTTATGCTCCTCATCGTTTCCATCGCTACCAACAGTCACTCCCACCTCTTCTTCTCCCCTTAGACTCGGCGTCCCCTCTCCTGCCTCCTTCACACCCCCCCCCTCCCCCTCCTCTTCCTCCATAGCTACGGCCGTCCACGCCTGATACCTCAAAACCCACCTCGTCACCGTCAATGCGATCCCAACAAACAGCAGCAGGGCCGCGAACACCCCCACAACCAAGAGAGTCAATGACCCCTCAATCTCAACATGAAAACCAGCCTTTCCTTCCTTCCCCGTCTCGCCACCTTGTGATACCGTGAGGGTGGTGGTGGGGTCAGTGCAAATTCTGCTTTCACATTCCTCATCTTCTTCTCTTGGGGTCGTCAAGGGGCCTTGGTAGGTAAGGAGGAGGGGAGTTGTCGGTGGGACTGTTCGCATCACATCATACACTGAGTCCCCTGCGCCTGAAGTCGAGCTCATTCCTCCTCCTCCCGCTATCCCTACCCCTCCTGGGGTGCTTAGAGTGCGAGATGAGGGATAACGCAGCTGGTTGCTACTGCGGCTGCTGCTGCTGCTGCTGCTGCTGCCGCCGCCGCATGCCGTACTCATAGCTACAGCAGTGCCTTTCGACTCGTTTCCCCCTTCCTCCTTTCCCTCCGCCTTCTCTCCTTCCTCTCGCCTCTCCTTCGACCACGATGCAGGCAAGAGCCTGGGGAATGACGTGGACTCCCAAAACCTCTTCAATGAATACACACTTTTCCCTTTCTCACTACTCCTACTGACCAATGCCCCTCCCCCGCGCTCCCTCCCGCCTGTCCTCGTCGTCGGCATGACCCCCGCCCCTATCATACCCTTCAGCCCGTACTTTCTAGCCGCACGCGCTGTAGCGATGGCCCCCCCTCCCGCCATCGGGCCCATCAAATGCCCTCCCCCTACCCTCGCCCCTCCTAGTACTCCCCCTCCTCCTCCTCCACCCGTCAACAGCCTGCCACCACCCACATTCCTCGTCAACAGCTCTCCCCTCTCCCCTCCTGCCTTCCCCCCCTGCTGCCTCTTCTGCTGCTGGTGCTGCTTGGGCAACTCAAGGTGCAACCACTTATCCTCTCGAACCGTGTACATGCCCATCGGAGCGGATGGCAGCTCTCTCTCCCACAACACCTCTCCCGTCTCTGGGTCCAACACTCTTAACGTCCTTTCATCCAACCAAAGCATGTCAGGCAAGGTCGGCGTAAGCAACCCGCCACCCTCTTCCTCCCTCCCCTCGTCGTCCTCCTCCTCTTCTTCTTCCTCCTCCTCCTCGTCCTCCCACCAATCATCATCCTCCTCATCCCTCGCCTCCTGCTGGGCGCCCCCCTCAATGTACCTTGCGCTTGCCCTCCCTCGCCCTCGATCCCCCCTTTCTCCCCCTGCCGCCTCTGCCGACGTAGCCACGGCAAATATTTCCGACAACGTCACGTTCCATTCCTCCCGCCCGCTTTGTACATTCAAAGACCGCACCACATAGTCATCTCGCTGCAGTAATATGGGGGGTCCTCGCCCCCTATTTCCCTCCCTCCTTCCACTCCCGCCATCAAAAGGTGCCGGTGAACCCACAGGCCCCGCAGGAAGTGTCGTGGTCCTCGTCTTTCCCCATTTCCCTTCCCCGCCCTCCTCCCCTCCCTCCTCCTCTCCCTTCACCACCGGAGACGCCTTTGGAGGCAACCCCACACCACTACCTCTCCCTCCCTCTCTCCCTCCCCCGCCTCCGAGGTTAAACTTGCTGTTCACCCATTTCACATGCCCCGAGCCCCCGTCCAAGGCAAAGATCTTCGTCGTCTTCTCCCCTAACAATAAACCGCACCCTTCCTCATTTCCACCCCCACCAAAAGGATAGGAAGAGGAATCCGATGCCGGACACGACATGACCGGATTATCCAACAAATCAAGCACATTCGAGGCCAAGATCTCCTGAGTCCCGTCATCCCTCACACAGACAATGCGGCCTTCCAATGTAGGCATCACAAAATACTTGCTCTCCGTCGCCCGCCCGGCATTTACCCGATCTCCCCCTCCTCCTCCTCCCCCCCCTGCCTTCTTATTGCTGGCCTCCAGGAAGAAGGAGGAGGAATAAAGGGGAGGGCCGGAATAGAAGAGACCTTTGGCTTGCCCTGTCCACGCATCCACCGTGTGGACCCCCCCATCAATGGTACTAATTACGATGCTCAAGTCTCTCTCTCCTGCTGCTGCCACTGCTATCCCTGTTGCACCCATCCCTCCTCCACCGTTTTCTGGAAACGATCGAAATGGTGGTGTTTGCTGGCGGACGGTTGTGAGGTGCTGAGAATGCTCTTGCAGCTGCTGCAGCTGCTGCTGCTGCTGCTGCTTCTGAGATGGGAGGGGAGCCAGAGAATTGCCATGCACACGGAGGACAGGAAAGAGGGTGGCGAACAGAGAAGACACGACAAGGACCAAGGCAGAAAATAGTAGTTTACTTTTCGTCATGGCGCTGCTGCGGGTGCTGGCCAGGGAGCTCCATCTTCTCTTGGGATGCCTCCTCCTTTTGCGATTGTCACCCTCTGATTCGCTGCTCTCCTTCCGTCCCAAATTTGATGGTGCGGGGGATGGTGATGGTGATGATGGATACAACGGTGGTAGCACTGGAGGCGACGATGGAGGATGCATCAGTGGGCCGGATGAAGTCAGGGAAGGCACGGAAGCTGCCCGCCGCCGACGCCTCCCAACTGCCTCGTCGTCGAGCGCCTTATGCTGTTGCATGGCGCTCGATTTTCAAAGGCCGTCGCTATCTCTTCCAATTTCTAGGTATTGCGGACGCCTGTCCTTCCTGCCACTCCTCCGCATCCCTTTTCTTCCCAGCGTTACGCCTGTGTGTGGCAGGAGTTATAGTCGTGAGAGCTGTTCAGAAGGATGGCCCTCTTCTGAGGGAAATCTCGGCCTCTGTCTTCCAACCGTGCTCCCATAAAGCCCCCCATCCTGCCTCCAGCCTCTCCCTTCATACCTCGGTGTCGTTCAGTCGTGATGTTATGACCAAGTCCTCGTGAGTAAGTGGGACTAGGAGTTCATGGTCTGCTAGCTTGCTTGACCCTGTTCGTGTTGGGGTGTTAAGTTGAACGATGAGAAGACTTTGAGTCCATGCAATTCCACTGTGCCGACAGGTTAAATAAGGATAGCCTCATACAGGTACTCTCTATGTAGACACATCGACGCAATCTTGGCAATTATTTTTGGTCCTGGGCTTATGTCAAGGTTTTCCGAAGTTTCGACGGCCCCTCCTTGCATCATCGTCATCAGCCCCGCACTGCAGCCGGCACCCTTTTATCGACCTTCATTTCTCATCCCCTTTCCCCATTCCTACACCACACACAGGACATGTCATGTCCTCGTTCGTCATATCTCCAGCGGAAAACAGTGGCGGCGAAGCGGCTCCTGATGGCGGGGCAAGCACGCAGGAAACCCAAGACCCTCCGCACCAGGCTTACGATGAAGGAGGAGGAGGTTCTTTCGTAGAAGACATGGTCTACCAGCGCGACGTATCAATGGAGCTGGCCCGCAAGCTGGCCCAGGACCTGGACGCCAAGAAGGGTTTGCTGAGTGGCCGGTTGGAAAACGCTTTGAGACTGTCAGCGGAGGCGGAAGTAAGACTAGGCAAGGCAAATCGGGAGTACCAGGTGAAGCACTTGACGCTGCGGAAGCGTATGCTGACAGTTGTGGCCACGTTAGCCTTGGCGTCTTTCATTGGCTGGTTGGTGAGTGCGTTGATCACACAAAAGTTTTCTTTGGGGGCGGTACTTATTCTTCCCTTGTCGCTGGCGATGGGCATCCATCTGTTTGGCAAATTGGAAGGGGAGGATGGACTGCTGCAGCTGGCCCGGTCGTGAGAGAGTGCGCGGGCATGATTTGAAGGACTCACAAATGCACTCGCTGACACGCGCAAAATATTCTCTATAGATAACAAAACGCGCATCAAGAATTGGAAACGGGTTTTGGCTGTTGACGGGCTCTCTTGGGCCTCCTTGTTGCGCAGGAGCTGAAAACGGAAATCTGACGGGGAATATTCTGCATCATGATTAATGGTTTATTTCCTTCTATTTTATATTCACATATACCTTTTTCTGCTCGCCACCCCTCCTTATCTCGTTATATTCACATTTGTGTGCCGTGCTTTGTTTTGCTTTGTTGCCTCTGTGCCTCCTTGTCTCAAGGCGAACGAGACCTTTCTGCCCGTCTCCGCGGAGGGGTGGGGCTCCGCCGATCTGACCTTCGGCTCCTATCTCTACTCCTGCTGCTGCTGCTGCAGTTGTCTCTTCTCATTTTTCCTGTCCCGCCTCGGTCGTAGCCTCTGTCCCTCTCCCTCTCCCTACCCCTCTCCCTACTCCGATCATCTCGCTCCATCTCACGCCGTGGAGACAAGCGGCGGTAACCTCCCTCCCTGCTTCTACTGCGGCTAGAATGTCTTCGTCGGGCATCCCATCGCCCCCCTTCTACCGTCCCTCCTTCCTCCTCCTCCTCTCGCTTTCTCCTCCCTCTCCCGCTTGAGCTCAAGCTTCTACTTCGTGAGCGACGATAAGGCTCACCTTCCTCCCTTTGCCTCCCCCTCTCCCTCCCTTGATACTCCTCGTCCCTGTGGTGCATATGCTTGTTCGTATCTCGACTTCTATCCGCACCAGATGTGCCAGCAGCAACAGCAGCTGCAGCCGTCGTCTTCAACTCCCCACCACCACCCAAAGACGAAGACGACGAAGAAGGGCAATAATGATCCACATTCCTCCTCTGCTCCTCCTTCCGCTTCCCTCCGTCTTCACTCACCTTCCCTCTTCCTGCTCCTCCTGCTCCTCCCTCCTCCTTCTTCCGTCTCTTCACTCTCACCTCCGACCCCCCCATCGGGTCCCTGTCCAATTTTAGTGCTGCAACTACCGCCGCCTCCGTTCCGAACAACACAATCGCGAATCCGCGTGGCTCCTTGGTCGTCTTATGCCTTGGCAACGACACAGATAGCACAGTCCCACATTCGGAGAAAAAATCCAGCACCATTTCCTCCGTAACGTCTTTGGGGAGGTTGTTGACGAAAACGCCGAGTTCGGGTCGTGCCGCCGCGAGCTTGAGAGGGTTATCCAATATCTCGTACATGGCTAAGGAACGTTTTGCGTCCGCAAAGAGGTCGAACGTAAAGGTGTACCGACGGGTGGAGGTTCCGAGGGCGGCGATGGAGGTAGGGGTGAGCAAGGCCCCCTTAAAGGGCTCGAGTCGTCTCTCATCAAGAAAGGTGCCGTTGGCTGCCTCAAGGTCAATGAGCAACGGGCCATAAGGCTCAGAAGCGACGATGAGCGCATGGAAACGACTGGTGCTGGGGTGAGCGACAGGGACGTCATTCTCCGCCAGCTTGCCAAAGGTGATGATGGACTTCCTGTCGAAGCTGAGGTCGGCTTCGGGTAGAGGGGCCCCATCCCTCATGACACTCATGTCGACGTGGACCTTGGCGTCGGGCAGGGCGCGGAAGATTTGCTTTGCCCAGAAAAGGATGGCTAGGAGACCTTCTTTTTCGTCGGCCCGGACTTTCTCCAGGAGTAACCCGAGGTGATTATGCCCCCCGCCGCTGCCGCCCCCTCCTTTTCCTCCACCTTTGCAGATTCCCCAAAATTGATCGTTGTGCTCGTTTTCATAAATCAAATTCTTGGTGCCCGTGGCGAGAAGTTGAGCCCGTAGCCCTTTGTGACGTCGGAATTTATCGCGGAGCAAGGCTTCCATTACGGCAAGGGACTTCGTCTTCCATCCCTCCTTGTCCCATCCCGGTGCCTTGGCCCCCCGCCGCTTCGCCTCCAACGGGTCTTTACACACCAGAATAGCAAGTCGGTACTCGGAATCGGTGCTCTTGGCTGCTTGTAGCGCGTGCTCCACGGTTGGATATACCACGAATTTGTCGCCTTCGATCACGCCCTCCCCTGGCAGCACCACGCGGGACTTGCTGAGGGTGCTGAGGAACTCATGCTCTCCTGTAAATGCCGTAATGCGCGAGCAGACGAGCCGTCTCGCCGCTGCGCCTGGGTCGTCCAAAATGCGCACGGAACCCCTCTTGTCGGGGTCAAAGACCCGGCGGTCCACGCCATCGAGCCCCGCCATACTGCTTTAGGGTGGTAGGAGGGTTGGTTGTGATCACAACTGTGATCGATAATGAGGGAAAAGGGAAAGGCACGGTGAGGAGGTCGCTGGCTGTGTTTGTGTCTTGTTGGTAGATAGGCAATGCGGCTTATTAATCCTGTAGCGATTAGCCTCTGTAATGTTTCCGTAGGGTGTGTTTAGCGCGTGAAGGCATGATGCGGGCTGCACGAGCTGCGCGGGGCGAGCGGAAAGAGGAAGCGAGGAAGTCCGAGAGTCTCCGAGGAGTCCTTCTTCAAGCATGTCCAAGCGCGCCACTCACACGCACTTGCCCAATCCCCCACTCACTCAATCACAACGTACAGGGCGTGGACAGCCGTATCTTGTGGTTACAGCCCTCCGAAGGGGGGTAACGCAAGGAGACGACGAAGTAGACGTGCGAGAGACTGAGGCTTCGAGACGCACTTGCTTCCAGCATCAACAACGACCGACCCCATCGCACGACTTCACCACAAAAATGCACGCCCAACGCTTGCAGTCGCTGCTTGGAGCGGCTCTCATTTTCTTCAATGTGACCGAAGCCTTTGTTCTGAGTCGCTCACCCCTATTGCCGTCAATATCGCGGAGCCCCTGCAGCCGCACCGGCACTTCCACCACAAGCAAGCGCTCCGTTGCATTCCAAGACAACCAGCACCCTCGCAAGAGCCAGCAATCACACGCGAAGGACGCCGACGACATTTTGGCTGTTTTGGAAGGTAAATTCTATCAGTGGAAGCACGGGCCCGTGCACTATGTCGAGGCGGGCGGAGAGACGGCGGCTGCCGAAGCTTTCCCGGTGCTGCTGCTACCAGGTGAGATGACTAGTGAGAAAGAGTGTAAGGGGATGACAACAATAAAGATGTAGATGTTCAGAAATGGGGTGTGGGGCTTATTGATCCCCATCTCACTCTTGGTCTTCCTGTCTCCCCCTTGCACTTCTACCCAAACGAAGGCTTCGGCGTCTCCTCAAGCCACTTTGAACGTAACATTGGCCCCCTCTCCGCCGCTGGGCACCATGTCTTCGCCATCGACTATCTGGGGCAAGGCAAGAGCTGGCCTGACAAAGACCTCAAGCAAGAGGACAAGTTGGTGTTTTCCATTGACATGTGGAGCGAGCAAATCGTGTCGTTCATCCAGGACGTGATTGGTCGCCCTGTGTACATCTCAGGGAATTCGTTAGGAGGCTTCCTCGCGACAACGGTAGCGGCCCGGCACCCTCAATGGGTCAAGGGTGTAATGCTGTTGAACAGCACGCCCTTTTGGTCCTTTGCGCCGAATCGGAAAAAGTTGCAGAAGTGGGTCAAAGAGGTAGGTGTAGGCGAGGGAAAGGAGAGTGGGAGGGTAATCGAGGGTCGAAAGTGATAGACTCAGCCCCAGGACCGCAAAATACACGTAAAGAGTGTACCTTCCTGCTTATTGTACCTTTCCTCCCTTTCTTACTTCCAGATAATAATTCCGTACGACGGTGTCCTCCCAGCCCCTCAACCCCTCTACGAAATCGGCTCCCGTTGGTACAACTCCCTCCGGAACAAAAATACCGTCAAAAGCATGCTCGGGGCCGTGTACGCGGACGACAAGGCCTGGGGCGATCGTCTCGTCGAGCAGATTATGACGCCCACGGAGCACAAGCACGGCCAGTCCGTGTTTACCTCCATCCTCTTCGCACCCAAGCCCGAACACACCTTCGAGGAGACCCTCGCAAGCCTTCAACAAGCCGATATCCCCCTCCTCCTCCTCTACGGGAGGGAAGACCCCTGGATTTTTCCCTCCTGGGGGCAGCGCGTAAAGAGACAGGTGCCCAAAGCGACGTATTTCGAGCTGAGCCCGGCGGGCCACTGCCCCCACCATGAGGCGCCACAGGCAGTGAATGCCTTGATGCTGGAGTGGTTGCAGGAGCAGCAGGAGCAAGGGGGCAAGGAGGGAAGGAGAGAGCAAGAGGAAGATGGAAGCCAGGGAGGGAGCAGAGGAGGGAGGGAAGGGAGGAGAACGTTTTTTGAGCCAGTGACGGGGAAGGAGATTAGTGTGGCGCTCTTGGATGGCCAGCCGCGGGACGTGCTCGAATGGGTGTTGGCGAGCACCTTTTTCAGATGATGAAGGGAGGGAAATAGGTGGAGGGAGGGAAAGGAAGTGTGTTAAATATTTATTTTCCAGCGCGGGAAAGAGTGTGAATGGGAAAGGGGAGGGAGGAGGGAAGAAGGGAGGGGGGATGGAAATGATTTCAGCTTGTAAGTTGTACACTGTTTGAAACGAGTCCTGCGATCGTTTGCCTGGTATGTAAAAAAGAAACAAAAATTGAGACTGGGACGGTAGACAAGCGAAGAGAGGCCGAAGCAGGAGTAGATGCAGTAGAAGATAAAGAAGAAACAGAAGATCGACCGAGCGAGAATGAAAGCTTCATTCAAACTGCTTTCCAGCTTCCAAAGGTTGCAATCATGAATCTTAAAACTACAATACGCACGCACACATGCAATTTACATGTATATAAGTGATTTCTTCTTTTACGTGTACATCCTTACCCATCCTCCCTCCCTCCCTCCCTCCCTCATTCCCCTCCCCCGCCTACTTAACCATCTCAGCCACAACTTTCCCAACTGCTGCTGTCCCTCCCTGCTGCTGCTGCTGCTGTTGCTTCCACAACTGCTGTGCCGAGCCCGCCGGCAGCTTCTTGAGGAATTTCATGGAATGCACGGACCACGACAGTAAAGTTAACAACACTAATGACCCCGCCTGGTGCGCCGCCGCCAAGGGAACGGGGACGTACAGCAGCAACGTTGAGATCCCCAGCGCGACCTGCGCTCCTGCCATACCAACTGTGGCGGTAAGCGCCGTCTTGGTCTCTGAAGGCAACATAGACCATACTTGTCCTCGGCGGGCCGCGACGAGCGTGGCGCTAATCAAACCGGCTGTGGACAAGGCAAGGAGACGGTGATCCAGCTGTACCAATGCGGTGTTTTCGAATATATTGCGCCACTTCGGTTCAAAATTTGACCATTCAAACACCTCAGGGGCAATCCAGGCGTGAGGCATCATTTTTGGGAACTCATTGTACGCATGTCCAGCGTCATTCCCCGCGACGAAGGCCCCTGACACGATGGTCGTAGCGAGCAAGGCAGCAGATGCGATTCCCAAGTTACGCACACGAGACACCCGCTGCAGCAACTGCTGGGAAGCCTGCGGAGACGCAGCGGCCGAGAGTCGCTCTTGCAACACTGCAGCGGCCCGCGAGGCCTTCTCGGGAGGATGGAGAAGGTCGAGGCCCGTCCAAATGAGAAGGGAAAACGTGGTGAATGCCATGCCCAGGTGGGCTGCGAGCCTGTAAGGACTCACGCGAATCTCCTTCCTCTGCTGCGGATCCATCTCCAGCCCGCTCTTCACCATCCACCATCCAATCAATCCTTGCCCTCCTCCTAGTGCGAACAATGCCCCCAACCGCGGGTAGAGACTCCGTGGGATCCGACCACGCGCCGCGAAGTAAACAAGAGGGACGCCGTACGCCAGCCCAATAAATCGACCCATCATCCTATGACCCCACTCCCAATAGAAAATAAACTTGAATTCATCCAAGGTCATGCTCTGTCGTTGCTGGTACTCCGGGAATTGTTTGTATCTCGTGAATTCCGCTTGCCACTCCGCGTCATTCAAAGGCGGCAACGAGCCTTGCAACCTCCAATCAGTCATTGACAAGCCCGATTTTGTCAGGCGCGTAATGCCACCCACGGTCACCATTCCTGCCACGAGGGCCCCCGTACCCAGCAGCCAGTAGGCCAAGGGACGGACATTGGTGGACGATGAAGCAGAGGAGGAACAGGAAGATGAGGAGGAAGTCGAGGGGGAGCGGGCGAAGGATTGGTGCTCGGGGGGAAGTGTTGTGGTGGCGATGTGGCGGCGAGGCTTCTGCTGTGTGTGGTTTAGTGTGAATGGTATTGGTGGAATGAAGTGGAGACGGATTGTCGATGCGGAAAGCTTGCATAGACGCGACATGGTCAAAGGTACTGAGGAGGGAGGCACGACAAGGGAGGCGAGACCTCCCCCTATCCTGGTCTAAGGACACGTGGGTGGATGACCAACAAGGCCCCGCAGAGGTATGTTGTGCGATGATTAAACGAGAAAGGGTCGAGCATACTCCTGGGAATCCACACAGACAGTAGAAAGGAGGATCTGACGAAGCTGAACATACACGGAGACTCGGACATCGAAGGAGGCTTACCTGAAGCAATGGTGACCGGGACGAGCGTGATGCGACGCAAATGGTTGATTGAACACTCCGCCTCAGTGCAACGGGTGCCATTAGGCCGCCAAGACGAAGCATTTGTCTGTTTTTTGTAGGGGTAAGGGTGGAGTGGATGACTGAGGTGGCGGCAGAGGTCTCAGATCAGAGGGATCAACAAGCAATAGAAAGGATTAACTTCTCCGCCGCAGTATCCTTTACACGCTCGAGCTTCGTGTCGTCGTAGGAATTGAGCTGTTGTACAGGAGTTCTTGGTTGGGGTATGATCAGATGACATATACTAGTAAATATTTCTAACATAGCGATGCTCCTTGTTGACATTGCTGGTGTCCTTGTTTCGCCAAGCGAACATGCCGCTAGCATGACCTCACCCTTCTTATCGCACGCCCCATTCACTGGCAGGATCACGAGGTTCTGAAAGCTGTTCGGCAATATGCCACGGCCAGGGGTCTTTCCTCCCACCAAAGCTGCTCGTCGTGCCGCTGCCCCACCAGCCTTCTCCCCTGCCCCTCTCTTTTCCCTTCCTCACACCGCAGCAGTCACGGTCCACGGCGGGGATGGCTACAGCTTGTGCATCGAGTGCGGCCAGTCCACCATCGAGGGCCTGTACAAGGAGTACTCCAAGGACAATATAAGGCTCTCGAGATGCGTACGTGATACCTGGTCCTTTGTCGTCTCATCTACCTTTCGGCCTCTTTTCCTCACGCAATTGTCATGCCCATCACTCATTCACCCAGGACAAATGCGGCGCCGTAGCGGACCGTCTGGTGGAGTACGAACTCATTTTAGTAGGCCTAGACCTGGCGTTGCATCGCTTGCCGGCCTGGCGACACATTCTCTTCAATCGACAACCCCATGCCAAGTTGCAATGGCCCCAGGTATGTGTGTGAAAGTGACCGCCGGCAGTTTTAGTCGATGGAGCGGGCGAAAATGTAGGAGGACGCCCACCGATCTGATGGCTTGAAATATGGCCAGCTCTACTATTTACATGTCAAAAGTGTGACAAAACAGAGACATGTCAAAGTTTCCTTTCTGCATTCATTTCTCCTGTCTTCCCTACTTCCCACCCTACCCAACAATCAACAAATCGATGAAGCTCTTCCGCATGGCGATCGTCACAGTCTTGATCGACACCCACATCAAGTACGCAGTCTATGTTCACTACTCCTCCCTCGCTGCCACCAGCACACAGCCTCCCAGCCACGTCGACCCCACCAACACACCCACCTACCAAGTCGCCCTTCTTCTCCGCATCCTCCTCCTTTCCTTTCTCGAGCATGTGGTATTTATCGGGGTTGTGACTTGCATGGTTGAGTGGAAAATAGGTGCCCTACGACTGTCATGGTCACCAATTCATGCGCCTTCCTTGCCCTCGTCACCCCTTTTCTCTGTCACGACACCCTCCCCCGCCGCCGCAGCCTCAAAGGTATCACTATCTAAAGCATCAAGGTCATTCTCCTCCTTTTTCTCTTCAGTCGTTACAAGGAAGCTGGTGCAAGGACTTCTTTACCCGACATTTGGACGTTTGATCGTGGTCTTTGTGATGGTTTGGGACCCTGCGATCGTCGTTGCCAATCTCATAAGTCTCCTCGTCCTGTCCTCTCAATGGCAAGCGCTTCGAACTGTGGTTTCCGCGGCGATGGCGCAGAGAGAAAGAAGAAAGGAGAAGGAAAGTATTAAAGGTTGGAGGGTAGAGATGGACGCAGCGGCACTGCCGTTTGTGGTAGGGTTGATATGCAAAATAATGCTGCGTCTGGCGGCGTTTCGTGTGGATGGCTCGTGTACGAATCTGTATTTAGTGTAAAGTGTGTGGAATGATTGTAAATGAAAGAATCAATAAACACGAATGGCATGGCCGACTTATGTCATTGTAGTGAAAACGAACGGGGTGGAAATCACGGTTTGCCCGATTTTTCGTGGAGCGTACGACAAATAACCCATCGCACTTTGTCTATTCTTTCTGCCCCTCATTGAGACAGCACAATTTATCAGAGCCATCAGAAAAAGTGTGTGTTAAGCATGGTAGGCTCAGGGCCTGCTCCAGCAGCAACACATTACACACCCTACAATAAGTCCCTCCGTGAGATGCCCAAGAAAAGAAAAAGCGTTTCCTTGCCGGCATTTGGCGAGCCCGTGTGGTCGTCTTGGTGTTCCGATATGCGTGTCATACAAGTCAGTGTCTCCTTCATGTATGATCGCGGATAGTGGCGCGTCTGGTCCAGCAACTAGGCTGCACTGTCTAATTTCGCTTGTCTTGGGATGGGTGGGGAGGTTGGAGCGCGCACTCACCTCCTACATCCCACATCACTACCGTACAGGTAGCAATCAGGTAACAATGATGATGCGGCGTGGAGTATTGCAGAGTGGAAAGGGACTTGTAGTCCAGTGCGGTTTGGGCGCGCGAAGGGGCCTTCAGTATTGTAGCAGTTGCGGTAGCAGCCGTGCCCTCTTGATGCCCTCCCTACCATCAAGCTTCCACGCATCATCTCGTCAACATCGACACACCATGCCCATGGCGGCGTGGTTCCAGCGTTACTACGGTGAAAAAGCCAGGGCTTTCAGTTCGTCAGCTAGTGATACGTCCACAACCGCGCAGGGGAAGGAGAAACGGATGGACAAGGTAGCAAGCGAGTCCAAAGAGGAGGAGCCAGCAACGACACCAGAGCTTCCCACACCGCTTTTTTCTAGTCCTGCACCGGTATGTGAGTGGATGAGAAAGCGAATATTGCGGCGTATATGAAAATTTGCTTATCTCCATGCTGTTGGTCACTATTTGTCTCTCCGTCAATCTCTAACAATCCAAACATCCATTGCTCACGCCCTGTCATGCACACATCCTCTTATTGAATCAATCCAGCGTTTTTTCCGCCTTCTCGCGGGTGCATCTCTAACACAAGTGGCCTTCTGGACATCCTATGCTTTTTTACCTGCAGAGCTGAGTGGAAGCATGGGATACTGGGGGATCTTTGGCTCGGGCGCCTTTGTTTTGATAGCGCGTCATTTTGCGATGGTACGTGAAATTGACATGTGTATGTATGTGTATGTGTATTGGTTGGAAGGATGAAGGAGAAGTGGGCTGACTTCAGCATGCGTTTGTACAGCACATGTGTGGTGGCCCTGCGTTGAGCAGAAGGACACATGGAAGGAGTCCTTGTCCTGTAGATGAGTCGGCCGCGCCATGCAAGCTTCCTTACTCACCCCAAAATGATACTCTCACTCTCTTCTTCCTCTCCACAGCATTATGTGTGGGAGATGGACCAAATATCACCCGTCGCCTTCAGAATTTGCACACACACTTTTTGGGGCAATAAGGGTCCCGAGCGCATCGTGCAAATAGGGACAACCAAGTGTCAACATACATCGCGGTAATATATATATATATATATATATATCAATCAGACATGCTCGCCTAAACCTAAAACATGTAGTTGATTCCAATTTCTAGATTCGATACTATCCTGTGCGCTTCAAGTACAGAGAGCTCCACGCACCCCCCCTTACATCTTTCCTTCCTCTCTCCATCCTCACTTCCAACAGCTACATTGCCGCCAAGGTCAAAGGCGACTCCTTTTACTATCTGCTCGACATCAAGGAAGGAAAATTTGCCACCAATGAGTCTGAAGAGCAGATACTCCGGATTTTCCACGGGCTTCGGACGGACGTGCATGGCCGAAGTGGGGAGGACGACGGAGAGGACGAGGGAGGGAATGGGACGGGGGGAGGCCGGCGGAAAAGTGGAGGGCGGCGGTGGAAGGGCGGGTGGAAAGGGAAAACTTAAGAGATGAAAGAAATATTTAAGTGCCTCGAGGGAAGCTTTGGATCTTTGGTTCGAAGGGTCTGCTATTTTTGGGGGGGGAGATGCTCGTGGCGAACAGAGATTGCGTCATCGCTTTTTGACGGCGAAGGCCAATTGCTGCTGCCGCACAAGACACGTCGGACGGTCGCTGCCATAAACACACGTCTTTGCTATCAAGTCTATGATCACCCACACACCACCAACTTCTCAAATAGTCCGAAAGCATTAACCCACGCGCATCAACCCCGTGTATGAGCGCTTAGCCAAGCCCCGCCACCATCATCGTCAACCCCTCAGTGTCGCTCATCTTTCTTCAACACGACCGGACAACACAGCGCTCCATCCCAATATTATGGAGCCATTCGCAGGTGCGGATCTCTCTGATGCCTCATGCGTCTGTCTGGGGAGTGGGCGCTTCTTGCGGGCGGTCCTGGTTCCTGCCGTGGAAGCGGCAGGCCTCAAAAGCATTGTCTTTCAGACCCGAGGTAATTCCTTCCCTTCCATGATGTACGGTCCCCGCAAAGCCACTGGCACCTACGAAGTTGACACAGTGGAATTCGACGGGCGCGTTTTAACATCTACACATTCGGTCGTGGCGGCGGGCACATTGGGCAACGCGGAAGGTCAAGCGGCGTGGCTAAGCTTGCCTGCACAATTGCCGAATCTGCGGGTCATCGGCGTGGGTGTGACCGAGGCAGGGCTGGCTTCAGGCTCGGTTGCCATGAAGGACTTGGCTCGGTTTCTGTTTGCTTGCTTCAAGGCTAACGTGCAAGGGCCTTTGAGCGTTATCAACACGGACAATATGCCTGGCAATGGCCCCAAGATTCATACCTTTGTGACGGACCCGGCTGTCCTTGCCGAGTTGCAGCAAGCAGAGGAAGAAAGAGAAGCTTTCCTGAGGTATCTTCAAAGCAAGGTTGTGTTCCATAGTACCATGGTCGATCGCATAACTTCTCAACGGGCTGGTAATGGCGACGTGCCTCGCGCGGAGCCCCTGCCGAAGAAGGCTTTGGTCATCGAGGATCTTACAGGCGTCCTCCCTCCCTCCCTCGACCAGGCCCCTGGGGTGGTGGTACGACGGGTGGCCGGCGAGATTGAGGTAGACCACCAATTGAAACTCCGGATTGCGAATGCCATTCATACCGCGATGGTCTATTGTATGGCTCTGGGGCGGATGTCCGACACCTCGGCCTGTATTGGGCACCCATTGATCTTACCATACATTCACACGTTGTACCAACAAGATATTTTGCCGACGTCACGCACAAGTGGAGTCCCTCAAGAAGAAGTCCAAGCCGTGTATGATGACTGGGTTCGGCGTTTGCAACACCCCCAATTCGGTCTCAGCTGCTTGTTTGTATGTCAGAATGCCTCGCAAAAGCTGGGGATTCGTCTTCTGCCTACTATCGCCGCTTCCATCGAAGCCAAAGGACTTCCGGGACCGGCTTTTGCTTTCGCCGTTGCAGCCATGCTGAGATTTTTGACCCCCTTGGGAGCGCAGCCAAGGTTTGCGCAGAACGTGTTTAAAGGGGAAATGGATGATTTGCCTGTGTGCCAGGATGTGGGTCATGTTGAGGAGGGGGGGGGGAGCAGTGGCAGCGGCAGTAGCAAGAGGATAAAGATCTGTAGTGAGAGTGAGATAAGCTATGCGGGGGATATGAAGGCTGATTTTGTGGTTGGAAAGTATGATTTCAAGGATGGAGATGGGACTGTGCCTCGGTTGCTCTACGCAGGTAAGGCGGCTGCGGATGCTGCCGGGCTCGTGGATGTGGGAAGCGGAGGGGCAGCAGGGAGGGTGGCAGTGCTCCGCCAGGCGGTAGAGAAGGTGTTGGGGTTACAGGCAGGCCTAGGGGACGGAAATGTGAAAGCTTCGCCTTTTGTATCTTTGGTGGCGACATTCTATGTTAAGATGGTGGAGGGGACACCGTGCATGGATGTGCTTCGACCGCTCGTGGAGGGTAGCAGTAGCAACAGCACGGAGGGAGGGGGGGAGGAGGAGGAGGAGGAGGAGAAGGAGGAGGAGGATCTGTCTCGGCCTTTGAGACTTGGGGATATCGCAGGGGTGGTGACAGAGGAAATGCGCAAGGTTCAAGTGATTGACTTGCACACACACCTCTTCCCTCCCTCCCATGGTGACTTGATGCTATGGGGGATCGATGAACTCCTCACGTACCATTACCTCATCGCCGAGTATTTTCAGACGGCTCCGTGTGCCATGACACCTGATCGATTCTTCGCCTTGTCCAAAAAAGGGCAAGCTGATTTGATTTGGGAGGGACTGTTCATCCAGCGTTCGCCATTGTCCGAGGCCTGCAAAGGCGTGCTCACCACGTTGGGAAAACTCGGCCTGCGGAAAGAATTGCGTTCCAGGGACTTGGATGCGGTGAGAAGCTGGTTTGCCGCACAGGACCCCGAGGTGTATTGCGAGAAGGTTTTCCAGCTTGCGGGGGTCAAGTACTGCGTGATGACAAACATTCCGTTTGACCCTGTCGAAGCGCAGCATTGGCGGCCGGAGAAAAAGAAATACTCGCGTCGCTTTCGGTCGGCTTTGCGGGTGGACCCGTTGTTGAAAGGGGACTGGAAGACAGTAAGCGCGTGTTTGAAAGAGGCTGGCTACCCCCTGACGTTGGAGGGGGCCAGGCAGTATTTGCGCGATTGGGCGACCACGATGCAGCCTGAGTACCTAATGGCTTCCACACCCCATGATTTCCATTTTGCAGAAAAAGAAGGCAGGGGAAGGTGGAGCAGTAGCAGCAGAAACGGTCACGAGCATGGAGAGGAGGGGTGTGGGGTCACTATGCTCGATACGTCGCCGCGAGGGGCCGAGCTGCTGGAGAAAGTCTTGATTCCAGTGGCGAAAGAATTGTCCCTACCAATCGCGATGAAACTAGGAGCGCACCGCGCCGTCAATCCCACTCTCCGAACGGGAGGGGACGGAGTGGTCACTGCTGATGTCGGGGACTTACGCCGGCTTTGTTCGGCGTACCCTGATGTAAAGTTTTTGGCCACTTTCCTCGCAAGGATCAGTCAACATGAAGCTGCTGTGCTGGCGAATAAATTCCCTAATTTGCATTTATATGGTTGTTGGTGGTATTGTAACAACCCGAGTATCATCAGGGAAATCACAGTGATGAGAATCGAGATTTTGGGGACGGGTTTCACAGCCCAGCACTCGGATGCGCGGGTCTTGGACCAGTTGCTTTACAAGTGGACGCACTCTCGACGGGTGATAGGGGAGGTTTTGGCGGAGGAGTACGCCTTGGTGGCGAAAACGGGGTGGAAAGTTACGAAGGGGGAGGTTAGGAGGGATGTGGTGCGGTTGTTGGGGGGCGCGTATGAAGAATTCATGCGCAAGTAAAATAGATTGAGGGAGGAAGGATGCTGAGCAGGGGCGTGGGGAGTGAACGGCGCAGAGAAAACGAGAAGCAACAAGGGGAGGGGGAAAATCAAATTCGTACAAATCTATCTTTGGTGGGTGCTTTAACTTTGTTCTCTCTTTGTCTGCCTGTCTCTTTGTCGGCGGAGCTAGGCAGGCCCTCCGTTACGAAGTGAGCCCCGCCGTTCACTTCCTCCCGATTTACTTCAGATTCCTTCCCCCCTCATCACTTCCCCTGCTCTTTTCCTCACTATACAAGATTCGTTTCTTTCTCACACACAAACACATGGTACATTATCCTATATCCCTACTAAGCCAGCTTCTTCATCGCCCTCGCCGACTGGTACAAAATCGAGTCCAAGATATTCGACATGGTAAAAATACCCCCAACGACCGCAAACACCTGGGTCACAAACTGCAAAAACGGCGTCCGCTGATGCGTATACTCCACCATGACCGGATAAAAATCATAAAAGAAATGGATTCCTGGTGCCGTCAGTGTCAACGCTGTCATGCCCGGTGAAAGGCGTAATCCCTTGTGCAACGATTCTTGGAACGCGAACTCGTAATTCTGCTCCGACGTGCCATATAGAAACTGTTCCACCGTGGGGATAATCCGGAGATTGTACAAATAATGTCCTTCCCCGTCAGGAATAGTCTCTAGGCCGTCCAAAGGATAGGACTTGCGGTCTTTCCGCTCTCCGACGGAGAAGTGGTGGATTTTGTGGGCTGTGTAATTCGTCTTGCTATCCACTGCCACCATAGGTGCCAAATGCAAAGGCAAGTCTTCTCCCAAATTAATCCGAAATTCCCCCGCAACCTTGCCAGTAAACAGGGTACCTTCCACGGTGCAGCCTGTTTGGCCTTGAGGGGCTTTCAAGCTCGATTCGCGGTCCGTCGCAGGGGTCTTGCGAACGTCCTGGGCTGCAAGATGCACGACGGCTTCGCCCCGTGTGGACTCCGCATCGAAGCTAATATCTTTGCATGGAACCAAGGGAAAGGTAATGTGGAAGTTTATCGGCACAGCCGTCTCCAGGGAAGGCGGGGTGGAGTCGACGGTCATGTGATTTACGACCTCGACCCGCGAGTAGGCCACCAATTCCGAGACGAGGAGCAGGAAGCACAGACATGCGCTCGCCATGGTTACCAGGCCGCCCACCGCCGTCCGCACTTGCACGGTTTCCGTGCCCTTGACGTTGAAGTCCAAGGCTCGCTTGAAGACGTCCATGACTTACTGGCCCTGCGTTAGGGTTTGGGGGATAGGTCGAGTGTGAGTAATGATGATGATGGGTGTCGGGTCAAATAGTGGTCTGGACAGTTTCAAGTGACAGATAAAGCAAGCGGAGTACGGGGTAGGTGGCAAGAAATGAGAAGCACACTCATCTCTCCCTCTCTGTGGTCCTGTGTGTGTTTGTGATGGTTGTGGGTTCGAATTGTGGTTTTGGAAATGCCCATGAGTTGCGTTCTTCGTGTTGTTTCAGGCAGCAGCTCCCGAGGCTCGTTCAACGAAGTTCGATGCCAAGTTGTCGAGGATTGAAGGGGGAAACATTTTTTCCTTGTGCCTTTCGGTCTTACTCAAGGAAACAGGCGCACAACACCACGCTACAAACATATCGCACAGCTGTTCACATGTAGTGGCCCTATCATCAGCGGAGTGGATTTGAATAATGTGTCGTACGCGAGTCAACGGCGATACGGGCCGTCTCGAGGGCAGACCATCGTAGAGGCCCGGTGTGTGGCTCTTCCTTAAGACAAACCCATCCCAGCACAAGCTCTGAGTTCACGTGACCTCGTCTGTCACGTCAATCCTATCTGCATTTCCCCTGTTCGCATGGCGCAAAGTGCAAGGTCCTTCAAACCCTGCAAGTCGACCTTCGCATGGCGATGTCTAATTCAACGGACATTCTGTCTCCGTCTCCTCCTTCCCCCACCCAAGCACACAGGACGCAACGGCGCTGAGCCCCTTTCTCGAAAGGTAAAGGTCGCGAGCAACCACGATACTAACCCACGCGTGGTGGTGCGAAAACCGAAAACTGCTGGGCGTTTCCCGCAACGTGGGGTTGTAACGATTGATTTTTCTTCCTCCTCCATAGCCCAAGGCAGAATGGGGTTGGCATCGAGCACCATGGGGGCGGCAAGCAGCAGCACGCAAGATAATTCATCCTCAGATCTCACGCAGCAAGATGGACACATCTGGGGTCGGACAAGTCTTCGCGTGAGCGGGGGGGATGATGGGGCGACCTGGTACGTTTTGCTCTATGAAGAGTAGAGAGGAGTATGAGAAACTAAATGGACCGTGGAAGCAAGAGAGGGCTGTGAAACAGCTTAATATCTAAAAAGCACATCTCCAAACCCAAAATAGTACAATTATTCGCGTCCTATCCCTTTCCCCTTTCCCAACCCAACAGCGTCCAAGTTAAAATCATGCCCCTTGTCCCCGGCAAAGCCAATCGGGAAGTCAAAACGTTCAAAATCTCCTCCAATGGAGCCGTGCTCGAAGGTGGAATGACTCCCGAAATCCGAGATATTGCTCGTGAATACGAAAAGATGACTGGGGAAGCCCTCCCGCGCATTTCAATCGACGATCGTCGCGCTCAGCAACTCCTCGTCTCGTGTGTCGGCGAAGACTACTACGTAGCGCCTGCACCAGAGCTTTTTTCGAGACATACAGGCACGTGTCGTGTCCTTGGCGATAAGCATCAGCGGACAACAGACTATCGGTTACAGGTAGGGGATTTCCTTCGCATTGGCTCTGTGGGGTTGATCGTGTCCGAGCTGCACCCGGGGAAGGAATTGGGGCGTGCGGCTGGTGGTGATAGCAGCGACAGCGGCAGCAGCAGCGGCAACTGTAGAACTAATAATGGTACTAGAATGATGCAGGAAAGTAGCATGGGTACAAGTCACGCTGCGAGCAACAGACGGGGCAACGCTAGCGGCAGCAGCGGGGACACTACCCAGGAAGGCGACTTGGGAGCCACCAACGGAGGAAGGCGGCCACGCAACCCTTACCCCAACAACCACAGCAACACTTCCACGACCAACTACCACTCCGTCCCATTGGCAATTACGGAAAAAGATCTATTCTACCTCCGAGAGGACGTGGGCGAGCTGCGTAACGATCTTTTCGCACAGCAAGAGGCCGCCACCGCCGCCGAAGAAGGGCTAGCCGCCGCTGCTGGTGGACTGACTCCGGGCCGCTCCCCCCGGGTCATTCAATGCTACATGTGCTTCGATGATGAAGACACTGTAGAAAATCCTCTGGTCGCGCCCTGCCTCTGCAAAGGCGGGACTCGCTATGTCCACCTTACCTGCCTCCAAAAGTGGCAAGCATCTGCAGGGGACGACAAGGACTGTGTCGTCGCCACCAGCGCCGAATTAAAAAACACCTGCAAAATCTGCAAATCCAAGTACAAGACACACGTTCGTGCCAAGGACGGGCGGCTTCTTCCCCTTTTGGGACACCAGCTCCCTCCTCCCTTCATTTGTTTCTTGGTCGTGACGAAGCACGACACGGCGGAGGAACTGTTCAACACCCAGTTCCAATTATCGTTTGCGGAGAACAAGCAGATTTTGATTGGCCGGTCGAGGACTTGTCAGATGGTGTTGGATTACCGGACGGTGTCCACTCAGCACGCTACTGTGACTTTTCGCAAGGGAGGCTTTTACTTCAGGGATCTAAGCAGTAGTAACGGCTCGATGCTCAACTTGAGGAGGCCAATGAAATTGCCTTACAATCAATGGGTTCGAATCAGGTATGGACGATCGATCGTGGCATTCAAAGCAAAAAGGAGCTGGATTAGGAGGAGGCTCTCGGCGATGCCCCCTGCTGGTACTGCTGCTGGAGGAGAAGGAGGGGGAGGGGGGGAGGGGGGGGGGGGAAGTGGCCGTTTGGCGGCGATAGGTGTGGGTTCGGGGGAAGGAAAGAAAGAGGGGGCAAGGAGGATAGGAGAGGATGGTGGAAGAAGGGGAGGAAATCAAAAACCTTACACAGAGCATCACCTGCCTACTTTCAACTCGCTGCAGCAAGAGAACGGGACAGCAACAGCAAGTGAAGGGGGGGGGAGAGGAGGAGAAAGAGGAAATGCATCTGCAGCACTATCGGACATGGATCCGAAGGCTTTACAAAGAGCACAGCTTCAACTTTTAGAGTCTTTGTGCCGCATCGATAACACCCCGCGATTGTGTGGCGATGCTGGGAATTTGATCGACTCGCCGGTGATGGGAGGGAGGGGAGGGGGGAGGATGAGCCTGCTGGCAACGGGGGAGGAGGCATTGGGGACGGCGTTGTTTCAAATGCATCTGCAGGGAGCAAGCAGTCGGAGGGTGTTCGATCTGACGGGTAGAAGAGAGAACGAGGAAGACGAGGACGAGGAGGGGGAGGATGGGGAGGATGGGGAGGAGGAAGAAGAAGAAAAGGAAGAAAGAGAAGAGGAGGAAGGGAAGACAAGGACGTCGATGGCCATCGGGAGGAATAATGGAGGTGTCCGCTTTGTCCCTGCATATTCTCCCATGGCGAATAGTCAGATGTCGCAGTTGAGTGCGTAGATGGTGTGATGATAGATGGTATGGTCGAAGCAGAGGCAAGAAGAAGCTCTCGTGAGAGAAGAAGCTCTTGTAGAATAGAGACAGAGATAGAGACAGAGACAAAGGGAGACAGAGTCAGAATGACACTGACAGACACGAAGACAGATAGAGATGCACATACGGAGACACAGGGAGACAGACACAGAGAGAGAGAGAGAGAGAGAGAGAGAGAGAGAGAGAGAGAGAGAGAGAGAGAGAGAGAGAGAGAGAGAGAGAGAGAGAGAGAGAGAGAGAGAGAGAGAGAGA
>Ga0160420_100144_pt1 | contig 41955 bp, 64 predicted proteins | sample CelAP2metagpilot_FD_108197 | JGI IMG/M metagenome (GOLD analysis project Ga0160420, IMG submission 108197) | Phycosphere-associated microbial communities from algal ponds in Kailua-Kona, Hawaii, USA - Cellana AP2-5-5 metagenome pilot | ecosystem: Engineered > Artificial ecosystem > Aquaculture >...
CCTAACCCTAACCCTAACCCTAACCCTAACCCTAACCCTAACCCTAACCCTAACCCTAACCCTAACCCTAACCCTAACCCTAACCCTAACCCTAACCCTAACCCTAACCCTAACCCTAACACTAACACTAACACTCTGTTAACCTCCCAAACAGAAATGATAACAGTCGAAGCGGACACTTTCTCTCTTGGTCTTCGCCTCCTTCACACACACACACACACACACACACACACACACTAAATGACACGAGACACTGTTTAATGTGTCCACCTCGCGTACATGCTCCTCCTGTAACTCCTCCATTACCAACCCCTTTCCTAAGACTCGCACAACAACAAACCCGTGGCTGCCCACAGGGCGGGCGTACCCGCTAGTTTTCCTTGATGCGCACATGCGAAGCGCTATTCAAGCTCACACATGTCGATCGAACCACCAACCTACGACACGCAATGACAGGCAGCTGTCCTTATTGTGCCCTCGTGGAGCTGGCCGACGCGTATGTGAGGAGGAGGATGCTGCCGCAGCAGCATGAATTACAACCAGGGCAGAAATGCAAGTTTCGTCAGCCCGACACGCTCACCCTTTACCATCATCTGGCCCGTCTCCTTGCCCAAGGCTACCACCGCGCCTCGTTTTCCCAACTCAATCCGGCCACGCATTTTCCTTCCTTGACCTTCGTCTCCTCTACTCCTCCGCTCCTAGCTGGCTGGCGCTCTCAGCTGCACCAATCCCTGCATCGCGCTCTAGTCTTGCCTCGCTCATCGAGCAGGGGAGAGGACGGTGGAGACAACGATAGAGAGGACGAGGAAATAATGGGCTCGTTTTGGAATGCTCTAGCTCCACCTCAGCACCGCCATCGTCCTCAGTTTAAGCAGCGCCAGCACAACGCGCGTGGAGGTGGGGACCATCGCAGCATACGAGACGGCGACGACGCCCTTTCGCAGTGGTCCTGCAAGGCAGCAGTAGCTTCTGGGTTATGCGATGAGGTGTGCCGCGCGCTTCTCGCCCTGCAACAATCTCAGCAGTCGCAAGTAGTGGCTCAGCGGGTGCTTGGTCTCATTTTGATGCATGTCGCGGCTGGCCGCGGGGATGCGCGAGCAGGAAGGCATGGGAAAGCGGAAGGGGGGGAAGGGGAGAAGGAGAAGAAAAGAAACGGCCTTGAAGTGGAGGCTCTGATGATAGGCAAGGGCAGCCGGAGGATGCCCTCATCCACTCTCCTTTCCTTCTCTACCCCCTTGCTTGTTGCCCTTCGGACCTCTCTTACCCTGGGACCCGCCCTGTCACCCGCCCAGCTTGATATCACCATCCGCCCGTGCTACTTCGTCTCGGCTGCTTCCAATCGCTGTCGTCCTTCACCCCCCGTACTTTCCCCCGCCGCGGCCGCCCGCCTGCTGGCCGTCGCCCGTGAACTCCCCCAGCAGCTGTCGGTCCCCTTTCTGGTGGCTTTGTTGCGTGCGTTGAGGCACGAGGAGGAAAACCTCAAAGAGAAGGGTGAAGGAGGGAGTATTAAGAGTGAAGTCCTGGAAGGACAGGAAACAGAACGAGAAGGGAGAGGGGAGAGGGCAAGAAATGGGAGCCAGGGTGCGGAACTGGCAGAGACCGGGTCAAATTTCAATGTCGCAGAGCAGCAGCAGGCCCGACCTCATTTTACGCGAACGGTAGCAACCCCACATCGTCCTTTATCACTGCCGTCACCACCACCGCCAGCAGCAGGAGCAACAGTGGCAGATGCGTATTTCCCCCTTGACCAAGTTCTCCAACTCTTCCTCGGCTGTCTCCACGACATTTTCCTCCGCAGCCCGACACACGTGCAAGACGCCCTTGCCTCTGCCTTGCAGCCAACAGCGGCTACGCTCTCACCGGAGTTTCCTTCCGCCCGCCCTCGTTCGTGGGTTTCCTACTCGTTGGCGTTCCTACTCCATGTAGTACGTGCTCCGAGAGAGTGTGGTGGCCTCCCAGGGGCGGGGAAGAAGAGTGAAGTAGAGATGAAGGGCTGCAGCACCAGCACCAGAGCGAGTCTCTCCTTTTCGCCAGATTCGTACCTGCCTCCTTCCTCCCTGTTCTCAACCACCCACGTCCTTCTGTCCTCCCTTGCCATCAATTACGGTCTCTTCGCTCCGGCTCCTTCAAAGCCTATACCTGCTCTCCCCCCTGCCGGCCTTCCCTCTTCTCCACCTCCTCCCTCCCCTTCAAGGAAAATCGACCCCGTCCTCGCCCTTCCGCGTGCTGTCGCCCTTCACCTGCTTTCTTTTCTCAACCCCAAGCGCTTGGCCAAGGTCGAAGCCGTGTCTCCCGCCTGGTACGATTTTTTATCCTCTCCCCTCTCCGACACCCTTCTCTGGCGGCCTCTTCTTCCTCTCTTGCAAGCTCCTTTCACCGCCGATAGCCATGAGGAAACGGAGGGTGCAAGGTCATTTCGGTGGGGAAGAGGGCAGGGGCATCAACTGTGGCGGGAGCTCTACCAGAGGAGGAATAAGGTTTGGCGGCGCCTGCGGAAAAGTATGTGGGGCCAGAACGTTCCGTTAATCTGTCGAGAAGGATACCAAGCGGCAGACGCGGATGTCTACGCGCCTCCCTTGCTGTGTGGGGCGGCCTTCCTAGATTTTGAAATGGAGGAGCGGATGGTGGAATGGGATGCGGGGGGGTCCAATATGGCTCTCTCAAGTCCACGGTATAGCCTGGGCCAGAGGTTGTTTCGCGTTCTCTTTACGGACCTGATGAAGGTGGACTCCCCAAGCGAGGTCAACCTCAGAGGAAAAGAAGGAGGGGAAGCTGGACAAGAGAGTGTATTTGGAGCCTCGCCAACTCTGTGCCAGTATTGTGGAGGCCTGCGGGAGCTCTTGTCATGGTGCCTGTCAGGAAAGATGTCAGTGGCGAAGGAATGGCGGGGCGAGCCCCAGAGTGACAATGATAAGGAAGATGAAGAAACTGCTGGAGAAGGAGAAGGAGGGGAAAAGCGGAGGAGCAAAAAGAGACGCCAGATTGACATAATGGAGGAAGATGCTCAGGCGGAGAAGAAGAATGGAGGGGTCGGGCAGGAGGAGCGCGCCGTGCATGCTTGTATGCTTCTGGGGCGGTATGAGAAATTTGAAAGATGTAGAAGCAAATTAAGTAGCAGCAGTCGGACCAGCAGTAGGAGTAAGGCAGCCCACGGCAAAATTGAGATTGAGCGGGTCGTTCCCTTGAATCGCTGGAAGTACGTATTTGGCACACGCTTGCAGTGTGAGACCTCCCTTCTCTCCTCCTTCAAAGAGGCCGTCCGAGCCTGGCGCGCCATGAGGGAGAGGGAAGAAGCCGCGATATGGCAGGATAAAAAGGTGTCAAAAAGGGTCGCAGTACTATCAGCGGCGGTACATGAACACTCGTTGCGGCGCGTTTGTCGAGTGTTGGGGTGCTTAGCGATCGTGACGCCAGATAACATTGTAGAGCATACGGCATGGCACCGGGCCATGGCAAGGGCGGGTGGGAAAGAGGAATTGGGGGGACGGAAGGTAGAGGTCAAGTGCAAAGGAAAGAAGCTGCGAGAGACATGTGTAAGGAAAGTGGAAAAATGAGTGGGAAAAGACAGACATTTCACATTGTATGTAGATATAATAGAAAATAAAATAAGCTGAACAGTCTGCGTGTATGAGAGTATGGTCCGTGGAGAAGATCGTCCCCATAATCTCCGATTTGATCAATCGCGGCAGGTGACGCAGACGCTGAATAATCCGAGGAATTTGCTGGTAAAAAAACTGTCAAAGCCACCAGAAACCTCGGCAAAATAAGAGAAGAACATGCAACACTTTTTAATTGGAAGGCTTTCAACCATTTATTCTCATAAGCGTGCCTCTCAGGATTACGACACGAGGGAAAGGCTTTCAACTATACATAAAATATGTGCTCAAAGCTTCCGAGAGGGGAGAGAATAAGGCGTAATTAAATCAAGCTTATTAATGGTTTGAAATTGCTAGGTTGGGCCTATTTTGGCATTTCTGCTTCTCTGCTTGTGTTGAGCTATAGCAATATTTGCCTTTCCTTCCCCTTATTGGTCATTGGATATAGGAATTTAGCGATGCAGCTTTACCTTCCTACCCGGCGAATCCATGCCCCCACGCATGCTTACTTCTGAGCATACACGCTACTTCCCGCATTATATTCATCACATTGAAAAGGTCTAACAGGGCAAGGCATCGGCAGCAACAGCAGCAGCAGAGGCAGCAGCAGCATCAGCAAACAAGGAAGCGTCGCAATCCGCAGCCCGCTACTTCCCACATTATATTCATCACATTGAAAAGGTCTAACAGGGCAAGGCATCGGCAGCAACAGCAGCAGCAGAGGCAGCAGCAGCATCAGCAAACAAGGAAGCGTCGCAACCCGCAGCCCGTGCTACACTACAGGCATGTTGGCCGATGAAATGGTGATTTTCAGAAGGAAAGCGAGCACAGTGAGGCGGTCTGGCAATGCCCCCGTTTGTTTCCTCCTTCTCGTTCTGGCGGCTTTCGTCTTCCCGTCCGCACATAGCTTCCTCGTCTCCTTTTTCCCCTCCAATACCTTTTCCCCCATTACATCCACATCATGTCGTCGAGCGACAGCAATTCACATGAGAGGGAGTAGGAGCAAGCACTGCTTAGATAGCACGCGTCGTGAGATAGCCTCTTACTTTAGTACGGGCTTGGCTGGGGTGGCCACACTTTCCATCCTCTCTTCTTCCGTCCCCTTGCAAGCAGGAGCAGTAGCAGCTGCGGGAAAGAAAGCAGGGACAACAGAGTATGTGGCTCAGGTAGGAATGGTCGGAGGATTGGATTAAGTAAGAGCAGGAAAAGAGGGTGGAAGAGATGCTGGAGAAGTTAAGACAAGTCATTTGCCAGTGGTGACCCGGCCACTCCACCTCCACCCTTTACCCATCTTCTCTTCCCTCCCTCCTTTTCTTGTGCAAATGAATGCCATCCTTCTCTCTTTCGCCCACCCTGCCTTGTGGGCCCCTAAATCTCTTCTTCACAGATCCAAGCCGGCTACAAGGAGCTCAAAGCCATGTATGGGGTGCGTCCGCTAGAAGGGAGGGCGTTGGGGGGGCAGGGAGGGAAGAGGTTGGAAGAAAAGAGGGAGTGGTGAACCTGACAGGGGAGCAAGAAAGGGAGGCGACCGAGCTTAAAGTCTTCATTATGTTGTGGGTCTGCTTGCTTGCTATAGTGAAGATGTTCTCGATACGTGCTTCTCTGTGCCCCTCTCCTTCCTTCACGGCCCGCCTTCTCTTTCCCAGTCTTCTTCTCTTCGCCTGGCAAGAAATGCGTGGCCTCGAACCCGCTGAGTCTGATTATCCTTTAATTATCCTCTGCTTCTCTCCGTGTTCCCAACCAAATCTCCTTTGCTTCTTATTTTGCTCCTCAACTGCAGGACGAGTGGGCAAGCACCAAGGCCAAGGGCGGGGATGAGGTGCGGCGCCGGCTGGGTACGTTGGAAAGAAGAAAGGAAAAGAGGGAGGACGAGGGAGAGGGGGCTGATACACAATAACGCTCATTTTGGTCCACATCTCTTCGCTATTTCACGCTTTGTCGTGAATTAAAGCAACTAGCAAAACTCGCTGTCACCTCCCCATCTCTGTCGGGCGTCATTTGGCAGCATCTTTCCTCCCACTTCCTTCCCTCCCTCTTTCCCTCTTTCCCTCTCTCCCTCCCTCCCTCCCTCCCTCCCTCCCTCCCTTTCTCCTTTTCCTAACCCAGGCATCGTTGGCGTGAAGAGTCCGCTATTTCGTATCGATAAGGCCATGAAGGCTGTGCAGGAAGCGCTCCTCGACGGGGAGCTCGGGGAAGAGGTAAGGAAGGGGAGTTATAAAGACGAGGATATGGAGGGATGCAGGGCCGGCGTTGCAGGGCATGTGGGTGCTGACGGAGAAGGGGACTTAAGTAGGCAGACCGGCGGTCACGCCCCATCCCTCATTGAGCTCTTTCTCCTCCGATGCCCCACTCAAAACCCTTTTTCCATGCTCTTCACACTCTTCTCTTGTAGCTGATTTCCCCTCACGTGTCCCTCCACTTTCTTTTTCCCTGCCTGTCTCCTCTCTTCCCTCCTTCAGGTGGGCGATCCCTTAGAGTTTGTCGACGCCTCCCAGCGCGTGCTCGATGGAATCAAGAACGCAGACTTTCTGGGTAAGGGCGGGAGGCAAGGAGGGAAGGACAGCGGGAGGCGGCGGGGGATAGATGTGTCGGGATGACCTCTCTGTACGCTGAGAACGCCAAGCGGGCTCATGGAGGAGGAGGAGGCTTGGCTCGTGGTTGGGTCTGGAGAAAGCAGAGAGAGGGGTTGATTGAAAGATGGGCTCGGTGGTCAGGAGAAATTTGTAGATAGCAGGGCGAGATACCAATTGCATACGGCAATACGTGCATCTCACTACCTCCCCCCCTGTCTTCTTACTTTAGCCTACAGCAACAACTTTTCGTCTTACGGGAATGGCGGGGGAGGCACGGACTTTATGGAGGAGAGTCGCCAGGCCCTAACACCGGCGTTGGAAGCCTACGAAGAGATGCTCTCCATTTTGCGGCTCTCCAAGTAGTTCTTTCTGGATCTCCGAGTAGTTCTGCCGTTCCCACTCCTTTTGAACTATCGCAACAACAACCAACCTGACGTCTCCAAGTAGGGAAAGGGAGCCAAGAAGGCGAGGAGCAGATCGACAGTAATTTAGAGAGGCAGAAGCAGCCACGACCTGGAAGGGGAAGAGGTATTGAATTAAGCAAAGAAGGAGCAAACAGAAAAGTGAAAAAAGTCATATTTAAAGAGTACCCATCAGTTCCCTGCTTCGCTGCCTGCTTTGCTCCATCAATGAGGTTTGAGGGTCCTGGCTTGGAGACTTGCTTTTCCCGCGGTCGCGAGGCCAAATGTAAAGCAAAGGCGGGCGCACGACTTTCAGACGCCCAATAATTATAGCTCCCATCTTTTTTTCCAACAAAAGGCACAGATCTTCTTAAACGTAATGCTCCGTCTTTAGATACCCCCCCCGGCACGCTTGCCGTCTGCTGCCCCCACTTGTTCGCCAATTCGCCCCGCCCGCATCAACGATCTGGTGTTGGTTTTGGAATCTGCATCTGCTGCAAGCGTTGGGCGCCTTTTGGTGCCCGTCAACGCGGGACATCATCAACGACAACACCAACCCTGGTGAAGGCTCGCATCACAATCTTCTTCTTATTCTCTTCTTGGGTGCACGTCGTCCGTAATGACAGGATCTCACCGGACAACCCCAACAAAGAGGAGATTCGTTTCCTGGACGAGGATATGCATCACTTGGATCAACCAATCCACGCATCCACTACCACAGAGTCACACGTAAATATAACGCGGGAAGTGAGGCACGCGTGAGTACATATATATATATATATATATATATAGTAAGGCGAGCCCATCACCTCCAAGCATCCCGCACAGCACACGCATCATCGGCAGGACGCTGGAGCCCTAGTCAGGCCCGAGGTCAGGCGAGGTCAAATGGGAAATTGCATTCCGCAGGTACTTTCAAGTGGTTTGGGTGGTGTGTGAGCTCGTCTACATGATACACTCCTCCATCTAGTATTGCGGCTATTTCCCGACTGCGTGCGAAAGCTGTGTCATATCCCCCGTCGCATCTCCTCATCCTACACCCGCCTCAATCACCTCTATTCACGTACCCATGCCAGGCGAATCTTACAAAAAAGAATCTCCTCAGTCTGCGGGGCGGGAGCAGGAGCACCGACATTGATGATGGCTGTGGCTCCGCCACCAGCACCGTCCTCATGTCCTCCCCAGAGACCTCTTGTTGCGCAGGTATCCACCTCCCTTCGTGTTTGGGACAATCGCCAAGCGATATCATCGCCAAGGCAGCCCAGTCGCTAGCCAAGGAGAAGGAGAAGCAGCGGAAAGACAGGGGAGGGGGGACAGAGGTAGAAAAGGAGCGGGGGAAAGGAGCCAGAGATCCGGCTCGGGCGTGGAAGGAGTGGGGCTTGGTGCGGCCACGGAAGGAGAGGGTTGAGTTGCATTACAGCTTGGGGAGGAAGGTAAGGAGGAGACAGGGAAGGAGGGCGGGCAAAGGGCGGCCCAATTGAAATTGGAAAGAAGGCTTAGAGGCCAGGGGGCGTCGTTGCAACCTCACTCATTCGCTGCAACCTGCTCTCTTCTCCACTTCTTGTACAGCTGGGGGAAGGGCACACGGCCGTTGTCCGGGAGTGTATTGACAAGGTATTTCTTGTTTTCTTTCGAGGAGAGAATCCTTTGAATTGTTTATCCCTTCCTTCCTGCTTTGTCCCCCCTGTCTCCTCCATTTGCCTTCATTTTTCCCCCCGGCGAGGTGGGGTGCATGATGAGTCTTCCACCTCCGCCCTCTCACCACCTTAACTTGAATAATGCTGGACTCCTTCCCTCCCCTTTTCTCCCCTCTTCCTTTCGCTCCTCACTCTCTCGTCCGAACAGCGGGACGGCAAGCGGTATGCCCTCAAGATCTTCACCAAGTCGCGGCTGAGCCTGGTGGACGTGGGTGGCATGCTGGAAGAGGTCTCCATCCTGTGGCACCTGCAGGTAGGAAGGGCGCGAGGGACGGGGCAGAGGAGGAGGGAAGAACAAGGGGAAGGGCGAAGAACTGGAAGAGACGTGGACGTCGAAAAGCTCATTCTATCCTCGATACTCGTCCTTGCACTCATCGCTAGCTCGCGCAGTCACTCACTGCCCGCTTTCCCACCCTCCTTCCCCCCCTCCTCCCTCCCTCCCCTCCCTTCTTTTCTTTCCCTCTTTATGCCCAGCATCCGAACGTGATCCGGTTCCACGACGTGCTGGAGGACGAGTGGCACTACTATCTGGTGACCGAGTTCATGGTGAGAAAGGCCGGGGGAGGAAGGGAGAGGGGGGAGAGAAAGGATTGTCGGATGATCTGCCCGAGAGGGGAGAACAAGCATCGGAAGAAAACGAAAGCTCGCAAGACACGGACCGGATGATTACTCCTTTTTGGGAGCCACCCGTTTACACTTCTCCCCGACCCCAACCCCTCTCGGCAGGCGGGCGGCGAGCTTTTCGACCGCATCACGCAGAAGAGCACGTACACGGAGAAGGAGGCGCGGGACCTGTTCACGACACTGGTCTCGACCATCGACTACCTGCACGCGCAGGGCGTGGTCCACCGCGACCTAAAGCCCGAGAACCTGCTGCTCACTGGTAGGGGTGGGGAGGGGGCGGGGAAGGGAAAGGGGAAAGGGCTCTCTCTCGTCGTGGTTACAGGTGGTGCTTTGGTGCATCTCCATGGACAAGCTGGCTCACCTTTTGTTCCCCTCCCTCCCTCCCGTTTCTTTCTCCTCTCGGAACAGACGACTTCAACGACGTGCATATCAAGGTGAGGGCTAGTGCAAGAGAGGACGGGCTGGGAAAGAGAGCGGGAGGGAAGGAGGGAGGAAGGGAGAGGGAGGACGGAGGGAGGAAGGGAGAGGGAGGAAGGAAGGGAGGGAGGGAGGGAGGGAGGGATGCTCCTTTGCCTCGGTTTGTGTTCACCCACAACACACCAAACACAAGTACGACAATCAATTACTCACTATTTTACGCGTCCACGCACGCACAGATCGCGGACTTTGGATACGCCGTGCGGGTGAAGGGAAACTCCCTTAGGAGCCAGTGCGGGACACCCTGGTACGTCTTTGTCCCGCCCCGCCTGCCCACCTCCTCGCGTGCTTTCATACCACTCACTATTCCCCACCCTCCCTCCCTCCTTGCCTGCGTCCCGCCACCAGCTACGTGGCGCCCGAGATTTTAAAGAAGGAGCCCTACGGCAAGCCCGTGGATATGTGGTCCATCGGCGTCATCACATTCATCTTACTCGCCGGGTGCGTGCCTGTCCGCCTGCCCTTCCTCCTTCCCTCCCTCCCCTTCCTTCCCTCCCTCTTCCTTTGCATACCTGCCAAAGGAGGATGGAGACCATAAAAGAGTCGGGAGGGAGGGAAAGTTGTGCGAAGAATCGACTCTTGCAGCTGGTTTCTCTTCGCTTCGGTGCTATACACACGTCTCTGACCGCGCTCTTACCTCTGCCTCCCCCCTTCCCTTCCTAGGTACGCCCCATTCTACGACGAGGACCAGGTGAAGCTCTTTGCCAAGATCAAAAAGGCTCACTTCAAGTTCGAGCTGGATACCTGGTAACGGAAGGAAGGAAGGGAGGAAGGGAGAGAGGGACTAGGAAAGGTGGATGATCCTCGCGCCTTGTGGATCCATTGACCCCAGACCTCTCCCTCTTTCTCTCCCTTCCTCCCAATTCCCCTACTCCCTCTTCCTCGCAGGGAGCACATTTCCCCCGAAGCCAAGGACCTCATTCGCCGACTCCTGTACGTTGTCGCGCTGGAGTTGGGAGGAAGAGCAAAGGGAGGACGTTTCTGGAAAGGAGGGGAAGAGGTACCAGTAGTAAAAAGAGATTCTTGTCGATCTGCCTGCTCACTTGTCCTCTTTCCTCCCCTCCCTCTTTTCCTCCCTCCCCCCCTCGCACAGGTGCGCGGATCCCTCCGCCCGCTTGACACCTGCCGAGGCCCTGGCCCATCCATGGGTGCTAGCGGACGACGACCTCCTGCGGGGCAAGAGCTTGGAGGGGACCAAGGCGGCTCTCGTGCGCTTCAATGCCCGCAGGAAATTTCGGGCAAGCGTGCAGACGGTAGGTGGACGGACGGAAGCCACTCGCACTTTCTACAGGTCTCGTTGTGTGCTTGCGCCAACTTCTCCTGTCCCTGCTTCTTCTCCCTTCGAGTTTCTTCTCCCATGTGTGACTCTCGGTATTTATATGCGTCCATATATATATATATATATATATATATATATATATATATATATATATATATATATATATATGTATATGAACCATCTCTCGTTGTCATGGGCTTCATCTGTTCTAACTCCCTCTTCTCGTCCCCTCCTGCACCGCCTCCTCCTCTTCCTCTTCCCTCTTCTTCACCGCGCACACATCCCCATCCTGCTACTTCTCTCACCCACCCTCCATTCATTCCTCTCTACCTCCCTACATACCCACCTCATCTCCATAGGTCATCATGGCCAACAAGCTGCTGGCCATCGCCCGGGAGCGGACCTTGTCCCGAAAAAAAGAAGAGAGCCTGCAGGGTGAGGGGGAGCAAGGGGAGGAAGAGAGCAAGGAGGAGAGAATACGACAACCTGTACAGTGAAAGCAAGAAGAAAAGGAGAAGAAGGGAAAACGATAGTGTATGTATGATACGGGCAAGGAGGAGAGAGAAGGAGCCGAGGGACGGACGATTATGGCGAGTGAACTTGGGGCATCGTGAGGCCTTGGTCGAGAGGGACTCTAGGGGAAGCATGGATGGGGATGCGTGAAGGAGCAAAGAGGATGTACAATTTATAAATATTCGCACAGCAAGTAACTCGTATTTAATCGAATCGGCGAGTTATGTCGCCAGAAAGATGAAGAGATCGAGAATGTGTGTGCATTGTCTCTCTTTTCCGGTGGCGCTTCAACGCACGCAGAAGCGGCATAAGAATCAAGTGATGATGATGTGACGACGAACAGCTTCTCTAATTAAATTGTTCGAAGTAAATTCGAACAATCCCTCCTTCTATTGCATTCATTTATCTCTTCCTTTCCATTTACCCACCATCCAAGACTCAAGGCGCCTCACTCGACGTTTGGTCCGTGACTTCCCATCCCTCAAATCTACCAAATCCCTTCCTGTACCGCATCATGACTATTTGCACAGACACACAGGCTGCCTCTGTACATCGCGTCCCCCTCTATAAAACAACCTTGATCCCCTCGTGCAATGCGTGCCACGGCGGTACGAGCATGCTCATCACCACCACAAACACGCCATGTGGCATCCCTTGCCTTCCTTCTTGAGACTGCAGGCCCATAAGAAAGCCCATCAAAGGCACTCCTTCGTCTTCCATATCTAGCTCAAGGAATGGTTTCTCCTCATTTTCCTTCAAGTTTAGTTCACCCCTTTTAACCGGCAACTGTGCCTCTGACCGCCCACCTGCCACCTGGCGAATCTTAATGAGACATGCCGCGCGCTGCGCGTCCCTGGCTTCTTCAACGAGGGCTAAATGGAGAGGCTCCACCGGAGGGTGCTCCAGTAGTATCTGTAGGCTGTCATGTCCATATACGTTGGGCAAGGTGGGATCGGCGCCGGCCACGAGCAGGTGGCGGAGGATGGCAAGTTTGGCCGTCGGAGTGATGTTGTTGAAACAACATGCAAGGTGGAGGGCACTGAAGCCATCGAAGTCGTCACCCTCCGCCACATTATCTATGCTGGCGCGCACCCTTGGATCTTCCAAAAGGCGCGCAACGCATTCAGGCCTACCTGCTCGGACATGGTGCATCAGCGGCGTCCAACCCTTATCGTTCCGAACGACGGGTTCAGCACCTCGGTCCATCAAGAGGCCAAGGACTTCTGCATCGATTACGTGATGGATCGCTGTGCTACCATTGATCGTCCGGCCGTCAACATCAACGCCTCTCGATACCAGTAGATAAGAAACGAGGTCGTAGCTTCCTCTCCGAGCGGCGGCCCACAAGGGCGTATTGCCGCGAGAGTCCCTTGCTTCCGACTGCCTTGGGTTTCGGACAATCCACGTGGTGAGTTGAGCCACCCCTAGGGTCAGGAAGTTCATATCTTCGGCCTTGTGATCAACTGCCATATCTGTGCGGGTGTCATCACCCCTAGCGCGGAAAAAGTATGGGGCACATCCAATGAGGAGGGCAGGCAATGACAATGGACGAAGGAGAGGTTGGACACGCGGAAGGCCGGCAGCACGCGGTGTGGTAGAAACTATCCTACGGGGAGGGTTTTATCTACGTGCGTGCGCGATTTGTTTTTTTTGGTGTGTTTGTAAGTATAGAGAGTGACTGGGAGGTAGGCCGCTGACGAAATAATATACTTCGCCGACGACTTTACAATACATCATAACCGATCGATTTATTAATCCTTTTGTGAGTTCAATATTGACCTTGGTTAAGCCTCTTAATCTATCGAAATATCCATGATTAGGTTAGGAGGAGGAAGCTTGGGCCTCAATTCATACCACCGGCTAACCTCCCGTCGCTTTGTCTGTGAGCGTACTTTAAGTGGTGAAGTTTCCAGGGGATGGTATGTGGGATGGCAATTCTACTTATCGGATTAATACTGATTTCATCGGCATAACTGGGGCAGCATGTTTCGCGGTGTTCATCCACGAAATTGGCAAGCATTATCAACGTCTTTAGGGCCGTGGGACGGGTCATGCCTCCCCACAGCCGGAAGCCCCCATAGGACCCTCACCCCACATGCCTCCCAGTGCCAGCCCGGTCAAAGGCTCTAGAGTACCTAGTTTGCCTCCAGTCTCCACTGGTGGGGTTATCGTTGTCCCCCACAGCTCCCCTATCAGCCATAGCTTGTGGTTGTGTTGTAAAGCAAATCTTATGCTGTCGTTTGCTGTATTTGGTGCCCGGTTGACATGTGTGTGCGAACCCAGCCACTCGATCCATACCACGCATAGGCAAGGCGCGCACGCAAGCCCTGGGAGAAAAGGCAAACAAGATCAAGCAGCAGGGACGAGAAATGAGCGGACGCGGCGGAGGTGGCGGGCGTGGGGAGTACTACAAGAACAAGTACGGTGGAGGTGGGCGTGGTGGAGGGGGAGGACGGGGTGGAGGAGGCAGGGGAGGTGGTAGGGGTGGTTTCGACGACTCCTTTTCGTCGTCGTCCTCTTCATTCGGAGGTGGTGGAGGTGGTGGTCCCCCGCGCAGCGCCGACGATTTGCGTGCTTTGCTTCGTCGCATCGATGGGGCCGCGTATCCGGCATACCGAGACATGGAGCACTCCCCGTTTGACTTTGGGGGCCGGGCGGCCTTTCGGCTGAGTGTGGACAGGTGCCAGTCGGATCCATTTGCACCGCCCACGCGCATGCATGTCGTCTTGTCCGGGGCCGTGGCTGGTTTTCCGCCCGAGTCCTACTCTACCCCTTCGCGTGCCGTGGCCCTGGCAGACTATCTGGCGCGGATGTTTGTGCATGCGGCCAAGGCTGCCGGTGATGACCAGAGGGTTGAAAGCGGAGGGTGGCAGGGAAAAAAGGGCGGGGAGATCACGATGGAGCCTCCAGGGCAGCATGTCTTGGCGCGGACGAATGTCATGATCGATGTGCGGGGAGGAGGAGGGGTGGAGGCCCGCTTCACGGTGGCTTTGCCCGCGCGAGGACGTAGCATTGAGGGCCAGTGGTGCAGCAAGATCCTGCTGGAGCGCCTTCCCGACCTGGTGGCCCGCTCTCTCCTCTTCTCCTCCCTGGACGCCGCCCATCTCCGCGCCCACATCCTGTCCGTGGAAGACCAGGACGTGCTCCGCTCCCTCTTGCCGGCCGCGGGCTTGGTGGGCTTCGTTCGCAACGGCGCCATCCTTCCACGCAAGTCCGGGCACCTGGACCTGCCCATGGATGCCGCCACCGCCCTCCCCTTCAAGTCGCCCCCGTCCCTGGAGCGGGAGGTGGCGCTGCCGAACGCCGGCAAGATTAGGGGCATGGGTGTTCCCAAAGGCATCACACTCATCGTGGGCGGAGGCTTCCATGGAAAGAGCACGGTAAGTGATGGTCATCCCCACCCTCCCTGTCCTCCTCCCTCCTTCGCTGTTACAACTGCCGTAGTCCTCGGTCCCACACTTGACGCGCGCGCCCTCCTTCCCTCCCTCCCTCCCTTCATTTTCCCTTCCGGCCCTCCTCCTCGCAGCTGCTGCCAGCCCTTGGACTGCCTCCGCGTTTACATCTAATGATGGCCACCCTTTCCAACCTTCCTTTCACTCCCACCTTCCCTTTCCCCCTCCCTCCCTCCTCTCGTCCCCCTCGTCTCACTACAGCTGCTGCAGGCCCTGGAGCTGGGCGTGTACAACCACATCCCGGGCGACGGACGGGAGTTCGTTTGCGTCAACCCCACGGCCGTCAAGGTGCGGGCGGAGGATGGGCGGGCCGTCACACAGGTAGGGAGGGAAGAGAGGTTGAGAGGGAAGGGAGGTTGGGAGGGAAGGGAGGAGATGGTTCGTTGCGCCGGTGGCTCGTAAAGGCAGGAAGAGAGACAGAGGTGTGTATAATGCAGAGGTGTGTAAAAAAGCAGGGGTGTGTGTGTTGGCATCGAGGGGTCTATTGGCGCCTTCCCCCCTCACGCTTCCTCCCCCGCTCCTTTCCTTCCTCGTCCCGCCCCAGGTGAACATCACCCCCTTCATCGACAACCTGCCCTTCGGGAAGCCCACCGATAGCTTCTCCACCGCCGACGCCTCGGGCTCCACCTCCCAGGCCGCCAACATCGTCGAGGCCCTCGAGGTGCAATGAGCCCCCTTCTTCCCTCTTCCTCTTCCTCCCTTTCTCCCACCTTCTTCCCCTTCCTCCCTCTTAACGCGCCCTCCCCTTGATTTTCTTCGAAGGTATCCACTAGATCCACCAGGCCACGACCGTCGACTCATCCCTCCCTCCCTCCCTCCCTCCCTACCCCCCTCTTCCCTCCGTCTTTCTATCCCTCCGGCCAGGTCGGCTCGGACTGCCTGCTGATGGACGAGGATACGTGCGCCACGAATTTCATGATACGCGACTTCCGGATGCAGCTGCTCGTCTCCAGGGACAAGGAGCCCATCACCCCCTTCCTCGCCAAAGTACGTGGAGCTCCCTCCCTCCCTCCCTCCCTCCCTCCCTCCCTCGCCCAGGTCTCATCAGAGCATGCTCTGCGTGGCCTCTCTTCGTCGTTCCTCCTTCCTAGTCACCGTCCTTCCCTCCCTCTCTCATCGTTCCCTCCTTCCCTCCCTTCAGGTCCAAGCCCTCTACAACCAGCAAGGCGTCTCTTCCCTGCTCGTTATCGGCGGGGCGGGCGACTACTTCGATGTGGCCACAACTGTCATCATGATGGATAACTACGAGCCCCTCGATAAGGTACGTAGTCCCTCCTTCCCTCCCTCCCTCCCTCCCTCCCTCCCTCCTTTTCTCCTTCACGCCGCGTGGTGCATGCAGAAATGAACCTTGTATTCAAGTCAGCTCCCTCCCTCCATCCCTCCCTCCCTCCTCCCTCCCTCCCGCCCCCCCCTCCCCCCCCCCCTCCCTCCCTCCTACCACCAGACAGCGGAAGCCAAGGCCATCGCGGCGCAGTACTCCTCCAATGCGGGCTCCTCTTTCTTCGCCGCCCATTTCGGTACACTCTCCCGCCGCTTCCCCATCCCTGCCTCACTGCAGACGGAGGTACGAAGGGAAGAAGAAAGGAGGGAGAGGGGAAGAGAGGGAGGGAAGGAGGATCGGTGGTGGTGGAGTGGGAGGCGATTGTGGGGACAGCTTTCTTGCGTGACGCCTCAATTCATTCCGTGTGTCTCCCCCCCCCTCCATTTCGTCCGACAAACCCACCCATGGCGTGTATTTTCTTTCTTTCCTTCCCCTCTTCTTCTCCCCTTAGGGCAAGGTGGTGGCCCGTGGGAGGAACAAGCTGCAGTACGGCGAGGAGGACGTGGACCTGGGCGGCGTCGAGCAGCTGGTGGAGGTAAGGCGCGATGAAGCCGTCGTCCCTCCCTCCTCCTCCTTCCCCCCACCCTACCCTGCTGCCTCCCTATCCCTTACGGTTCATCACGTCATTGTCTGCTATCAACAGCCACACTGTCTAGGTTACCCTGCAGCCCACGTTCTCCTCATAACCTTCCCTCCTTCTCGTTGTCCCTCCCTCCCTCCCTTCCCCCCTCTCACCAGATCGGGCAAACCCGGGCGATTGGCTTCGCCTTTCAAGCCCTGGCCAAGCTGGGGTCCAAGCCGACGAGCGTAAGGGAGTGCGTGGAGGCCATGGAGTGCTGGATGGAGGGAGGACTAGACGGGCTGGTGGGAGGGGGGCAGGGAAGAATCGAAGCAGGGAAAGCGCAGGCGGTAGGGGACTTGGCGAAGCCCCGGAGATTTGAAATCGCGGCGGCCTTGAACCGTTTCCGGTCGTTACAAGCCAAGAGCGAGGTGGTGCGGCCCTAGGCGGGGGTGTCATGAGAAAGGGAGGAAGGGAGGAAGGGAGGGAGGAGGAGGGTAGCGTGTAGTGAAGGGTAAGCAAGGGAGGCGCAAGGGAGGGAGTGAAAATAAGATGGAGAGGAGAGAAGACAGGAGAGTGAAAATAAGATGGAGAGGAGAGAAGGCGGAGGAGGTGGCAGAGGAGGAGAATGAAGAGAGGAGAGAGGCGGAGAAAGGGAGAGCAGAAGGCGAAGAGATGCAAGAAAGAAATTACACGGCTCGACAATTTAGTAAGCATTTATTCTTCTCGTTCCACGCAGCACACACGCTTTCCCTTTCTGGGAAGGCACCCAGGAAAGTGATAGCGACAACGACATATAATTGATAGTTAGGAAATAAAATGAAAAAAAATAAGAATTTCCACCGAGGGTTAGGCGTCAAATGTATTTTCTATTTTCATCTATCCAAATCCCTCTTTAGCCTAGCTTCCTACGTTATCTTTAGAGCTCCCGGCTCTTCATCTTTCTTTCCCATGCTTGAATTTAGTGTCTTGTTCCTTGGTCTAGTGAATCACACAGCTGCTGCCCTGTGCAACCGGAGGGGTCGCGGAAGCTGCAGCGGAGGAAGACGCGGGCATGGAAGGTTTTGTCTTGGGTTTCTCTGCATCACAAGTACACCACTGTCGCCCAGCCTGGGCCACCTCGGCCTTCACCTGTATATGCATGTTTGGGTGCGTTAGACGATGGTACATGTATACACGAAGCAATGTGACCCTATTGCTCGCAGCGTGCACATTGGTCCAGCACGGCTAGCGAAGACAGAAGAAGTGCAAAGCGACCTTCCCTATAAAATATTCAGATTTATCTCCTGAAAAAGGTGCCCTCTTAGACGTACCGCGGCGACGTGACGCCCGCATCCGCCGAAGGTGGCGTTCCCGCATCCTCGACAGGTCACTTCGTAGCACATGGTTGATTTCCCCTTTGCTGCCTCTCTTTGTTTGCGGCGACGGCCTGTGTGATTTGTTGGTGAAAGAGTGAGGGATGTGGCTGCTGTATCAGTAAAGACGAGGGACGATGTAAATGATAAATATGGCGGAGTAGGGTTACTCGTCCACGTCCCATGTGGTGCAATTATTGGGGAGGACTCCCCCCGGAGGAGCAAGACAGAGAGTGGAGAAGGGGGACGCCCGACAACAACACCAAACATAAGCTCGAGCGCATGAAATTTCAAAATGTTCATGCTGAATCCCGCAGGGAGAGTCCCAATATGCTCAAGAGGAGTGCAAGACACCCTCTCCCACTCCAAAAGACGTGCCTGGTGCTCACAACGGCCCATTTTCCTCCAAGCGGACCAACGAACACGTTCAAGTTGCTCGGTCAGGAAAGCCGCCTTTCCCTTTTCTACCCACCTTTTGACACCGCCAAGGCGCAGTATGATGCGGTCATGCGCAAAGCAACACCATCGCCGTGCTCATACGTGAGTAATCTTCCTTTTCTCTTTATTTTCCTTTTTGTCGTCTTAATAATATTGCCTCGCTTGCCCACCCTCCTTCCTTCCCACCCTCCTTCCCACGTTCGCCTTGTTCTTATTCTTTTACTTTTTCTTCTCCTTTTCCATCTTCTTTTTCTTTCACTATGAACATGTCCACTATCTCCTACTTCTCTCCCTCTTCCTCCTGCTCATCACACCCTCCCCCACCCAGTCCCCAAAGGGGAGAGGGAGGGAAGAGAAGAAAGCAAGCCCACTGAGCAAATTGCTTAAATGCCCAGGGCGTTGTAGCCAGGAATGCGCTCGATCTTACTGAATTCCCACTCCTTGTTACACAGGGGGCAGACGGACCGAGCCTTGAGCCAGCGCTAGTGAGGGTAGGGAGGGAGGGAAAGAGGGAGGGAAAGAGGGAGGGAGGGAGGGAAAGATGTCCTCATTATTGTTATCACTGAGGGTGGAAAGAGACAAGGAGGAGAAAGTGGGAGCGAGGGGAGAGAAAGGGAGTGGGAGGAAGGCAAAACCAGGCCAGGCAGGTTGTGAAGCTACCTGAATGCAGTCGAGGTGGAACACGTGGGAGCAGCAGCCGAAGGCGATGGAGAGGCCGTTCTCATTGTTGGGGGAGGGGTTGGCCTAGCGGGATGTAGGGAGGGGGGAGGGAGGGAGGGAAAGAGGAAGGAAGAGAGGTAGGGAGGGAAAGAGGGAGGGAGGGAGGAAGGGAGAGATTGAGCAGCTGCTGAGAAATAGGTTGGAGCAGGGCGAGGAAGGAGAGTGAGAGGGAGGGGGATGCTCGAGACAACGAAATACCTACAGGCACAGGAAGAAAGGAGGGGAAGGTGGGAGGGAGGACGTACCTGGTACTCGATGGAAGGCTCGTTGAGGTTATTCCGACAGATGGCGCACGTGTCCGCGCATATGTCCCACGACCACATCGTCACCGCGTTCCATTTCTTGATCTCGAAGCGGGGGGCTTTCAAGGGGTGAAAAGGAGGGAGGGAGGGAGGGAAGGAGGACGGTTGTCAGAATGATACGGTATCCGCTGCTCTCCTCTCCAAACAGCTGGATGGATAAGCAGATAGATAGACAGACTGTGTACGAAAATGGCTCGCCGAGAGCACCACTAGTCAAGGTGGATTCCTTCTCATCCTCCTTCTTCCCGATTTCCCCTCCTTCTAATCCCTCCCTTCCTACCTCCCCTCCTCACCTGCACCCCCCGCAGGCGCCGTGCCAGTGCCACTGGTTGGCCCTCCACCGCTTTCTGCTGCCCCTCCTGAGGAGTGGGGTTGGAAGTGTGAGCAGAGGGGATGAGAGATTGAGGGAGCGGAAGGGATGGAAGGGACGGAGGCTTTCAGGAGGGTGTTACGTGCAGGTGGATGGAGGCAAATGCTGATGAATGCAAGAGAAAGCAGACGCCCAGGAAAGGAAGCAGTGGAGGGGATTGAGACAGAGACGGGTGGTAAAGGGAGGGGGGGCGATAAAGTAGGAAGAGGCAGTGGTGTGCTGCTGTACCAACGTTGGAACGTGGGTAGTAAGGAAAGGGAGAGAGGAAAGGGAGAGGGCCAGAAGGACAAAACAATTGCGGGGGCAGTCACAAGACAGGCAAGCAATGTTAAAGCATGTGCCCACGTCTGGCAAGGAGGTCCCACACATACACATACACACACGCACAAACAAACACACACGCACTCAACATACCCTTCTCCCGCAGGGCAGCTCTGTCCTTTCTACCAGTGCGCCCTCTCTCAACCCTCTCCACCCCCCTACCTCCAGGCGCGGGCCGGTCCTCGTCCATGCCCACCGTTTTGGCTTCCTCTGCCATCTCTGCAGGTCTCTGATAATGCAGCCTCCCCTCCTCGTCGTCGCGCTCTTGCCACCTGAAGTACTGTGTGAGGGAGGGGAGGGAGGGAGGAGGCATTGCGAAAATGAGTCCTTGGCAGGCGAGCAGAAGAAAGACGATGACGATGACGACGACGTTTGAGCTACTATAGGAGAGTCCTATGAGCCGCACCTCACTGACACTCCACGCATACTTCCACAAGCCAAGGAAAGCAAGACGGCGAACACTCGCTGCCAGGTTTTGGGGAGGAGCCGCTGCTGTTCAGGGTGGGTTTTGCCGTATTTCGCTTGCTTTCCCTGCATTTCGGCGGACTCGCTTGCTCTCCTTGCTGGGTCGTGTTGCCTCACCCACCCCCGAGCCCCTCATCGCCTTCAAGCAGTATCTTCACCAGCGGACGCAGTGGTGCAGCAGCAGCAGCAACATAACTATTCCTGTTCATGCAGTTCCTGGACGCTATTGGCCGTAAGACCGACGTTGTTTGTGTATCTTCGTCGTCTTGTTTTTATTGCGTCTGTTTTCCACCCTATCCGACCTCCCACCCATCTTCCGCCTCCCACCGCACAACAGGCTCCTGCTTGCTGAGTTGCAGTGCATCCCACATGTCCCTGGCCAGGGCAGCGACTCACACCTCTCATTCCTGTCTTTGAGGATGAAGCAGGACTAACGCACGTCCTTTCGACTTATTATATAGATGCATTGTCGCTCTCACCCTTCGATGCAGGGCCCGTCCTTGTGTCCTGCGTGCTTGCTGATATGATAGTGCTGCTGCAACGTGCTGTCTCAGAACATTTCCACAGGACATATCTCTGACCCCACGCCCATCCCTCTTCTCTTCCCCGCAACTCCTTCACAGAGTCAGAGAAGATGATGAAGCACGTCACAATCACGGCCCTCCTCTTGCCGACGCTGGCCACGGCCTTCCTGGCACCCATCCCTGCCAAGCAACAAGGTGTGTAGGGGAATGAGGAAGAGAGAGATGGAGAAGTTGAATTGTAATGCGATGGATATCCAGGGATACAGTACTCACCGATTGTCCCTCTCCCCTCCCACCCGTCCTTCCTTCGCAGTCCGCATGATGGCTGCGACCATGGCCCCGTTCAAGACCGACAAGTCCTCGGCCGTGTTTGAGGAGGCCAAGGTGAGGAGAAGCGCAGGGTGGAACAGTGCCAGGAAGGGAGAAAGGGAGAAAGGACGAGACGTGGTTGGGGAGAGAGAGAGGGGGGGAAGGAATGTTGGTTTGACTCCTTATATCAGCGCCGACGGATACTCATTACCCTGCGTGCCGGCCTACCCGTCCGTCTCAGACAAAACGAGCACTTAAACTTCCTCCTCCCCCTCCTCCCTCCCTCCCTCCCTACCTAGGGCATCATGCCCGGCGGCGTCTCTTCGCCCGTGCGTGCCTTCAAGTCTGTGGGCGGCAACCCCATGGTCTGCGATAAGGTAGGGGGGGAGGGCGGGAGGGAGGGAGGGCGGGCGGGAGGGAGGGCGGGCGGATATGAATAAGACAGTGTACGTACTTCTCACGAATACATTTAAATAAAAAGAAAGAAAACTCATAACTCTCCACCCCCTCTCCTTTCCTCCTTCGCTCCCTCCTTCCCTCCCTCCCTCCCTGTGTCCAGGTGAAGGGCGCCTACGCCTGGGACGTGGATGGGAACAAGTACATCGACTACGTCGGCTCCTGGGTACGTAATACATCAAGCTCGCCCGCCCTCCCCCCTCTCTCCTTTCCTCGACTCGTTCTCTCCTCTCTCTCTCTTTCCGTCCTCCCTCTCCGTCCCGTCACTCCCTTGCCTCTCCATCCCTCCCTTCCTCGACCTCCCCCCGCTGGAATCGGGCGCCAACCGCCCCCTCCTCACCCCTCCCTCCCTCCCTCCCTCCTTCCCTCCCTCCCCCTCTCCCACACATAGGGCCCGGCCATCGTGGGCCACGCGGATGACGAGGTCCTCAAGGTCTTGGGCGAGGTCATGGCCAAGGGCACCAGCTTCGGCGCCCCCTCCTCCTACGAAAATGTGCTTGCCAAGATGGTAGGTCTCCCCCCTCCCTCCCTTCCTCCCTCCCTCCCTCCTTGGATGCATCACCAGTGGCTTGGAGTCCTGCACTTTTTAACTTCCCTTCCCCCTTCGCCGCCTCCCTCCCTCCCTCCTTCATTCCTCATCTCCCTCCCCTCCCCCCCTCCCCTTCCTCCCCCCCTTGTCCAGGTCATCGAGGCCGTTCCGTCGGTGGAGATGGTGCGCTTCACCAACAGCGGCACAGAGGCCTGTATGGGCATGCTCCGCCTCGTCCGCGCCTTCACCAAGAGGGAGAAGGTAGGGGGGGAGGGAGGGGGGGAGGGAGGGAGGGAGGGAGGGGGGGAGGGAAGGATGGACGGCGGTGGCTTGGCTGATGTCGTAAGTAAGAGATGCCGATTCTCATGGCACTACACCCTCCCTACCTCCTCCTCCTCGCCCCCTCCCTCCGCCCCAAAGGTGATCAAGTTCGACGGCTGCTATCACGGCCACGCCGACGGTTTCCTGGTCCAAGCCGGCTCGGGGGTGGCGACTTTGGGACTGCCCGACTCCCCCGGCGTGCCGCAGGTGAGGGGGAGGGAGGGAGGGGCGAAGGGAGGGGCGGAGGGAGGGACGGGGATGACATTCCTGTATTCTTAACGTTGTCAATCGAGTTGTTTTGATTTTTGGTTTGTCCCTCCCTCCCTCCCTTCCTCCCTCCTCCTTTCCTCAGGGCTCTACCGCCGGCACTCTGGTGGCGGAGTACAATAATCTGGCCAACGTCGAGCAGCTCCTCAAGGTACGCGTCCTCCTCTCCCTCCCTCCCTCCCCCCCTCCCTCTTTTCCTTCCTGTGCTTCCCTGCTCCTCTCTCCCTCCTGTCATCATCCGTCGCACACGCCTCCCTCCCTCCCTCCCTCCCTACCTCCTTTCCACCTTCCCTTGTATCGGTCAAGCACACATCCCGCCACCACTCGTCATTCATATGATCCTCACACTCCCCTTCCTTCCTCCTTCACACCTCCCTCCCTCCCTCCCTCTTTCCCTCCCAGGAGCACGAGGTAGCGGCCGTGATTCTGGAGCCGGTGGTGGGCAACAGCGGCTTCATCGCCCCCGACAAGTCCTTTTTGGAGGGTGAGGCAGGGAGGGAGGGAGGGAGGGAGGGAGGGAAGGATCAAGGGAGGGAGGGAGAAAGGGGGGGAAGGCCCAAGGCTGACGGGCAAGGTATGTGAAGGCCCGGAAGGATGCAGGTCGTGTACATCTACGCGTGTGCCTCCTTCTCACCCTCCCTCCCTCCCTCTCTCCCTCCCTCCCTCCTTCCAGGCCTCCGCAAGCTGACCAAGGAGCACGGAGCCCTCCTCGTCTTCGATGAGGTCATGACCGGCTTCCGCATCTCTTATGGCGGGGCGCAGGTACGGGGAAAGGGAGGGAGGGAGAGGGGGAGAGAGGGAGGAAGGGAGGAAGGAGGGAGGGAGGGCTCTGCCTGGAGGCACAAAATCAGCACTTCTTCCCGCCTGCTTCTCACCCCCCTCCCTCCCGCCCTCCCTCCCGCCCTCCCTCCCGCCCTCCCTCAGGAGTACTTCGGTGTCACCCCGGACATCACCACTATGGGCAAGGTAATCGGCGGCGGTCTCCCCGTGGGAGCTTACGGCGGCCGCAAGGATATCATGTCCATGGTCGCCCCCGCCGGGCCCATGTATCAGGCACGTTCTCCCCTCCCCTCCCTCCTTCCCTTCCGCCCCCCTCCCTCCCTCCCATTCTTAATCCTCTCCCTCCTTCGTCCTTACAGCGACCCTACCCTCCATCCCTTCCCTCCTTCCCTTCCTCCCTCCCTCCCTCCCTCGAGTCAGGCTGGCACCCTTTCGGGGAACCCCCTGGCCATGACGGCCGGAATTAAGACTTTGGAGATTTTGAAGCGCCCGGGCTCGTACGAGAAGCTTGACAAGCTCACCGCCCGCCTCATTGATGGGTAGGTAGGGAGGGAAGAAAGAAGGGAAGGAGGGGAGAAGAAAGGGAAAGAGAGCAACTCTACCACATTTGAATTTGACAATCACCTATTTTCGGCTTTCCCGCCATTTGGGCCGTGAAAAGGTGTAAATGTAGAAAGACTCACATTGATCTGCTTTTCCCGCCCTCCTCCCCTCCCTCCCTCCCAGCATCCTGAAGGAGGGCGCGGCGGCGGGCCACGCGGTGTGCGGTGGGCACATCAGCGGCATGTTCGGCTTCTTCTTCACCGAGGGCCCCGTCCGATGCTTCAGTGACGCCGCCAAGAGCGACACGGTGCGTCCTCTTGCCATCCACCTCCCCCCTCGGGCTCTCTGCTTCTTAGTACTACTCTCTTACAGCCTCGCTTTCTCTCTCTTGAGGAAAGCGAGAGAGGGCGAGTCGGGATGATCTCTAATGCCAGTTTTCCTTCATCCCGTTAGGTAGAGCGTGTGTACTGATTTCTCCTCCTTCCTTCCTTCCTTCCTTCCTTCCTTCCTTCCTTCCTTCCTTCCTTCCTTCCTTCCTTCCTTCCTTCCTTCCTCCCTCCCTCCCTCCTTGTGCCCTCCCTTAGGCCAAGTTCGCTAAGTGGCATCGCGGCATGCTCGAGCGCGGCGTCTACCTGGCCCCCTCGCAGTATGAAGCAGGCTTCATGTCCCTAGCTCACACGGAGGCCGACATCGATGCCACCATCGCAGCGGCCAGGGAGGTGTTCAAGACGCTTTAAAGGAAGAGAGAGAAGGCAAAGAGTTATTGTAGGGCGAGGAAAAGAGGAAAAGCAGGGCAGTTTTGAGAGTAAGGAAATGTTTATCTTCTTCTGGTGGTGCGAGAGGGGGGGGGAGGGAGTGCATAAGGGAGGGAAGAAAGGATCACTATACTACAATGGCGTAAAACCGCACGCGCATACCAAAGAAAAGAAAGAAAGGAATGGAAGAAAGTTACACCTTTTGGTTTTCAGAGGGCTTTGCACGGTCTGCATTTTTTTTCCCGAAGCAGTCACGCTCACTATGTTCCGTTGCGTATCGGCCGACCTGTAAACACACCCAAAGGTTTCCCGGCAAGGATTCGAAGGCCCAGCGATCGGATGTTAAAAAGGCCACTTCTCCCATTCCATGTTCTGAACGCTGGCCTTTGAAAAAAGGTGCTCAAAGATCATTCAGTCATTCATGATTCAGTCTTCTCTCCTAGGACGTAAATGTCACACATCCTCAAACGTATCCATCCACACCACGGGCACCCTATGCTTCTCGCGAAACCGCCGTCGACGCGCCAGCTTCAGAAACGTCGTCCCTCTTCCACCAATCTATGTCCCTCTGCGCTGTACCCCCCTCTCCATTTTCTTCTCCGCCTTCCGATACGATGGGTGAACCACCAAACGCGCCATATCCCTGCCCTATTCTAAAGGTCCATGTATCTGCAGCTCTTTGAAATCGTGACCCGCCTTCCCCAGCGGTGGGTGCATCCCCCGGAGGAGCATAGGCATCTCGCCTCTTTTCGTCCGTCTTTTTTCCGGTCCCTTCACCAAGCCAAAGCCAGCACCCTGCGCGCCACTTCAACAACATGCAGGGTCTCTTCCTTCTCCCACTCCAACATTACGTGCGCGTATGCTTCGACCGTACCCACGCTGTCGGACTTTACGGCGCACAGGTCTTTGGGTGTGAATGTGGCACGGAAAACGGGTGGCGTACGTTAGCTCGAAGTAGGACTTGCCGTATTGCACCGCCGCGTGGACGCAGGTCTGCGCGTTGTAAATGCTCATACCCCGTACTTGAGCCGCTCGTGCGCCTTGGCCTCCTGGTATGCCTCGTGGAAGAGCATGTCCTCCCATGTCGTGCGACTGGTGCTGCAGAGCTTCCCAGAGGAAGTGCCGGTCTCAAACTAAGGGCGGGGAAGGAGGAGAGGGGGGAGGATCGAGGGGATGGGGAGATGGAGTGTCAACGTTCACAATGAACCGTAAATGTGTTTGCTTAAAGTGCTCACGGAAAATTTAGTAAGTTGATAGCATTGCTCTCCCCTCCCAGCCTCCATCCATCCCTACCTCCTCCTTTCTCTCCGGTTCTCCGTCCCTCGTCCCCCTTCACTCCCTCCTTTCCTCCTTCCCTACCTGATTCCGATAGTGGATGCCTTCCACCAGTTTCGGCAAGATCTCACCAAGCTTGATGTGGATGACAAGGGGGGCTAGTTCTAGGATGTAGGTCAGGCAGGTCCAAAGGGCCGCCTCGTCGAGGCCCCATGCGGTGAATTGCTGGAGCAAACGGGGGTAGGCGGTAAGGGATGACGCGACGGCTTCACGCTGCATGAGGAGGAGGGCCTGGCGTTGACAGAGAGTGATGGAGAGATGATCAAAGGCAAGCTGAGATCGGAGACAGGCGGTGACGGTCTGGATAGTGGGCCAGCAAGGGAGAAAGGGGATAAGGAGGATGATGAGGAGGAAGGGCAAGACGGTAACGGAGAAGCAGAATGTACTGGAGCAGGGGAGGTAGATGGTGTTGGGGCGGTGGAACGACTGGTGAGGTGTACCGAGGTGAGACGCTGGGCTGTAGCAATATACCTCGTCAAAATACCGAGAGTGGAATCGGAGGGGGAGGGATGGGTAATAATGGCAGCTGCAGGAGTGCAAGTAGCAACAGCTGTAAGAGCAGCAGCAACAAAACTGGTCATATCGCTGGGAGACGTATGAAAAGACATACCGGACGAACAGAAGGAGGTGGTGGAGGAGGGGAGATAGAGTAGTAGTAGTAGGTGGTGGTGGTAGAGGAGGAGAGGGATGAGGAGGAGGAGGAGGAGGAGGTTGTAGTGTCGGACAAGGGCAAACGCTGCAGTGCCCCTGCTGCAGCATCTATACATCTTGCAGCCGCTGTCTTGCTCGATCCTCGAGTTGTTGTTGGTGCTGTCACTGGGTTTTCATAATTGTCCGAGCTGCAGTCATGGCTCCTGCTCTTGGTAGTGGTGTTTATCCCCTTGGTAGCTTCCCGTTGCTCTGAAATAGATGGAATAGCAGTGTAACACACGTCATCGCCAAGGTTCCTATAGTTTTGGAGATAGTGTGTGCTGTGTGATGTACGGTGTGTGGTGTGGGCCATAATCCACGGAGGACGCAAAGGGTCGCGGTGGGGAGGTTCGGGTAATTCAACCTTCCATATCTGCACATTATAAGGTGAACTTGGCAATGTACAATTGCGTATGAGTAAGTGATGACAAAGAAAATTCCTCCGCATCTTGACTCAAGCGTCGTGATGTAGAGACAAGTATAGCGAAATGAACGAAACGGCTATCACCCGGGGACCGCGGCGGTCGAGTCAAGGAGCTCTTCTTTTGTGTTGCTACTTTCTTTTGTACTTTTACATAGTTGGCGGTATAACAACACTTGCTGATATAAGGCATGAATCTGGAATACACTACTCTATCCGCCAAGACCCGGCATCTTGAATTTGACCTGTGTCAGCCCTTGTAACAAAACGGTCTTCTCCTCAGCTTTCAACTCGACCAGGGGCGGACGGACGCGCTCCCATCTGGAGGAGGGAAAGGGGAGGAAGGAGGGAAGAGGAGAGGTGATTGGCCGGAAGAAATTTGGGTGAGTGTGAATTCAAATTTCTTATGGGAAGCGGTCCATAGAACACAAATGGAAGCACGTTCCTCTACCAAAATCACTCCCTCCCTTTCCCTCGCCCTTTCCCCCTCCTTACTCCTTGTCTTGTGAGAAGTGTGCGAGGGCTGCCTTCATGGAGGGGACGAGGGCGTTGGGGGGGAAGGTATCTCTAACCCGCTGACACTCCTTTTGGAGGCGATCGGCCTGGGCGGAGTCGTGCTTGTGGTACAGCTGGAAGGGAGGGAGGGAGGGAGGGAGGGAGGGAGGGAGAATTGGTGAGTATGGACATACGACTCGATGCCAGTCAGCGCCCACTGAAACGATAGCCATGATTGAGTTCCTCCCCGTCAATAAAAAGGGAGAAAAATGAGAGGGGTAAAGGAAGGGAGGGAAGGCGTACCTCCACTATACCCGAGGGATTTACGTTGGCAGTGGCGGAGATGCAACCTTGTCCTCCCGCTCGAAGGGTGCGAAGGAGGAATGCCTCGCTCCCGGCGAAGACTCGGAGGAAAGTGTCGCCGTCGGTTTGGCCTTTGCATTTTCCTGTGGAGAGCAAGGAGGGAGGAGGGTGGGAGGAAGGGAGGGATGAAGGGAGGGAGGGATGCACAAATTGCATAAATTAATGTCTACCATCTAGGTATGATCAAAATGAGCGTGAGAAAGCGACGGAAAAAGTCCTCATCAGCACGAGGACTGCCATGAGGGAGGGAGGGAAAGAGGGATGAAAGGGAGTAAAGGAGGGAGGGAGGGAGGGAGGGAGGGAGGTACCAAAGTGCGTGATCAGGGACTTTGTGTGCTCCCAATCCCCAGACGAGTCTTTAATGCCCGCGATGACGCCGGGGTAGTCCTAGGAAGGGGGGAAGGAAGAGAAGAAGGGAGGGGAGGAGGGAGGGAAGGATCCAGTCATATAGCTACAATGATATACAGCAACACATGGCGTTTGTTTGGTTCCGTTAGTACTCTTCTGACGACATTCCTCACACTCGTCCTCTCCCTCCCTCCCTCCCTCGTTTTTCCATGCCTTATATTAACGCTCTACCGACCTTTTTCCCCTCCCTCCCTCCCTACCTTGAGGAGGCGCTCGATGAGGGCATGGCTGCAGCCGACGCCGCTGACCTGAGGAATGTGGTATAAGTAGACTCGGAGCCTGGGCGGAGGGAGAGAAACGGGAGAGAGAGAGAGAGAGAGAGAGAGAGAGAGAGAGAGAGAGAGAGGAGGTAAATGCGTAGGCTGGTGGGAGGAAGGGAAGGGAGGAAGGGAGGGGGGGTAAGGGAGGAAGGGAGGGGGGGAGGGGGGGAAACGGATGAGGGCATTGGGTGAATAGGTTGACTGGATTAGAGAAAGGGAGGAAAAGAGGGAGGGAGGGAGGGAGGGAGCAAGTACCTGGAGTCAGCGACCTGGTCGACGAGGGAGGCAAAGTATCGGTATATACCCTCGTCACTCACGTTCTTGTAGTAGAAGGGGGGAAGGACCAGGACACCGCCACATCTTGGGAAGGAGGGAGGGAGGGAGGAAGAGAGGGAGGGAGAGAGGGAGGGAGGGAGGGAGGAACGAAGTCAGGCATGGGCTGTTGAGCTTGATGGTATGTCGATGCACATCTCCCTCCCTCCCCTCCTCCCTCCCTCCCTCCCTCCCTCATTTCCTCCTTCCCTTCCTCCCTACCCCAGTTTAACGGCAGCCTTGGAAAGAGTAACGGCATCGGCCACGGCACATGCACCGGTGCCGGGCATGAGGCGCTTGGGATCAACTCGACCCTCTGAGGACAAGGGGAAGAGGGGGCGAGACCGAGGGAGAGAGGGTGGAGAGGAAAGGGTTAAGAGCGTGAGATTTTTGAAGACTGTAGGTGAAAAACGGTAGAGTGAGGAGGGCGGGAGGGAAGGAAGAGGAGGAGCGCTTGAGAAAGGGGAGGGGCAGTAGTGGAGGAAGGACAAGTTTAGAAGCCAAAAGATGGAGACAGGAACGACAGGTGGTCTGGCCAGATGCGAGCGAGAGGGGGAGAAGGAAGGGAGGGAGAGAGGAAGGGAAGGTAGGAAAGTGACAGGCATGTACCTTGGACGAGGGTGTGCAGCAACGTAAGCTTCTCGAAGGTGGTCATGGAGTTAGCCTCTATACCGGCGGAGGGAGGAGAGGGGAGGAGAGCGAGGGAGGGAGGGCGGCGAGAATGATGAGGTCATGATAAATTGGAACGCCCGGCATGTTCCTCTTTACCCTCCTTTCCTCCTCCCTGCTTCCTCTTACCTGAGTTGGTGCCAAAAATGGCGAGGTTGACATGGTGGGACAAGAGCCATCGGCAGTGCTTCAGGAAGCGGCTGATGTCAGGTGCGCGATCAGGGCCAGGCAGGAAAGGCGTTAGGACGGGGGCGAAGACACCGCGCATCCTACCAGAGGGCTTGGTTGGGGCGGCTAATTAAGGTGGTGGGACCTAGGTGCGTATGTTGCGATAGCAGTCTTCAGCAGCTTGCTGTGGCGGCAGCTCCGGCGACTGATACTCCTGCTGGTGGCGTTGTTGCTCGTTGTCCTCGCCGTGGTGATGGAGTTGTTTCTATGTGTGTTTGTGCGCGTATAGGATGATGAGAGATGGGTAGACTTGCCAACTGGAATAAAAACGATATGTATAGGTGCGTGTGTACGATGCGGCATGATTTGGCAATAGCGCAGCAGGGACATACGCCCTAAACCCAGACCGCAGCAGGAAAGCACGTCACTCAGCCTCCCTCCTCCCTTGTCTCCGCCTCGTACTACTGCTGCTGCGCTGGCCGGTTTCCCATGCCATCTGGGCGGCGGCACTGCTTTTCTCACGGTTGCGGCAGTGCTTTTCCCACACCACTCGCTCCTCCCGCTACACGTTACAGCCTACCTTCTAAACCTTCTACTACTCAAAGCAACATGACCCACACGCCCACCGCTATCGCCACCCACATCGAGGAGAGCCATGTTATCCCCGCACCCATCACGGACGGTAAGTGAGGCCAGGAGGGAGGGAGGGAGGGAGGGAAGGAGGGAGGGAGAGAGGGAGGTAGGTAATTGGGGTCTTTCACTTCTGCCTCGCCTTACATCGATCTCCCAAGAGAATCAGTTCAACAACCAACCAGCGCTACCTAACCTCCGTACTCTCTTCCTTCCTATGTCCTAATTAAAGTGTGGTCGGTCATTAAGAGCATGAAGATGGAGACGTGGTGGAGCTTGCTCGACAAGGTGGGGGAGGGAGGGGAGGGAGGGAGGGAGACAGGGAGGCAGCATGCTTTCATTCATTTGTTCAACCGACATTATACACCATTCCCCTCCCTCCTTTCTTTCTTTCCTCTTTCCCTCCCTCCCGCCCTCCCTTCCTCCCCAAGGTCACATCCGACTCTTCTGCGCCCGGTCTGTCCATCGGGAGCACCTACACGCTGCACTTTAAGGACGGTACGGAATGGGGCATTGTGATCATGGAGGCCAGCGAGCTGCATAAGTGAGTACGAGAGGGAGGGAGGGAAGGCGACAATGGATTGTCAGGAGCCTCATGCCTATTGTCTAATCGACAGTCACTCGACCACCTGCCCACGTACGCTTCCCTCACTCACTCCCTCCCTCCCTCTCTCCCTCTCCAGGTCTGTGTCCTTCGAGCTGGTGAGCAGCAATCCCAGCATTTCTGTATCCTCGGCCCTCCACAAGCTTAGCTGCAAGGTAGGGACGAGGAAAGGAGGGACAAAAGGAAGAGAAGGGGGCAGGGAGGCAGGGAGGGAGGGAGGGAGGAACAGAAGGTGGGAGAAGCTTTGTCAGAGAGAGTAACCACCCCTGCGTCTCTATGGTAGTGACCCTGCGCAAGTGTCACCCATCCCCCCCATCCACCTTGCCATGATGAGAAGGAGAGCGGGGGAGGGGGAGGAGGGGGAGGAGAAAGAGCGAAAGGGGGTCGGGGAGGATGAGCTGGGGCAAAGACAGTCGTAGGCGCCATAATTTTCCTCCTCGACTCCACAAAGAAATTTTAACCACTCCCCTCCCTCCCTCCCTCCCTTCCTCCCTCCTCCTTCAGCCCGTCACTGCCACGAACCAGAGTTTCATCTCCTGGTCCACAGATTTCAGCAACGACGCCTCCGCCGACACCGTCCTTGACTCTCGCTTCAAGAAGCGTGAGTCTGTTCACACCTTCCCCCCCTCCCTTCCTCTCCTGTTCCTTCCCTCCTTCCTTCCCTCCTTTCTTTCTTCCATCCCTCCCTCTCTCTTCTTCACGGATGATGATGCTCCCATTTCGTTTGAGAGAAAGGTACCACGACGCGAAGCACTCATCCCTCCCTCCCTCCCTCCCTCAGGCGAAGGACTCCAAGGACTGCATGACCACTTCGCTACCAAGAAGTAGAGGGAGGGAGGAAGAGAGAGCGGGAGGGACAGAGGGAAGGATAGAGGGAGGGAGGGAGAGAGGGAGGAATAGAGGCCAAGAACTTTAGGGAGAGAGGGAGGGAGGGAGGGATAGAAGGAGGGATAGAGGGAGGGACAGAGGGAGGGATAGAGGGAGGGAGGGAGAGATGGAGGAAAAGAGGCCAAGAACTTTAGGGAGAGAGGGAGGGAGGGAGGGATAGAAAGAGGGATAGAGGGAGGGACAGACGGAGGGATAGAGGGAGGGAGAGAGGGGTGGAGGAATAGAGGCCAAGAACTTTAGGGAGAGAGAGATAGAGGGAGGCATAGAGGGGATAGAGGGAGGGAGGGAGGTTCCGATCGAGGGACAGCATAATAGAGCCAAGAAGTAAAGGAAGGGAGAGGGAGGGAGGAAAGGAGGGAGGGATTGAGGGATAGAAGCCTGCCTTGTCCGCCATTGAGCAGAATAGATGGTAGAGAGGAGATTCTGGAGGACGAATAAAAAAATAGCTAGAAAGTGATAGAGATAGGATAGGATAAATCTGCTGGTAAGAAGGAGGAAGAGGAGGAGGGCCAGAAAGAAGAAAAGGACAGGCGGGAACTCGAGCACATATAATCAACTTCGAAAAGAAGAAGGAGAAAAAGAAGATAAAGTGAAAGAGTCAGATGAAGATTACAGAGACCCCTTCAAACCCCAACAGAGTGTTTGCAGGCACGACTTTTCTGACTACTTTTTTGTCACAATTTTTGCAGTCGTCCTCCTTTTCTATTGATGGATTGCCTTTAAGACCTACCTCCCACAACACACAGAACACGCGACAAAGCCCATAAATAAAACGTACGTGGAGTCAATTATGTGGCCTAACGTACACAAATTTTGGTTGGAGCTATTTGTTGGCTTGCAAATGGGAAAAGCCTGTGCAGAGACGCATCGTTAGGTCCTAATCCTGAAATAACGGTCCCCGGGTTTTCCGCTTCTCCTTTGAAATCTTTTTCTTATTTCCGTCTTGGCGTTTTGACTGAAAACAACGACCACCGCAGGCAGACTTGATGGTACTCCTCATTGATATAGACCAAACGTTCCATGCCCCCCAGCGTCCCACTTCTTCCTGTGACAACAGACGCACAAAAGTGTATACACACAGATATACACACACATACAAAGACACATTCATAAGGACGGAAAAAAATGATGGAGGGAGGAGGAAGGGGGGAGGGAGGAAGAAAGGAGGGGATGCTCGGGTCGGAAAGCGAGGGACACAACGTGTGTACTTGATCCACTTATTTTCTTCTTACACTGCCCGGATTGTTTTTTTGTATCTACAAACCTATTTATTCACAGTCCTCCTTCCTTACTTCCTTCCCTATCTCTCTCCCTCTCCCATCCCCCTTCACAACATCCCAGGCAGCAGCAACGCCCTTCTCCTCATCTTTCTAGCCGCCTTTGGAAAGTTTTGGAAGTACCACCTTTGGCTCTTGGCCGCCGATACGGTCAGATTCGCCGTCACCCACACCCACATCCACAACACACTGGTATTCATCCCACCCTCCCTCCCATCCAACTGCCTGGTGGTTGCGGTGGTGCTGCTGCTGCTGCACAGGAGGAGAAGCGAGAGGTAGATGAGGGACTCGAAGACGTAGTGTGGGCAGATCCACCAGGAAAACGACCAGTGGTGAAATGAGGAGGGGACAACGTGGGAGGGAGGGCGGGGGGGAGGGCGGGAAGGAGGGCCGGATAGAGGGGCTTGCATTCCTCGTGGTGGTCGGAGGGAGGCAAGAGCGAAGTGTACGCCGGCTTGCTGGTGAGAAGCAAAGAAGAAGAGGAGGAGGGGGAGCATAACGCGCCAGGTAGAGATGAAAGAGGGAAAGGCGGAGTAGGAAACGGGGGAGGGAGGGAGGGAGGTCGAGGCGCAGGCAGGGTCGACGACAAGGGAGAGGCCGGCGAGCGTGTAATGCACAAGGCCGACCAGGTAGGCTGGCAGAGAGTGAAAAAAGAGGCAGGGAGCGAGGGTGAGAGAAAGGGAAGGGTGATTGCGTGAAGTGATAGGCCTCCGTCTGACTCTCTCTTCATGCGTTCCTTTCTTCCTCGTCCTCTCCCTGCCCCCTCCCTCCTCTCTTGGTTCCGTACCTGCCATGTGCATCCTTGCCTCTCCGTAGGAAAATACGAGCAAGGACTCGTACAATCGCCTTAAAGCTTGAAACAGAAAAAGGACCAGGGCCAGGCGTGAGTTGCTCGAGAAGGAGGCGGAGGAAACCAAGGGAGACGACGGGAAGGAAGGAGGAAGGAAGGGAGGGAAGACTGTGTAGAGCAAGAGGATGCTTGTCCATAGGAAGGACCACGCATAAAAGTGCCAGAAGAGGTACTTGGGCACGTAGCATTCGTTTAGAAAGCGATGGAGGAGGGAGGGGGGGAGAGAGGACGAGGGAGGGAGGGAGGGAGGGACAGAGATAGAAGCGATGGCGGCGTCTATTTTTCTTTTTCGTGACGGCGAGGAAGACGCGTTATCAGCGCTTGTATGAGTCAGAGGACTGTCTTTTACTCCTACTCGTGGTGGTGGTAGCGGTGGTGGTGGTGCTTGTGGCGTGGAGGAAGGAGGCAGCAACAGCTTTCCGTGATCGGCCAGGCGGTCGATCGCGGGGAGAAGGAGAGAGGAGAGGGCAAGGAGGGTCATGCTAGCCCAGGCAAGGGGGAGGAGGAGGTGGACGTGGGGCAGGAGGGTAAATAGTATATCCATGTCCTGCGTGGGTGCGTATGTATGTATTATCAAGCGGGTCGTAAGGGGTGACTATGGACGCGCTGCTTTGCATCGCCGCTTATGCTGCTTCTTCATTATGACGCTGATTGAGTCATACACTCACATATGTGCCCTCGCTGCCTCTTAATGTGCCACTCTTGTACGTGCTTGTAAAGCGCGAAGTGTACGCGCGCGTCTATGTGCAGGCTGCAAGGAGCAAGGGGGTGTTGTCGAGACCCGCTCGCGTCACACACAAGCGCACTCATCACCCAACCCACTCTCATCACTTCCCATTCCCCACGCACGTGCGACCGGGCGCCCCCAAGCCAGCACAATGTCTGCACTGCCACCGTCGTCACGCCCTCCTGGGTTTGGCGGTCGGGGCAACGGCAAGCTAGAGATCTTCAAATTCTGCCTTTATGTCTCGAGTACGTACGGGAGGGAGGGGACGAAAGGGAACAGGGAAGGGAGGGAGGAAAAGGGAAGAAAGAGAAGGGGAGGGAAACTCCTGCGTTCCTTGCGATCAGGTGGGCGCTCCACCGGTTGCTGCATCATGCCTTCATGTGTTTGCTATTCTGGCGCTTGAGTGCGGTAGCTTACCGTCACAATGGCCTTAAGCCCTCTCCTCTTGCCTCAGATGAGGGTAAGACTGGGTATCTCATGCTGATACACACGCTGCACTGCTTCTCCTTATGTCCCGACCGATTATGATGGAATGGCCTCACATGCATCCACATATCATCTTGCACACCAGCATTCTTACTCTTGGTCCTCCTTTGTCCTTCTTCGCTCACGCTCCCATGCCTTCCCGCTCCTGCTCTCCCTCCCTCCCAACCGGTTTCCTTTCACAGTTCCCGTTGTCGCCTCGATCATCTATGGCACGCCCGAGAATATGCAGAGCATCGTCAATAAATTTCGTTTTGTGGAGTACCCAGCCGAAGATACTCGGGGAGGGGATGTGCTGGTTGGTCAGAGCATCAGTCGCGAGGAGAGAGCAAAGGCCGTAGCGACAGCAGCGGCAGGGAGGGAAGCTGGGAAAGAGGAAGGGCAGCTACAGGCGGAGAAAAAGGGAGGGTGGGGAGGGCTCTGGCGGAAGTGAAGAAACGAAAGTAAAGACGTCTATCAGCGGATGTGATGGGGAGGGACGCTGCGTCGTGTCTTTTCGGTCATGCCTTATTTGTATCTTTTCTTCATGTGATCTTTAACATTTGTGTGTCATGGTGTTTTGCCTCACTCTTTCCTATCCAGCTATTTGTAGCACACAATCAATCTAAATCATCGCGGAGATGCGCCCCTGATCTGGTATTGAGAAAAAGAGCGCATATCATACCTTGGGAAATCAGCACCATTATCACATACACCACACATAAGGAGCTGCGAAAATGAACACAAATCCCTTCGTCATACCCGGCCTCTAATTTCACTCAAATATCCTCTCCTCCCACTTTCGTCCCCTTTCTCAATACCCTACAATTTACTCGGCCTCATGTACGCCCCCCTCCCTCCCTCCCTCACTACCTCCTGTCGGATATCCCCCAGATTCTTGCACCCACACAGCACCATGGCGGTTTCTGTTTCCCTCCTCAAAATATTCAGCACGTGTCTCACCCCTTCCTCTCCTCCCACCGCCAATCCGAAGAAGATAGGTTTGCCTACCAACACAGCGCTAGCCCCGAGTGCGAGGGCTTTCAGGACGTCTGTCCCTCGTCGGACCCCGCTGTCAAGTAGAAGGGTGATCACTTCAAGAGGAAGAAAAGGAAAGGGATATTATGGGTGTGAAGAATGTCTAATTATGCGTCAAGATATGGGTGAAGGTATGCAATGCTTTAATTCTCACCTTTGCGGTCTGGTGATTGGAAAGGCGAAACGCCTGCGCGAAGGTCAGAGTCGATTAGGAACCCTTGTTGGCGCAGGGCATCGGCAATGCCCGGAAGAGCTTCAATAGAGGAAAGGCAGGAGTCTAATTGTCTCCCACCATGGTTGCTGACGATTATTCCGTGGCAGCCTGAGAAAGATTCAAGGAAACGTGAAAAAATAGGTAATCCGAGTGAGAGAGCGCTCATTCAAATCTACGGAGCACCCGTCCTTTGATCATTCGTCCCATTGTACCTGCTTCTGCAGCCGCGACGGCATCCTCAGGGGACAAGATGCCCTTAACAATGATAGGCAATGAGGTCATGGAGCGTAGCCAAGGCAAGTCCCGGGCGAAGCTGCTGCTTCGGTCCAAGAGCGCTGGGGGAAAATGACCATGATGGATCTTTGTGTTAATAGGCCGAAAACCAAGTTCCAAGCACTCTGATGCTTGTACAGAGAGCGCGATACCATGACGTCGAAGTTTAAAAAAGATAAAACAAGAATTATGCGGAAGATGAGAGGTATTTGCAGGCAAAATAAAAGGCAGACACAGACACGAGCATAATAAAAGCGAAGACACCCACCTTCCGAATTCTGATCCCAGCCTCCCTTCTCCCGATCATCATAGCCGCGTTTCGTAGAGTAATTTGCGAGCACCATCCCCTCTGGCAGGCCCACAAAGCCATTGCGCCAGTCTGCTTCCCGAAACCCAAATACGGGGGAGTCAACTGTGAGAATAAGCGCCTTATAACCGGCAGCTTGGGCGCGACGGACGAGTGCGGCAGTCAAGGAGCGGTCGTGCAGGATATACAGCTGGTACCACAATGGTGAAGAAGGAGGCAAAAGGGATGAAGAGGCGGAATGGAATGAGTTTGAGGACGGATAAGTGGAAGGTGCAGACGCGGCAGCGAGGGCGATTTCCTCCATGCTTTTGGTGGCGTGCTGCGAGACCCCCATGATGATGCCTTCCTTTTGGGCGGCTCGAGCCGTAGCAGCTTCTCCTTCCGGGTGCATAAGGCAGTGGACCCCGGCGGGAGAGAAAAAGACGGGGAAAGAAGCGTCTTGTGCATGAGGGGTACCCTTAAAAAGCGTGAGACTGGAAGGGTGGGATGTGGGATGAAAAGAGGGGCGAGAGTAAAGGCTGAGAGCTTGGGTCTAGATTTGCATATCAATCCCTTGAATCGCTCGCTGAGTGCTCGCATTGATTCTCAAACCTCTCCCCTAGGAGAACTTCTTTTTCTAAGGAGGTGCAGAACTTGTGACAGAATGCGTATCGATTGTCTTCTGCTGCTGCGTGCCTTGAGTGTGGTCCTTACCTCATATCAACCTTCGACACGTCTCTCCCCACCTTTGGGCATAACAACACGCGCTTAAAGCCTTGTCGATTCTCCCATAGAGTCTGCTCGTCCTCACTTCCTGACGCGACATACTCATAGATGGGTCTGCGAAGTGAGGCAGGGAGGGAGTGAATGAGGAAGGAAAGGGTGTGCAGCAGGGTCAAGATTTGGTCTCTGAGTCTGATGGCAGCCGCTACCTACGCGCCCTCCCGCCTTTTAAGCAATTTCTTTATTTCTGACCTCTCTCCGTTCCAATCCTTCCTCCCTAACCCTAACCCATTCTTTCCACGTACTTGGGTAGCCTTTGACGGGCTGCTGCTTGGACGTCATCGAGCGACAATAGGCGGGCCAGAGGTTGATGTGTCGCTGCCTCAAGCGCTGCTGCTTGCTGCTCCTTAACGTCGCCCATCTCTGGCCTTTATGGTGAAAGGAAAGGAAAAAGAGGGAGCGTAGGAAACGGAGTCAACAAGTGTGGTGTCGTGTGCGCGTACAGGCAAGAAGCACACGACGAACGGCGAACACGTCAAGCGAGCTTCAACTGAGACAGGAAAGGGGGGGAGGTTTTTTGCGGGTTAGCGAGTATCTGCCCAGTGTGAGACACACATGCGTTAACACAGCGTTAAGTTCTTTTATTTGAGTCCACTGACATATTTGCAATTTCTAGTAATTATTTCAGTCATTTGACGAGAGCCTAGTTTTCCTCTCTCTGCTATCCCTATCCTGTTCTTTCTTCTTTCCTTGCTTTCCCTCTCCTGTGAATTACTTTTGCTTCCTCTTCCTGGCCCTCTTCCTCTTTTTCCGGCTGTTTTACTTTTTTCACTCTGTTGTTTCCTTTTTTCACCTTAGTAGTCGCCGCTGCTATCCCTCCTTCTCTCTCTTCCTCCCGCTTCTCTGGCTCTTCCCTCTTCTTGGCTGGCCTCCCTCTCTTCTTTCTATTACGTGTCGTCGCTCCTACAGCTTCTGCTGCTGCTTCTCCTATTACTTCTTCTCCTGCTCCTGTCATCACGGCTGCTGTGCCTGCTGCTATTGTTGCTACTGGTGTTTCCCCTGTGAGTGACGCTGCCTTTGTTGATGATTTCCGACGACTTTTGACTGTTGTTTTCGTGGTACTGGTGGCACCTTCAACAGCAGGAGCAGGAGCAGTAGGAACAGCAGTAGCAGCAGCAGCAGCAGGAGGAGGAGGACAGGGCGCTGTGGGGGAAGGCAGGTAGTCCTCCAACGACAGTCCCTCCAAGCGGAATGCATCCCGCAGGTAGGCCTCCACCCCTCCCTCCTTCCCTCCCTCCTTCATTTTGGAGGTGAGGGGAGAAGTGGCTTGCCGCCACTCAAACCAAGGGATAGGCACCAGCCCCGCGTACTTTTGGGTCTAGGGAGGGAGGGAGGGATGGAAGAATGGAGGGAGGACGGGAGTGGGTGAAAATCACGTGTTAAATTTTTGGGAAGAAAAAAGGGTAGAGGAAAAAGGAAGGCATAAGGAAGGGAGGGAAGGAAGGGGGGAAGAAAGGAGCGAGGGAGGGAGGGAGGAAAGAAATAAGGGCTATACCTGTGCCCTGATGAGGCGGCGTTTGAAGGCCGTGTCTCCCATGGGACGACGAATGTCATTCAACCGGAAGTGGAGGGGGCCGTCGACCTCGATGACGACGGGGAGGAGGGCTGGAGGGAGGGAGGAAAGGAGGGCGAGAAAAAGGAAATACAGTCGGGTATCAGGTAGGAGGCGAACGAGGGAGGGAGGGAGGGACAGAGGGAGGGAAAGGCGAAAAAGAGGAGGAATAGAAAGTACGCACGAATAAGGGAGGAAGACCGGGATGGAGGGAGGAGGAGAAAGTCGAATCTGAAGATTCCCTGGTCGTCGAACTCGCACCTGCGGGGGGTGGGAACGATCAAGGAAGAATGAGGTATAATGGGCCTGCTTCTCCCCCTCGCTTCCTCCCTTCCTCCCTCTCTAACCCCTTCTCTTCGCTGCCTCCCGCCTGCCCTCCCTCTCTTCCTCCCTCCCTCCCTCCTCTCTCACATGAGATTCGTGCTCCCAAACAGCCTTTGGAGGGCGCGGCCCACTTCCTCCTGCAACGCCGAGACGGTGGGCGACCGCGATTTCCCTACGCAGAGGGGAGGGAGGGAGGGAGGGAGGGAGGGAGGGAGGGCTTGAGGAAGGAAGTGGGGGAGGGAGGGAAGGAGGAGGGAGGAAGGGAACGTACGGACTGAAGCTCCTTCTACATTGGCTTGGGCAAGCGCAGCTCGGTAGCTCTTGATTACGGCAGCAGGGATCCGACGGGTCTGTTAATCATATCGATACACGGAAAGTGCATGTGTATATATTCATTGGGGTATAAGAGGGAAGGGCGTGTGAGTCTCTGTCTCGATCCCGAGTACGACTATATCCACAGGGATACGTGGAGGGGTTTATGAGTTTATATTCATTGTGATACAACATTGAGAGGTGTGTGAGTCTCTACTTTCCTTCTGCCCTCCTACCCTCCCCCTTCCCCCCCTTCGGTGTAAAGGCGAGTCATCCCTCTGTTCAAGCCCTCTCTTCCTCCCTCCCTCCCTCCTTGCTCTCTCTCTCGACCCCCCCCCCCCTTCTTCCACACACACACACCTTTTGTCCCTCGAGATGAAGCAAGGTCTGCCGGAGCTGCACGAGAATATCCTCGGGCACTAGAAGAAGGGAGGGAAGGGGCAAACCTTTGTATTTTTTCCGAGGAAGGAGGTCTATGACATGGCGGAGGAGGTGGGTGGTGAGGGAGGAGGTGAGGGGGGAGGGAAGGACGGCCAGGGACCAGAGGAGGATGGCAGTCTGCGAAAAGGAGGGGGGAGGGTGGGAGGGAGGGAGGGAGGGAGGGAGGGAGGGAGAGGTTGATCAGAAGGAGGGGGGGGGGGGAGAGCGGGAGGGAGGACGTACCTCGAAGAGCGTCAGAGAGGGAGAGGCCGTGGGAGGGAAGAGGAGGGAGTCCAAGCCATCCCAGAAAGCAGCTCCTACATTAGACGGTGCGGCATGTGTAAGATAAAAGTTAATTACCCCCTGCTGCTCCCTCTCTCTCTCCTCCCCTCCTCTTTTCCCACCCTCCTTGTTTTTCACAGTGCGGCGAATGCGTGTGGATGAGTCTGAAAACTTCCCTCCCTCCCTCCCTCCCTCCCTCCCTCCCTACCGGGGTCGTGAGAGAGTTTGGCAAGGGCGTTGCAGACATTGCATATTCCCTGAGGCGTAAAGCGAGGGAGGAGGGCGACGGCCTGGACAGAGGAAGGGAGGGAGGCAGGGAAGGGGAGGGAGGGAGGTACAGGTAGGACATGTGAGAGATAGATTGTCAAAAAAATAACCGAACGGACAGTGACCCTTCCCTCCCTCCCTCCCTCCCTCCCTCCCTCCTTCCTTCCTCCCTCCCTTTATCTCTCCCTACCTGCCCTGCGACCGCGTCTAGGAAGGAGGGGCCTGGGTAGTAGGTGAGGCGCGCGAAAGCCAGTAGGAGGTTGGCCAGCTCCTGGGCATTGAAGGCCGGGAGGAGGGGCTGGGCGCGGTCACTGGGAAGGAGGGAGGGAGAGAGGGAGGGAGGGAGGGTGGTAAGTATGTTATATCAGGCGGTGAAAGCCTATCTCCTTTCTTTCCCCTCCCTCCCTTCCCGTCCTCCCCTCCCTCCCTCCCTCCCTCCCTCCCCTTGCTGAACCTACCGGAGCGCGTCGAGGAAGGAAATGGGAGGAGGGGAGGCAGGCAGGCGGGAGAGGGAGAAAACGGAGCTTGCTAGGGAAGGAGGGCCGAAGAGGGGAAGACGCTGCGAGGCCACGGCCTGGAGAGGGAGGGGGGGAGGGAGGGGGCAGAAAAGTGAGACGGTCCATCGTTTCACCGTCCCCTCCCTCCCCCCCTCCCTCCCCCCCTCCCCCCCCCCCCCCCCCCCCCCCCCCCCCCCCAAA